>Ga0210049_1005810_pt1 | contig 10444 bp, 9 predicted proteins | sample CryGeyCG2014_300_2_FD_183964 | JGI IMG/M metagenome (GOLD analysis project Ga0210049, IMG submission 183964) | Groundwater microbial communities from aquifer - Crystal Geyser CG06_land_8/20/14_3.00 (SPAdes) (version 2) | ecosystem: Environmental > Aquatic > Deep subsurface > Groundwater | place...
CTTTTCCTCAGATTTAATTATGTGGTAACCAAATTTGGTCTTAACTAGACCACTTACCTCTCCTATCTTTAAAGAAAAGGCTGCCTTTTCAAAGGCAGGGTCCATCCTTCCCCGCCCAAAGAAACCTAAATCCCCTCCCTTGTCCTTACTCGGGCAATCGGAGTCCCTTTTAGCCAGCTCGGCGAAATCAGCTCCCGCCTTTAATTCCAATAATACCTCTTCTCCTTTCTTCTTCAGGTTTTCTTCCTGTCTCTTTTGATTCTTTTTCTTCTCTTCTTCTGTGTTTCCCAGAGCAATAGGAAGCTGAAAGAGAATATGGCGAACTCTTACCTGCTCATATTCCTTCTTTACATCCTCAGCAGATACTTGAACCTTCTTCTTTATCTCTTTCTGTAAGTTTTGGACTAAGAGGTCCTCTTTAATAGAATCACCCAGTCTCTTTGTAGTGTAACCAAGAGCTTTCATTCTCTTTTCAAATTCATCCCGGGAGGGAAAATTCTTAGAAAGTTTGTCTATCTCCTTATTAATTTCTCCTTTGCTGACCTTTATCTTTTGCTGGCTGGCAGTCTGAAGCAAGAGAGCTCGGTCAATCATTTGGTCCAGAGTATTAGCCTTAATCCTTTCTAAGTTAACTCCCTTAATCTGATTAGGATACATAGATTGAAGATACTGAACCATCTGACTAAACTGACTATAAAACTGACTCTTGCTAATCTCCTCATTATTAACCTTAGCTGTAAGCAAATCTTCCTCCTTCTCGGGAGTGCCTCCCTTTTGAGAAGAAGGAGCATAGGCGCCGTAGAAATAAAAGCAAGAGATCAGAAAGAATCCTAAGATTATGAGCATCAAAGCTCTCATTCTTTTAGCTGCCCACTTGCGCATCTTAATGATGGAAAACATAGCTACTCCTCTCCATTCAGAGTGTCAAAGTGTCAGAGTATCAAAGTATCAGACTTCTTTGACGCCTTTTAACTTCTCACTTCCCACTTCTCACTTCTTACTTCTTACTTCTTACTTCTTACTAACTCTTAACTTCTCTATAACTATGCTGCTTATTGCCCCTAATATTCCTCCGGGGATAGCTACATAGATAGGAGCTCTAATCTCCCCCCAGAAGACTTTAATATCTATCGGCAAAGGCTTGGCTAAAGTAGCTACACAGAAGAAATTTCCTAAGACTCCAATAATTGTTCCGGCTAATACTCCGGCATTTATTCCATAAATTCCAGTGATTATCCCAATTAAGAGACCAATTATTACCCCCGGCAATACCCCATAATAATAACCATGAGTCTGGGTAATAGACTGCCAGATAAGACTTTGCAAAGCTCCCAGGACAGCCCAGATTATAGCCCCAATTAAAGCACAAAAGGCTATCTCCGATAAGCTCTTCCCTTCAATAAGTATCCCTTTCTTTTCTTCCATATTCTCCCCTCTCTTAAAGTTTAGCAAAAATCTCTTTACTTGTCAAGAAAAATAAAGTTAATGCTCTAAAGGCTTTTACAAAATATTGCGGCTAAGAAACCAAGCAGTGTTGAAATACCAACCATAGCTCCTCCTTGTTCATAAGCCTCCGGTAGCATTGTCTCGGCAATCATACAGAGCATTGCCCCGGCAGCCATCCCTTCAAAGATAGCAAAGACTGCTGGGGAGACTCCAACAAAGAAGATATTTCCTAAATAGGCACCAATACCAGTTAAAACCATTAAGGATGTCCACATCCACATTATCCTTCTAATGCTTGAGCCTTGATTGCGCATCACTACTGCACTGGACATTGATTCCGGCAGATTTGCCAGGAATAGACCTACTATTAAGGAAATGCTTACTGCGGTATGAATCATACTTGCTCCAATTACAAGTGATTCCGGGATACCATCAAGGAATATGCCAAGCCAGATAGCAAATGCTGCATTTTTATGTTTTGCTGAGCAAGCTACCTCTTTAATTTCGCTTGCCGTAGGGGTCAAAGTCTTCTCATCCAGGTTATAAATGGCTTCTTTAACCCATCTCTTCCCTTCTTCTCTATCTATTATCTTTTTTTGCCTTAAATCTTTTATTCTCTCTTCTAAGAGAGTATCTACTGCTTTTACTAAAAGAGGAGAGCTTTTAAGTAAGGTGTCAAAATCTTCCTTGTTAATCTTCCATAGCTTTACATCCGTTCTGGCAATAGCGGTTGCGTTTCTCTCTTCACCAGTGAGTAAAGCTATCTCTCCAAAAGTATCATTATCTTTTAAGACTGCTATCTCTTCCTCACCTTGGTCTGTATCTTGGGCTTTAGTCTTTATCTCAACCTCACCAGATTTAATTAAGTATAGTCCATCACCAACCTCTCCCTGATTAAAAATAGTAGAATCTTTTGTCAGGTCAACATCTTTAATAAGAGGTATAATTGCTTGAATTTCTTCGGGTGGAAGGGCTAAGAAGATTTGGACCTTACTTAAATTGGTGAATATCTCTTTAATGTTTTCTCTCTTTATCTTTGTAAGAAACCTTACGGCAGTAGCTGCTTTTCGCAAGAAAGCGCCTTTTTGCTCAAGGAGATGGTTAAGAAGAGCAAAGGCAATCCCCCCGATAATTGCTCCCAGAGCAAGAGGATAAAATCCAGCCTTCTCAAACGCTTCAAATACAAGTTCAAAGGTTAAAGCGGCAAGCAAAGCACCCGCCCCAAAGGACATAACCGCCGAGATAACCTTTGCTTTAGGCTTCAAGGCTAAGCCAATTATTGCCCCTAAGGGTAAAGAGACTGCACTTATTATCCCAAACCAAAATGCTTTTACAGCCAGCTCAGACATTTCACTTTGTTGGCTCCATTCTCCTGAATTGTAGGGGTTTGATTTATCAAACCCGTAATGACGGGCGTCATAAATGTCGCCCCTACATTATGGAGCCATTCCTTTCGCACGGTATAAAACCGTGCGCTACAATCGGGGTCACTACAATCGGGGTCAGACCCCGCAATCGTGCCTGAAGGCACTCCTACCTAAGGCAGACCCCGCAATCGTGCCTGAAGGCACTCCTACCTAAGGTAGGGTCTGACCCATTATATCCCATTATATTCAATTTGTCAAAAAATGACCCCGTTTCTCCAGCAACTCACCCAGTGATTATCACTAACTTCTTTTAATAGAGGCTCTACCTTACATTCATCCTTTACATAAAGACAGCGGGGAGCAAACCGGCATCCCGGAGGGGGATTAATTGGGGTTTGCACCCCTCCTTTTATCTTTGGTCTTTCCCTTATGCCTTCAGCATCAGGTATAGGCACAGCCGAGAGCAGAGCCTGGGTATAAGGATGGAGAGGATTACTTATAATCTCCTCTGCCTCCCCCATCTCCAAAATTTTACCCAGATACATCACTGCTATCCGGTCGCACATATATCTAGCTACTGAGAGGTCATGGGTAATAAAGATACAAGTTAAGTTAAACTCATCTCTTAATCTTAATAAAAGATTCATTATCCCTGCTCTTATAGATACATCTAACATGGAAACAGGCTCATCAGCAACTATAAATTTTGGCTCTATAACCATAGCCCGGGCAATAGAGACTCTCTGTCTTTGTCCTCCTGACAATTCATGAGGAAAGCGAGAAAGAAAATCAGAAGTAGTAGGCAGGTCAACTACTTTTAAAGCCTTTGATATTAATTCTTCTCTCTTCTTTACCCCGGAAGATTGCTCTCCCCTCCGAGCTCGCCCAAGCTTTCTAACGGGATTTACCCCGGAAGATTGTCCTGCCTCCTGAGATTGCTCCGGTAATCTTGCGGGGTGGACGCTTCCAACATTCTGGATAATCAAAGGTTCAGCTACTGTCTCCCAAACAGTAAAACGAGGGTTTAATGATTCATAAGGGTCCTGGAAGATTATCTGAGAGCTTCTTCTAAAATCTTTTAACTCTCTACCTTTAAACTCTCCTATATCTTTACCTTTAAAATAGGCTACTCCTTTGGTGGGGGCAAGCAACCTTACCAGGAGCTTTCCACAGGTTGTCTTGCCACAGCCTGATTCTCCTACCAAGCCAAAGATCTCGCCTTCATTAACTAAAAATGTAACTCCATCTACGGCATGAACAAAACCTACATTCCGATTAAATAATCCCCCTCTTAGAGGAAATAACTTCTTTAATTTTTCTACTCTAATCATCTCACTCATCTTTAGTCCACCTTATTCTGGATGCTGGATACTGGATTGGTGGTAGGTCTTTAATTCTTAATTTTTAATTTTTAATTTTTAATTTTTAACTTCTCCCCTTCCCCCTTCTCTGTCCTCTATGGACTATGGACCATGGACTATGGACTTTTCTTCCCCCTTCCCACCTCTAGTTTATGACAGGCAACAAAGTGTCCTTTCTCTGCCTCCTTAATCTCTGGCTGGCTGGTTTCACATATCTTACCAAGTCTTTCTGAGCAGCGAGGATGAAACCGACATCCAGAAGGAGGATTAATCAGATCTGGCGGTTCCCCCGGAATGGGCAAAAGCTTAACCCTTTTAGGACCTTTAATCCGGGGAAATGAAGATAGCAAACCCCGCGTGTAGGGATGGAGGGGGCCTTTAAATAATCTTTTAGAATCAGTAGACTCTACAATTTTACCGGCATACATCACTGCTATCATTGAACAAGAAGAAGCCACAATAGAGACATCGTGGGATATATAAATTAAGCTCATTCCCAGCTTTTCTTGTATCTCTTTCATTTCCCTGATTATCTGGTCTTGAACAATCAGATCTAAGGCCGTAGTAGGCTCATCAGCAATTATAAACTTGGGAGAACAAGCCAGACTCAAAGCTATAACTGCTCTTTGTTTCATCCCTCCACTATACTCATGAGGATATTCTTTTGCTCTTTGATAATCTAGGCCCACTAATTTATAAAGCTCAGCTACCCTTTTCTTTGCCTGACTATGCCCTATCTTTTCATGCTCTAATATTGCATCTACAATTTGATCCTCTATCTTATAGACGGGATTTAAGGCATTCATTGCCCCTTGAAAAATCATGGATATTCCCTTCCAGCGAATCTTGTTCATATTTTGCTCACTTAGACTTAACAAATCCTTTCCTTCAAAAAAGATATTGCCTTGCAGTATCTGGGCATTGGAGGGTAGAATCCTTAAAATAGAAAGACCAAGGGAAGACTTACCGCAGCCTGATTCTCCTACCAAACCCAGTGATTCACCCTTCTTTATACTTAAGGTAACACCATCTACTGCTTGGACATAGCCAGACAGAGTCTTATAATAAACTTTTAAATCTCTTATTTCTAAAATATTATCCATCATCTTTATCTCTTCCGCAGGCGCGGGTTTATAATCTCATCCAGGGCTCTTCCCATTAAGTAAAAAGCTAAGGAGAGAAAAGATATGCAAAGTCCAGGCGGTAATATCCAGTAAGGTGCCTTAAAAGTATGCCCGGTAGTAAAAGCCCACTGTAACATCATTCCCCAACTAACCGTGCTGGGGTCCCCCAATCCGATAAAACTTAAAGCTGCCTCGGTAAGGATGGCTCCACTTACACCAAAGGTCATATAAAGAAAGGAAAAAGGAAGCACATTGGGACCAATATGTTTAAATATGATTCTAAGAGAGTTTGCCCCGCTTATCTTAGCCGCTTCTACATAGGGTCTTTCCTTTAAGGACAAGGTTTGAGCTCTAATGACTCTGGCTACTCCTGGCCAGCCAAAGATAGCAATCAAGAGGACAATATTCCAGATACTTAACTTGCCGATAGCGGCTGCAAAGACGATTATGAAGGGAAGTGAAGGTAAGGTTAAGATGATATCAGCAATTCTCATCAGTAGAACATCAAGCAAGGAGCCGAAATATCCTGAGGTTAGCCCAACAATAGTCCCGATAAATACGGACATAAAGGCGGCTACTATCCCCACAGTAAAGGCAATCCTTGCTCCTTCTAAGAGCTGGGAGAAGAGGTCCCTTCCCATAAAGTCAGTGCCCAGGAGGTGTCTTAAGGAAGGAGAGGTAGAGTAGGAAACTTGAGGGTCAGTCCCGGTTATGGGTTTATACATTTCATTTATCATCGGAGGAAAGGGAGAAAGCAGGGCTAATAAGGCAAAAAAGACAAGAAGGATAATAGCCATAACTCCTACATTGGTAGCTACAATCTGCTTAAGACTTTCCTTCAAAGCTTTTCTATATAAAGATAACCTTGTCTTCATTATGCCTATCCTTTCCTGTCGCCGAGCTCCATAATGTCAGAGTGTCAAAGTATCAGAGTGTCAAAGTGTCAAAGCTTAGTTCTTATGGAACGGATTAAGCTGTTTAAGAGAATACCAATTTCGCATCTCAATTTATCCAATTCATCATACTTATCTTTTGAAAAATATTGCAATTCTAAGGCAACTTCTAATAGATATTCGGTTTCAACGAGCGATCTATTAGCTATATTCAGAAAATTTAAGAATTCCCTTTTGCTTATACTTGCCTGACCTTCAACTATATTTGTAGGAATAGATAATACTGCTCTTCTAAGTTGAGAGGTTAGACCATATTCTTCATTTTTGGGAAAATCTTTAGTATACTTATAGACCAAAATAACAAACTTGTGTGCTTTTTTCCAAACCTCTAATTTTTTATAACCCTTTTCTTTGACACTTTGATACATTGACACTTTGACACCTTTTTGGAATGTTACTAATACTTAATCCTCGGGTCTAAATAAGCATATAAGACATCGGCGATAAGGTTAGCTATAAGCACCAGGGCAGATAAGAACATAAATGCTGCCTGAGCTAAAGGGTAGTCATAATTTAAGGTGGCGGTAACAATCTCTCTTCCCAGACCTGGCCAGCTAAAGACAGTCTCAGTTAAGACCCCTCCTCCCATAGAGAATGATAAGGATAAGGCTAAAGATGTAACTACGGGAAGGAGGGCATTTCGGGCCGCATACTTATCTCTGATGACCTTCTCCTTAAAGCCAATAGCTCGGGCGGTTAAGATATAGTCCTCCTTGAGTGTTTCCAGCATGCTGGAGCGGGTTAAGAGCATGGCTCCAGCAAAGCTTAAGATAGTGAGGACTAAAAGGGGAAGAAAGAGATGATGAAGAATGTCGAGAGTGAGAATAAGCGAACTTATCTCCTCTTTTCTCATCCAGAGCTCGGCAGAGGTCATCCCACTTAAGGGAAATAATCCTAACTTATAAGAAAAGACCCAGATCATTATTAAACCAAACCAGGGGATGAATATGGAGTAAAATAAGAGACCTAAAAAGGTAAGACTTAGCTCTAATTTACTCTCCCTTCTCCAGGCAATTATCTTCCCTAAGAAAAAACCCAAACCCCAAGCCAGAATAGTAGCAGTAGTAAATAAGAGAATAGTATTAGGAAGTCTCTCCATGATAATTTCAAAGACAGGCTGTCCATGATAAAAGGACCTTCCAAACTCGCCTCTAAATATATTTTTTTGATAAATTAAGAATTGAGAAAGAAGAGGCTTATCCAGACCAAATTGAGCTCTTAAAGAAGCTTTTGCCTCCGGAGGCATTTTGGGGTCAATGAGGAGACTGGCTGGGTCTCCAGGCATTATCCGAAAGATTACAAACATTATGGCGATTATTAAAAAGAGAGTAAAGATTATCTGAAGGAGCCTGCCCCCTATATATCTATACATATTCATTTTCAAAACCCACACGCCTTTGGCGTAAATCCAAAGAAAATCCCAAATCCAAATACTACCAAATCCAAAACAAATTCCAAACCTGTTCCTGACAGATTTAGGAATGACACGACCCACTTCGTGGGTGCCCCGAATTCAAAAATACTCCTCGCCCTTTATTTTTAATTTTTGGTTTGTGTTTTTTATATTTTATTTTTTATCTTTGATTTTCTTTCTTCTCTTCCGCAAAACATAATAGCCCCCGGCTATTCCTAAAATGATAAATATCCAGATGAGACTTAACTGGAGCCTTGATGCTGGATGCTGGATACTAGGCTTTGGTTTAATCTTTGGCTGCAAATAGATTATACTGCCCGAGATTCCCCCCAAATCTTTAAACCAGCCGCTAAATGTCTGGTTATTATAAGCCTCCACTCTGTCCCGAAAGAAAAGAGGTATATAGGGAAGGTCATTCATTATTATTTCCTGACACTTAAATATTATCTTCCTTCTCTTTTCTTCATCACATTCTTCTGAGGATGAATCAGAAAGCTTATCGTAAGCTTTATTTCTGTAGTTCATTGGATTTTGTCCATCAGGAACAGCCTGGCGAGAGTGGAAGAAGACCCTTACATAATCAGGGTCAATACCCAACTGCCAGCCTAAGATAAATAGATCAAAATCCTGTTGAGTAAAGACCTTTTGAGTAATAGTGCCAAAGGAAGTAGGCTTGGCTAAGGCCGGAATTCCAATCTCTTTTAGCCATTCAGCTATCAACACCCCGGACATAGCTCTTATTGGGTCATAATCAGCAGGAGGAGTGAGAATATTAAAACTTCTTAAGGGTTTCCCACTGGGTAATAATAAAGAACCTTTTCTGTCCCAGATATAACCAGCCTTCTTTAAGACTTCTTTAGCCTTCTTTATCCTTTCATCTTTGGGCAGTCCTCCTCCCAATTTGGGTATATCCGGGTTATACCAGAATTTATTACCCGGAGGGACAATAGTATAGGCTGGCTCTCCATATCCCTGGAGGATTCTCTGAACAATAAACTCCTTATCCACCATATAAGCAAAGGCTTTCCGGAAAGATAAGTCATTATAAGGTCTTTTTCTTAAATTAAAGGCTAAATAAAAGAAGCCGTTGTCTGGAGAGGTGGTGACAGTAATCTTTTCCTCTTTACTTAACTCAGCCACAAAGCCTGGCTCAATAGGCCAATAGATAAAGTCTATCTCTCCCTTTCTTAGGGCCAGTATAGCTGTATCAGTAGTGCCGTAAAGCTTGTAAAGTATGCCGTCATAAAAAGGTCCAGTCTTACGACCAGCCACCTCTTTACCCTTAGCCCAGTAATCTTTTCTGGCTACAATCTTTAGATAAGACCCTTTAACCCACTCGGAGAAGGAAAAAGGACCAGCACTTACTGGTCTTTTTACCTGATAATCAAGCAAGGTCCTTAAAGGGGCTTTGCTTTCTTTTGCTTGTTGGACGAGCTTTTCCCAGGCTTTCTTCTGCACTATTATACTCATCAGTGTTCCTACTTGAAAGAGTGGTGTGCAGCCAACTTTTAAGGTAAACTTTAAGGTATAATCATCTACAACTTCTACCTTCTCAATAAACTCCCAATCTGAGATATAGCGAGGAATCTTAAAGTCCATAATCAGATCAGCAGTAAACTTAACATCCCAAGCGGTAAGGGGAGTTCCATCATCCCAGGTTATTTCTCTTTTCATCTTAACTATAGCTGCTTTTCCTGAAAACTGAGGATAGCCTTCAGCCACCCAGGGAATAACCTTTTTACTTATTGGCTCCCGGATATACAAGCTTTCATAAAACCAACCCATAACGTTCCAGCTCCAGACATCACTGGCTTTAAAGGGATTTAAAGTCTTTGGTTCATCTTGACTGCCTACTCTTAGGTAGACTTTAGACTGAGCAAAGGCGGGGTTGGTCCATAGTCCATGGTCCATAGTCCATAGTCCATTTTTAGTCCATGGTCCATAGTCCATAGTCCATAGTTCACAGCCTATGAGGATTAATAAAAGGAGAAAAGCTCTCTTCATAACATCATCCTCTTTGTTAGGTGTTAGATGATAGGTGTTAGGTGTTCCTATTCCCCCTCATCTTAAGGGTAGGTTTCTGCCTCTGCAGGAACCCGATGAGAGCCCGATACAATCGTGCCTGAAGGCACTCCTACCATTTATCGTGCTGGTAGGAGGGCATTCATGCCCGATACAATTGATACAATCGTGCCTAAAGGCACTCCTACCATTTATCGTGCTGGTAGGAGGGCATTCATGCCCGATACAATTCATGATGAATCGTGCCTAAAGGCACTCCTACCGGCACTCCTACCAAAGTTAAACCCGCGGGTAGGTTTCTGCCTCTGCAGGAACCCGATGAGAGCAGAGGCTCTCATCTACCCTCTATTGCCTACTGCCTATCTAATTCCCTTCTCAGTAATGATAGCAGTTATATACTTTGCTGGTGTTATATCAAAGGCTGGGTTTCGAACCTCTACTTCCAAAGGAGCAATGCACTTACCCATAATCTTAGTCACTTCTTGAGAGTCTCTTTCCTCAATAGGAATCTTTTTCCCTGAAGATAGGGACAAATCAATAGTAGAAGTAGGAGCCGCTACATAAAAAGGAATCTTATTTTCCCTGCAGAGAACAGCTAAGGGATAAGTGCCAATTTTATTAGCTACATCCCCATTTTTAGCAATTCTATCTGCCCCCACAAAGACTTTTTTTATTATTCCTTGATGAATAAAATACCCAGCCATATTATCACAAATTAAGGTTGTCGGTATTTTCTCCTCAAGCAATTCCCAGCAAG
>Ga0210049_1005812_pt1 | contig 10443 bp, 9 predicted proteins | sample CryGeyCG2014_300_2_FD_183964 | JGI IMG/M metagenome (GOLD analysis project Ga0210049, IMG submission 183964) | Groundwater microbial communities from aquifer - Crystal Geyser CG06_land_8/20/14_3.00 (SPAdes) (version 2) | ecosystem: Environmental > Aquatic > Deep subsurface > Groundwater | place...
AACCTCCAAGGCGACGCGAAGTTCATGCTCTGCGGGACGACGATCCGGCCCTTCGAGCGGATGCAGTTCCTGCGCGGCAGCGAGAACCTGTTCGTCGACCTCGGCTACGGTACGCGCGACGTATACTACCTGCGCGACCTGATCCACGACTACGCCCTGAAGGAGCTGGCAGGCTGGGTGAAGACCGACTGTGACGGGCTCAGCTTCATGGACGACTGGGGTGCGCAGAGCGCGCTGCTCATTTCACCGACGCAGTGGCGCGCGTTCTACAAGCCGCTCTACAAAGACTACTGCGACCTGATCCGCGGCGCCGGGAAGAAGGTGTTCTTCCACAGCGACGGCCACATCTGGGACATCTACGAGGACCTGATCGAGATCGGCGTCGACGCGGTCAACAGCCAGCTCTTCTGCATGGACCTCGAGGAGATCGGCCACCGGTTCAAGGGGCAAATCACGTTCTGGGGCGAGATCGACCGGCAGAACATCTTGCCTTTCGGTACCCCCGCCGACTGCCGCGAAGCCGTGCGGCGCGTCCGGCGGGCGCTGGACGACGGCACGGGCGGCGTAATTGCCGAGTGCGAATGGGGCGTGCGGACGCCGGCAGAGAACGTGCGCGCGGTGTTTGAGGAGTGGGGCGAGTGACGGGAGACGAGTGGCAAGTGACGGGATGAGCGCTCGTCTCCCCAGACGCTCACAACTTGAGGTCTACCCGCAGCACGGGCGTTGGGTCGCTTGGTAGCCCGTCGATCCCGGTCGGGCGCACTCCCCTCACGCAGCCGCCCGCCCGCACGGGCGTTACTCCTTCGGCTTCAGGAACAAAACCTCCGCCTGCTCTATCCACCCCGCCCGTAGATCCATCCTGAACCAGCCGTCAGTGTTCTTCTCGTGGAAGCGGCACGGAGACCGATGGCCGAGCTCTTTGAGGTCGTACTGCGCCCACGTCTTCCCGGCGTCCAACGACACAATGATGCCTGTCGCGAACGGCGAGGCCGGCGCGCAGTGCGAGGCCAGGATCACGTTGTCCTGGATGAGCATGTTGCCCGACTCAACCTCCGGGTTGAACAAGAGCGTGTGCTTCTCGGGGTTGGTCAGGTCGGCCGGCGCGCAGCGGAAGATGCCCCGGTCGTACGGTTCGGGACCGTTGGAGTCGCTGATCCAGTAGAGCTGCCCGTCGACGAAACTGATGCCGCCGGCCTTGTACCGCGAATTCAGGTGGTCCGACACCAGGACCTGCCAGTCCCACGCGTCCGTTCCGGCGTCATACGTGCCTCTCAGCCAGTGGCACTCGAACCCCTCCGCTCGGTCCGCGTCGCCGGTGCAGGTGTAGAACGCGTCCTCCGCGGGGTTGTACGCCACGGTGTGGGTGTGCCGGCAGAAGAGGGGGTTGTCGGGGTTGCCGAGGAGCGTTCCCGTGGTGCCGCCGCCGGGCGAGCCGTCATCGCGCGTGTACGGATCCTGCCCGAAGGCGTAGGCAATCTTCACGGTGTGCCCGCCGTCGGTCGAGTAGTAGATGTTGACCGGCGAGGCGCCGCCGATGACATTGCAGTAGTTCCCCCACACCAGCATCTCGACGCCGTGCACGTCAAACGAGTTGACACCCGGAATCGTGTGGAAGTACCAGCCGGGGTTGTCGGGGTTCTGCGGTGTGTGTGGGAGGTAGTCCGTGCCATCGGCGTTCTTCACCGTGATCGGCTGGCACGTCTTCAGGTTGTCCGTGCTGAGGAACAGCTTCGAGCGGGTGCTGAAGACCACGTTCCCATTCTTCAGAATGCAACTGAACGTGATGTTGTGCGCGTTGGGAAACGCCAGGCTGTGCGGCCAGGTGCGACCGTTGTCCTCAGACAAGAACACCTTCCCGTCGGCATGGCCGAATGCCTTGTTGTCGCGCTGCGAGTCGATGTATGGACCCTCCGGCTGCAGACGATACCAGAAGTGATCCGTTGAGGCGATGCCTTGCTGTGCTGTCATCGGGTTCATGCCTTTCGTGGCGAGTCGGAGCGCGGTCTCGTCGCGATGTGTTGGCGGTCCCATTCCTTGATTCCTTCTTCGTGCGAATCGCGTCGGCCGAGAGCCGGAGGCGGTGCCAGCGCTGGTTGGGCGGTTCTGATCACCTGGCAACTTGACAGCATTGGTACACGCATGTAGACTGGCCGCTACTTGCCGCAAGGAGAGGACCCATGAAGACACTGGCGGTAGCTGAACTGAAGGCGCGGTTCTCCGAGGTGCTGACTGAAGCTGACCTCGAACTGCCGACATCTGGCGAACGCCAACAAGTTCGACCACATCCGGAGTGTCAACGACAGCCAGCGGCTGGTGACGCCCTCGATCGTTACCCCTGAGCAACTGCTTGGGAAGGAGCTCGGTACATGGACCCGCTTGAGCACCTCCAGACAATCCGCCGTCGTCTGTCCGAGGAATCGGGAGGCGACCTCTCCCGCTATGCAGACATGCTGAGGGAAGCGTCCCTCCGCTGCCCGGGGCGTCACGTAGACAGACCGCCCCGCCCCCAACGAATGCTGCAGTCGCGCCCCGAGCCGACTACCCCGGAGCCCACGGAGAAATCCCGACTGCCCGAGGTCGCGGTTGCTGCGTGAAGCCTGGGCCTCGCCGGCGACCCGGCGCTGGCCAGGTTGCACGACTGGACCAGGGAGGGGCTTGGCAAGGCCCGGTCCAAGTACCGCCGCGACAACCCGGAAGTCTACCAGAGTCTCCGCCTGCTGCGAGCCACCGGCGGCGACCAGCAGGACCTCCTCAACCAAAGCTGGGCGTGGTACCGGGCGTGGCTCCAACTCCCCGACGCCGACTGGACCCCGTCGGCAGAGATCACGAAGGCCGCCTTCCTGGCCCTCCACGAGGAGGCCCGAACCAAGCTCGCCGCCATCGTCGCCGCGGAAGCGGCGACGAAATCCAAGCGCGCGGCCCTGAACGCCGAGGCCGACGACCTCTAACAGGACTGCGTCGAATGGCTCGAAGACGCCTGCCTCAGCCTCGCCGAAGACACCCCGGACGGCCAAGTCGTCCGCTCCGTCGTCGTGTCCCACACCGCGGGCGACGACGAGGCCCCCCAGCCCCCGCCGAAGTAGGCGGCTGAGGGTGCGAGAGGCAGCGAAGCCCGGAGGTCGTCTGGGGCGCCGGACGACCTCCGGGGCCAGCATCAACGCGGTGGCGGCGTGCGCCGCGCACCGGCTCGGGACTGCCCTTCCACGCGCGTCGCTTCACGGCGTGAGTTCTGAAGAGGGAGGCACCAATGGATGTTGCCCACTCAGTCAACGGCGTACCGATCCGCCTGACCTACGAGCGGTGGTATCATATTGTGGAGAGCCACGAGGAGTTGGCGAGCTACTACCACGAAGTGCTGGAGACCATTGAGGACCCGGTAGTCGTTGTTCGCGGCAACCAGGGCACACTCAAGGCCGCGCGCAACCTGGCCCGGCGGAAGTGGCTCGTCGTGGCCTACCGAGAGGTATCGCGAGACGACGGATTCCTGATCACAGCATACTTGCTCGACACGAAGCCGAAAGGTGAGTTCGTATGGCGACAGCAGTAGCTCCGAGAACGCACGACTTCGTCCGGCAGTGCACCGCGATGGCCTCTGACCTGCTGCGGCTGCCGGCACAAAGCATGTGGATCGACTACGACGAAGAGGCGGACGTGCTCTACATGAGCTTCCGCAGACCGCAGCGCGCCACCAAGACCGTCGAACTGGAGGACGACGTCCTGGTCCGCACCGACGGCAGCAAGGTCGTCGGCGTCACGATACTCAACGCCAGCACGAGGCAGTAGCATCGGGGCATCGGGCCAGAGCCGCCGACCTGCCCTGCCTCTTCATGAAGTCCAAGCGCGCGACCCTGAACGCGGAGGCAGACGACCTCTGGCAAGACTGCGTCGAATGGCTCGAAGACGCCTGCCTCAGCCTCGCCGAAGACACCCCGGACGGTCAAGTCGTCCGCTCCGTCGTCGTGTCCCACGCCCCCGCCGAGGAAGACGACGAAGCCCCCCAACCGCCGCCGAAGTAGGCGGCTGTTGAGGGAGGCAGCGAAGCCCGGAGGTCGTCCGAGGCGCCGGAGGACCTCCGGTGCCGACACCACTGGTGCCGTGGCGGAGGAGGTGGGGCGACGGCTTGGTGCCGGGACTGCACCGGACATTGCTCGCGTCGGAGGAGACGATCGCAGAGGCGCGCGTCGCGCGGGAGGCGGTAGCGGCACAGGTTGGGCTGTTCTCAGCAAGCGCCGGGACGCCGGTGTCTGCTGCACTGTGCACGTCCAGGACAGCCAACGCCGGACGTTCGTGCGCTCAGCAATGAGAATACCTGACCTCGGTGTCCGCCATGGTGTCGGACGACCACCGAGATCACGGACGGGCAGCCTGACCGAGGCCTCCTGAGACCCTTTCCGCTGGTATCACGACCCGGAAGCCGATGTACGCCTGGGACCCGCGTGCGCCATCCTCAGCGAACGCGCGTCGGTGCGCACACCGCAGGAGAGCCGGGCTGTCGCGCCAGCTCCCTCCTCTGACGACGCGAAGCTGGCCGGGCCGCGTGTCTTCCCGCGCCGCGTCTGGTGCATAGGGATACGGCCGCAGTACGGTGCTGCACCATTCCGCAACATTCCCACTCATATCCAGTGCCCCGAACGGGCTCGCGCCGGATGGAAAGGAGCCGACGGGGGCCGTGCCGATGAATCTATCGTCCGCCGCCGTGCCCTTCTCGCTCCAGGGGAAGGCCGTGCTCTTTCCCGCGTAGTTGCAGCGAGAAGGATCCCAATCGTTGCCCCATGGAAAGGCACGTGCGTCACTACCGCGAGCGGCAGCCTCCCATTCCGCTTCGGTAGGCAAGCGCCCGCCCGCCCATTTGGCGTAGGCCATTGCGTCATGCCAAGTGATGCCCACAACGGGATGGTCGGGTTGAGCGCTGTTGTCCGCCGGTTCGGCTGCGTATCGCCACCTATCGCCACACTCGGGACGATACCAGGTGTCCTCCACGAACTTGGCGAACTGCTTGTTCGTGACCTCGTGCCGGTACATCCAGAAACCCTTCAACAGGATGCTGTGCTGCGGGACTTCGTTTGAGAACTCCTCTTCGGTGGCCTCCTTCAGCCAGTTTCGCGCGAACAGGACGACTTGCCGGACGTCGCGTGCTGGAGTGCCCAGAGTGTAGGTCGCCCCTGGGATCCAGATAAGTTCTGCGCCATCAACCTGGTTCCGTTTCTGTGCGCCCTCGCCCTGCGAAGGTTTCGCAGCCGGCTGCTCATCGCCTATGAGGAAACGAGGGTCCAGCAGAACCGCGCGGCTCTTCCCGAAACCCCAGTCGCCGTCGTCGGTGTTGTCGATGGTGAGTTCCATCCGGTCGGAGACATCAACCTTGACCTCAACCGGTTCTGCAAGCCGCTCACACTTGAACTCCTGATGATCCTTCCCGCCATCGAGGGAGATGTCCAAGGTGGTACTGCGGTCCGTGTCCTCCGCATCTGGTATCGCTAAGCCACACCGGAACCAGTGATAGGCGCGTCCAAGTCTGAACGTCACTCTTCTCGGCGAGTAGGCGAAGGAGCGCTCACGCCCACGAACCATGACAGTGCCTAAGGGCCAAAGGGTCTGGCCCGAGTCAAGCAGTTGTTCGGCGGGTACTTCCGGCGCGTGCTTATCCAAAGGCTCCTGCCGGAGGAAAGCCGGTGCGATGATCAGTGTCCCTATAGAGCAGGAAGTGAGTCGCACCTGAGCAGCACCACTTACCCGAACCCGGAGGAAACGGGGATCCTCGAACTTGGTGGGCATGGGTGACTCCGTTATCTCCACACCCTGACCATCTACTCCCACCCAAAGATCCCCAGGCTTGGACTCAGAGAATCTGTGCTCACGCACCACCGCTGGGCACTCATCCGGGACAGCGTACCAGAACTGCAGCCAGTCCCACTTGCCATCCAGGGTAATATTGATGCGCGATGGATCCGCTGCTTCGACGACGGGTACAATCCAGTACGACTGCTCATACTCCCGCCCTCGCACACGAACGGATCCCAGCGGGAGCAACGCGCCCTCCACCGGTCGGACCGTGGCCGTAGCAACCACAGCCGGCGAGCCCGGGGGGAATTCGGGTGCCGCGAGATGGGGGGCCGTAGATTGCGCACGTACCGGACCGCCTCCTTGAGCCAAAGCGACGGACGCAACCACCACCCAGGTAACCGGGATGGTTTTCATTGACAACGACTCCTTTCGAACAGCGCACAGGCCCAACAGCACCTGACCGCTGGCCGCGTCGAACACGGCGCAGTGAGGGTGGACCAGTTCGAGATGCTTGCTGTTCGGATTATAGCTCATGACAATGCTCAGGTGCAGCAAGTGGCCGGGGCCCGCATTCCTGTCGATGCAGCTCACGGGTGCCTCTTCTCAGCCCGTTCCCTGCTTTGCCCGCTGCTCGACTTGCGGCAGATCAGTTCCGGCGGCAACCCCAAGCCTCCCGGGCACTGTGAACCGAGAATCCACGGCTTCGGTGCCCCTCAGGTCAGAGGAGCTTCAGGATTGCGGCCTTGTGCGGTTCCGTTCGCCGCAATACAATCTGCCGCGATCGACTTGATTCTGAGGAGTGTTCGCCACATGTCCAAGGCATTCCGCTTGCTGGTATGTTTGATCGCTGGCTCCGCCTGTCAGGCGGCGGAGTGGTATCCCGGGATCGTGCACTTCCACACGACGTTCTCCGATGGGAGTCTGGAGCCGCGCGCTATCCCGAAGCTCGCGGCGGAGCACGGGTGGAAGTTCGTCATTGTGACGGACCACTATGACAACATCGGTGAGAAGCTGAAGCCCGGAACGCCGCTTTCGTGGTCGCTTGGGCGCCTCAAAGAGGGGGCACACGGTCCGTGGGGCTTTGAGCAGTACGCGAAGGAAGTCCGGGCGCTCACGCAGCCCGGCGAGTTCGTCGCGATCCCTGGCGCGGAGATCCGGGCGTACTGGAATCCCGAGCCAGAGAACCAAGCGCAGGCGCACATCCTTGCGCTTGGTCCGATCGCCAGCGAAGATGAGGTGCTCGCGAAGCTGGACGACGCGACTGGGTGTCAGCAAGCCATCCTCGACCGCGTGAGTACGCTTGGGATGCTGTCGATTGCCGCCCACCCCAGCTTGCTGCTTCGGTCTGCCAAGCCCATGCGCATCGACTACCGGTTCGACATGCGACCAGCCGATCAGATGCCGGACGGGCAGGTCCAGTACCGCGGGCTGAACGGGATCGGGATGTGGAATGGCAATGCCGACCACGTCCAGAGCGACCTCGACTTCTACATGCGTCTGATCCGGGAAGGTGCGCAGCCCTTTGTGACCGCCGACAGCGACTACCACGGCATTACCGCGGAGCGGGAAGCGCTGGGTCGGGTCACGTGGGTCTACTCCGACGAACTCACGGAGGACGGAATCCTCAGCGCGATTCGCGCGGGGCGAACCTACGCCGCCCAACACGGCGCCCAGTTGATTGAGATGAGTCCGATGGCGGGCGAGAACGTGGAAGCTGATCGCGTAACCATCCGCGCGACGGTACAGTTCCCGAAGCCCGCGGGCAGTCCGAAGGACTTCATGGTCTACCGAGATGGCTTGCTCGTCGAGGAGTCGCGGCAGACGAAGGCGAAGGGTGCAGAGACCTACACCTATGAGTGGACTGATGCGCAGGCACGGACAGGAGACCATAGCTACGTGATGCGCGTCGGCGAGGTGCTGCTGACGTCTCCGACCTTCGTCGCAGTGACAGGGACGACACCCGTCTCCGGCACAGCCTTGAAGCGAGCTTTGCTGCAGGCGTACGAGCATTGGACCGAGCGGCGGAGGACACTGCCATTCGTTGGGCCCCGCGACCAGAAGGCCAGGTTCCCAGCGCCTGAAGCGCGGAAATGGCAGGAGGACGTGAACGGCGACGGCGAGCCCGAGGCTGTCTGGATGAGCCAGTTCTCAGGAGGCAGTGGCTCTAGCCTCAACGTGGCCATAGTGCACCCACGTCTGGGCACACTCTTCGAGGGCGATTTCACGGATGGGAGCGTACTGCTGGTGGATGTGTACCCAGAATCGCCAGGCGATGAGGTGGTGATCTGGACAGACGTGTACCAGTCCGATGAGGCCCACATAGATCCCCACCAACAGCAGCTTGATATCTGGCGATGGAGTCGCAGCGAGAAGCGGTATGTGATTGCCGAAGTCTTCCGGACTCGCAGGAAGTACGGAGGAGTAGGAGGAGGAAATGGGCTTGAGGGCACGCTTTCGGAGTTCACCGTTTGGCGCGAAAGGCGCTCGGCCATCGTTCCGCCTCAAGCGGAATCCTGGATGGGAGTCGATGACCCACCGCCTGCTGACCTGCGCGCTCTTCCTAGGGGGCAGATCTGCTTCGTGCGGGACGGCAACGTCTGGACGATTGGCTGGCCGTATACCGAAGGCGCAACGCAGTTGACAACCGATGGTGTGCCAGGCGAGCAGGGGTGGTCCTACTACACGCCCTACTGGTTGGCATCGGACGAGATCCTGGTGTTCAAGGTGCGGGACAGGCAAAGCGGCGCAAGCCGGACCGGGCTTCTGAACGTGACCTCGAAGCGGGTCCGATGGATCGCCGATCTGGACGGTGCGTGGTGGGTCGCACCGGGCCGGAACAAGGACACTGTGACTTACTTGAGGTACGATATCGGCCAACCAGTGCAGGAGGACGGTGACTTCCGGTACCGGACACTCCTCGGTACCTACCGTTGCGACACTGGTCATCCCACGGAGCACGTGATCTCGGAGGAGTGGGCGGGCAATGCTAGTCCCTCTTGGACCCCCATTCGTTTGAGATGGTCGCCTGACGGAAGCGTTCTCCTGTTGCCGCTGTTCGCGAGTGAGATCAACGCCCTCGTCGAGCTGTGGCATGCGCCGTTCTCGGGTGGGGCACGCGAGGGCACCCGTGTGGAATTGGAGGAACTCCTTGGACGCGAGAACGTAGAGGGCTTGCTTGACTTGCTTACCCCTACCGATACTTACGGCTTTGTTTCGTATATATGCGCATCAACCCTTGACTGGTCCTCTGATCGTAGCACTTTCTACATGGGCGACGTAGCCACAGGCGCACTCTACAGCTACTCGCGGCGGGATGGTTTCGATGTAATCTGCGCGGCGAGCACCCAGTTCGGCAGTGGCGGTGAGAGTATCCCGGACCTGCAACTGCTCCCCGACCAGCGACACATTCTCTACGAGTTCAACCGAGATTCAGACTTCCGCGTCAACTCCGACATCTGGATTGTGGACGTGCAAACCAAGCAACGGATGCGCGTTCTGTCGCGCGCGGCAATGCCGCACTTTGTGGCTCTTGGCGCGCCGGGTGAGCCCCGAACTCGACAGCAGCCGAGCGCCCTTGAGGGGACCGACTTCGGTGCGCCACCCAAGCCACGATCGGTTTCCGCCGCTGTGCGGCAAGGTGCGATGCGCTGGGATGAGAGTGTCCTCCGAGAGGGCGAGTTCCGCGGGGTCGCCGTCTCGAAAGACGCCGTCTATGCGACAACCCGCAGAGAGGTCTTGGCAACGGACTCAAGCGGGAAGGAGCGGCAAGCACTCCCCATTGGCACCCGCCGGTTCGCCGTTGGCGCGAATGGACTGCTATACGTTGCCGCCAAGTTCCGCGTCGAGGTGTGGCATCCGGAGGGGCGACTCATCCGGTCGATGGGAAGCCGCGGCAAGGGACCGGGCAAGTTTGGCTTGGTGGATGCCTTGGTGGATGTGGATGAATACGATGAATACGGCGAGGGCTGGCCGGGTCCTCAGTACCTCGCTCTTGGCCCACGCGACACTGTGTATGCCTATGATGAAGCCTCCAAGCAGCTCAAGTTGTTCAGCTCGGACGGCAAGTCCCTCGGTGCCTGGCTGAGCCGCAAGCTGGAAGGTATCTGGGTTCGGGGTCTGGCGGTCGACAAGGCCGGGAACGTCTACGTCTCGGATGGGGAGCAATTCTGCGTGAGGAAGCTCAGTTCGAAAGGTCAGCAGGTCGCAGTCTTCGGCAGCAAGGGAAGCGAACCAGGTAGGTTCCTGTATGACGCGACTGAGGGGGTGGGTCCCGGTGAGATTGCACTGGACTCCCTGGGGAACGTCTACGTAGTGGACAACTACGGTCAGGAGGTTGAGGTTTTCGATCCCACGGGACGACCTATCGGTCAGATACGGAGTCGTCCGCCTTCATGGATATCCGACGTGGCGTGTGGACCGGACAACAGCGTCTACACGGTTGATGGCATCGACGGGGCGCTTCGCCGATTCTCCCCCGTCGCTCAGCCGTAACAGGCCCACACAACAGTGCGGGCATCATTGTGTCCGGGGTCGCACGCATGGCGTGCCACAGGTCCCGGTCTTGCTGCGGTCCCAGCCAGGAATCCGCCGACATCCCGACGACCCGCGCCAGTCGCAATGCGGTGTCTGCCGTGATCGTGCTCTGGCCGCGCAGGAGCTGGC
>Ga0210049_1005813_pt1 | contig 10443 bp, 10 predicted proteins | sample CryGeyCG2014_300_2_FD_183964 | JGI IMG/M metagenome (GOLD analysis project Ga0210049, IMG submission 183964) | Groundwater microbial communities from aquifer - Crystal Geyser CG06_land_8/20/14_3.00 (SPAdes) (version 2) | ecosystem: Environmental > Aquatic > Deep subsurface > Groundwater | place...
CAAAAAGAAAATCTCAAAAACCAATGAGAGAGCAAAGCTACTAAACCAACCAGAACAACCACCACAGTTGAAAGCAGAATGTCGCGATTGCCGACGTGCGACAATTCATGCGCGATTACGCCTTCCAACTCGGTACGGTTTAATTTTTGGAGTAAACCGCGAGTTACGGCAATGCTGGCGTGATTTTTATCTCGGCCGGTGGCAAAGGCATTGGGAGAGGCATCTTCTATAATGTAAATTTTGGGCATTGGCAAGCCGGCGGTAATACAAAGATTTTCAACAATATGGAAAAGTCCAGGATTTTCTTCGTGCTTTACTTCTCTGGCTCGATTAATAGACAAGGCAATTTTATCAGAATACCAGTAAGAAATAAAGCTCATGCCTGAGCTGAAAATTACGGCAAACCACAAAATCGTAGGATTATTCAAATTATAGCTGAAAACATAGCCCAGTCCGATAATAAAAACCAAAAAAACCGTGATTAAAATCCAGGTTTTGGCAACATTTTTATCAACCTGAGTGTAAAGCGTAGCCATTTCAGTTATATAATACGATACTTTCGATAAAAAATAAAGGGGGCATATTGCTTTAAATACGCCTCGATTAATATCGTTATTTCCTGCTTAAAATTCTAAAAGCTCACTTTTGCAGGTTCTTTTTCGGCTGCATCTTCAACTCCAAAAAATTCCATTGGCTTGAATCCAAAAATATTGGCAACAACATTAGCCGGGAAAGTTTCAATCTTAATATTCAAATCCCTGGCATTCGCATTATAAAATCTTCTGGCCGCCTGAATTTTGTCTTCAGTGTCGGTCAATTCATCCTGAAGTTTCTGGAAGTTCTCGGAAGCTCGCAATTGGGGATAATTTTCTGAGACAGCAAAAAGGGTTTTTAGGGTACCGGATAAAGCATTCTCCGCCTCGCCTTTTTCTTTTAAGGTCTGGGCGCCCATGGCTCGGGTTCTCGCTTCCGTGACTTTCTCAAAAACCTCTTTTTCGTGAGCGGCGTAACCCTTGACCGTTTCCACCAAATTGGGAATTAAATCGTATCTTCTTTTTAACTGGACATCAATGTCTGAAAAAGCTTCTTTCGCCCGATTGCGCAGGGTGATTAATCCGTTGTAAACCGCCACTATCCAAAGTAAAATGGCGCCGGCCGCTATCGCTAAAATAATTAAAATGCTCATATAAATTTTTGATTAAAATTTATTGAAAAACGACCTTTGTAAAATTTATCTCTGCTTTAATTTTACACAATTGCCAGATTTTAGTAAAGCAAAAATCCGCCCCTCGGCGGATTTTGCGATTGTTAATCAATTTAGTAGTCTTCCGACATTGACGGCATTCTTCCTTCTTTTTTCTCTTCGGGCAATTCGCCAACTACCACTTCCGTGGTCAAAAGCATAGCCGCTGCCGAAGCAGCGTTTTCCAAAGCTAATCTCACCACTTTTTTAGGATCAACTATGCCTGCCTGAACCAAATCTTCATAAATAACTTTCTCCGCGTTAAAGCCGAAGTTTCCTTCATGTTTCCTGACTTCTTCAGCCACAATTGCACCGTCCAAACCCGCGTTTTCAGCAATCTGTTTGATAGGCCCGGTTAAAGCTCTTTTTAATATCTCCAGCCCGGTTTTCTCATCGCCTTCTAATTTTAACTTTTCCAAAGCGGCCGCGCTTCTTAAAAGCGCTACTCCACCACCTGGTAAAATTCCTTCTTCAATGGCGGCTCTGGTGGCATTCAAAGCGTTTTGTGTCTTTTTTTGCCTGGCTTTCTGTTCAACTTCAGTTGCCGCCCCCACTTTAATCACGGCCACTCCGCCTGAAAGTTTTGCCAGTCTTTCTTGTAATTTTTCTTTATCAAATTCAGAATCAGACTTCTCTATTTCTGCTTCTATTTGTTCGATTCTCTCTCCAAGTTTTTTCTCCCATTCTTTGTGTCCCGGATCGCCTTCCCAACTCTTATCGGCGTATCCTCCAGCAATAATAGTATTATCTTTTGTTGAAATAACTTTTCTAGCCGTTCCCATTTGTCCGGGAATTACATTTTCTAATTTTAGACCAATCTCTTCAGAAATTACCTCAGTGCCGGTTACTATTGCGATATCTTCAAGCATTTCTTTTCTTCTGTCGCCGAAACCAGGCGCTTTAATTGCCAAAGTATTAAACGTGCCTCTTAATTTATTAATCACTAAAGTGGTCAAAGCTTCCCCTTCTACTTCCTCGGCGATAATCACCAAATCCTTCATACCGCTCTGAGCCATCTTTTCCATAACTGGCAAAATTTTCTGTATAGACGAGATTTTTTTGTCTGTTATCAAAATGCGGGGATTTTCATACACTGCCTCCATTCTTTCGGCATCATTCACCATATAAGCTGAAATATAACCTCGGTCAAACTGCAAACCTTTAACAATTTCCGGCTGTTCCACGATTGATTTTTTTGATTCTTCAACAGTAATGACGCCCTTTTCGCCAACTTCAGAAAAAGCTTCGGCAATTATTTTCCCGATTTCCGGGTCGGTGGCAGCGATGGTGGCTACTTTGATATACTCTTCTTTTGAGATTTTATTTGCTTGAGCGCTAAGATATTCAACAATTGCTTTTACTCCTTTTTGAATACCTCTTTTTAGAGCTAATGGATGGGCGCCGGCCGCCACGTTTTTTAATCCTTCTGAAGCAATCACATTAGTTAGAATCATGGCTGTGGTGGTACCATCACCTGCTCCTTCGCTGGTTTTTTCGGCTACTTCTTTCATAATCTCCACGCCCAGATTTTCTATTTTGTCCGGCAGTTCAATTTCTTTGGCAATACTTACGCCATCGTCGGAAATTTCAGGCGCGCCAAAGCCTTTGTCCAAAACCACATGCCTGGCTTTGGGACCCAGGGTCACTTTTACAGCATCAGTTAATTTGTCCATGCCGGCTTTTAATTTTCTTCTGGCTTGTTCGTTGAATAAAATTTGTTTTGCCATAGTTATTCTATGATCGCCAAAATATCCTCTTCTCTGGCGATTAAATATTCTTTATCGTCAACCTTTATTTCGTTCGGGCCGTATTTTGTAAATAAAACTTTTTGGCCGGGTTTGACGTCCAAGGAAGTATATTCGCCTTTTTTGTTCTTCCTGCCCGGACCTACGGCAATTATTTTGCCTTGTTCCGGTTTTTCTTTCTCTGCGGTTTCCGGCAACAAAATACCCGTTTTTGTTTTTTCTTCCTCCTTAATCGGTTCAATCAAGATATGATCTGAAAGTGGTATTATCTTCATAAAATTAATAATGTGTGTTAGCAAGCGCGACCTTTGAGCCTTCGACTCGGCTCAGGCTCAACCCTGAGTAGCAATCGAATGGGTTGAGTGCTGATTTTTCTACTTTTGTATTTTATTCACAATCAAGAAACTTGTCAAGCCCCGTAGAGAAATTTTGAATTGCTCCGCAAATTTGATTTTTCTAAAGAAAAATCTTTTCAAAATTCTTCTACGGGGCAAGAGCCAAGAAACTTGTCAAAAACTAAAAACCTTGCTATGATTTAGTATTCTTTAACAATTTATTTTCTGAAGGAGGTAAATATGGCCGATAGACATAAAGTATGGAAAAGAGGTCTTTGTTGGAGGGGATTTGATTGCCACCCGGTGGCAGTCAAAAATAACAAAGAAGGGAAGCAAAAACCTAAAAGAAAAATGAAAGGAGGTGAAAGGAAATGAAAAAAAGATGGATTTTGATTATTACCCTGGCCATTGTCCTCACTTTGCTGACCATTCCAGTCGCCCATGCCCGTGGTCATCATCGTCACAGTCATTTCAGTATCTGGATTGGGCCACCGGTTTTTTGGGTGCCGCCACCAGTTTATTACCGACCTTATTACCAACCACCCTATGGTTACCCCGGCTATTACCCACCGGCTTATTATCCACGCTATTATCGTGAACGAGAATGGGTGCCTGGCCACTGGGAGTGGGATAGCTATTGGAGTCGATGGCTCTGGATCCCCGGTTATTGACGATGGTGCGACCCGTAATTGGTCTTTAAGTAATTGGTCTTTAATAATTCGCTTTTTAAAAAAATGGCGTCAAGCATATACTTGACGCCTTTTTTATTTTTAAAATTCCTAACGGTGGTGTTTTCAATGATGATATGTCAAAAGTGAACTGACTGTACTATGGAGCTGGTTTAACACGCTCCAGGAAGGAAGAATTTTTTGGATATCCTTTTCCTCTTTGATTTCTCTGACCCTCTTCAAGATTTCTTGTGTCCTCTCTAAACAATTTTCTAAATCCTGTTTCTTTTCCATAATTCACCTCCTGTTTGCCAAAAACTCTGCTTGACTGTCTTCTTTTCCTTCTCATTTTTCCCTCCTTTCCTCTTTAAATGACAAAGGACATATTATTTGGCTATTTTAAGATGCCTTCCTGTATAACTTTTCTTTTCTTTAATAATATCATGAAGCGAACCTTCTGCAACAATATATCCGCCCTTCTCTCCACCTCCGAGCTAAGTCAATTATCTAATCAACATTTTCTGTTGACTCAAAATAATTTTTATGATATTTTAAAATAATGCGGAGAAACGATATAACTCCTAAACTTCTAAGAGAACTTTATTATAAAAAGTTTCTTTCGAAAAAGGAAATTGCTTTGCTTTTAAAGTGTAATATAACTACCATCCATAAAAAGATGAGGAAATTTGGCATCCCAGCGAGAAAACAAGGTGAAGCCGTAAAGATAGCAATGATAAAACAAATAATAAAAATCCAGAAATCTAAATTAGAAATTTTGTACTTAAAAAAGAAGTTCTCTTTATCGGAAATCGCCAAGAAATTGAACCACGACAGATCAATAATTAAAAGAGAGGCAGAAAGACTCAAAATACCGCTCCGCTCACATTCTGCTACGATGAAATTGGTTGCGAACAAAAACAAAGTTAAAAAAACACTGCTCGCGAAACTTTATTGGAAAGAGCATCTCACACCAAAACAAATTGGAAAAAAACTCAATAGACACCCTGAAACTATCCGTAGATTAATGAGAGGATATGGCCTTAAAAGACGGTCTAGGAGCGAAGTTAGGACGCACTATCCAAGATTTAACTTTTCTGATGACCTACTGGAAGAAAAAGCTTATTTAATTGGTTTCCGAACCGGAGATTTACGAGTAAATTCCTCTGCCGGTAAAACTTCGATAACAGTGGATTGTACTTCCACAAAAGCTGAACAATTAAAACTTTTTAGAGATTTATTCAATAAATACGGACACGTTTGGGTAAGTAAGCCAAGGAGTGATGGAAACCGAGTTTTCTTAGTCCGCCTAAATCATACTTTCCGGTTTCTTTTGCCAAAAAGAGATAATATTCCAAAATGGATTCGAGAAAATAAAAATTACTTTCTTTCTTTTCTCGCTGGATATACAGATGCTGAAGCCAATATTGGAATCTCTAAAGAAAATGTGGCAAAATTTGCTCTAGCTTCTTATGACAAAAATATTTTAAAGCAAGTTCATAAAAAACTTCAAGAAATAGGCATTGAATGTAATCCCCCTAGAATTCATGTCAAGAAAGGGTATAAAAAATCAAATGGTTGCGTGTATAGAAATGATGAGTGGCGGCTTAATCTCAATAAAAAATCTTCATTACTTTTGCTTTTGGAATTTTTAAAACCGAGGTTAAAACATCAAAAAAGATTAAAAGATTTAAAAAAAGCAGAGCAAAATATAATTAAGCGAAATCAAAGGACTTTACCAGAGAAAACTTCTCTCAGATATTTGCCGGTATAGGATTTACGGTTTTTAGCTATTTCATGAGGAGTACCCTCAGCCATAATTTGACCACCTTTATCTCCTCCCTCCGGGCCTAAATCTATAACCCGATCTGCGTTACGAATGACGGAAAGATTATGTTCGGTAACCAACGCCGTGTTTCCTTTATCCACCAAGCTTCTTAAAACGAAAATTAATTTTCTAATATCATCTAAATGAAGTCCAGTGGTTGGCTCGTCTAAAATATACAAACTCTTGCCGGTGGCTTTTTTGGAGAGCTCTGTTGCTAATTTCACCCTTTGCGCTTCTCCGCCGGAAAGAGAGGGTGCTGGCTGGCCCAATTCAATATAGTTCAAACCAACCTCATTTAAGGTTTTTAATTTTAAGTAAAGTGCGGGGATATTTTTGAAAAATTCTAGGGCGTCTTCTATGGTCATTTCCAAAACGTCAGCAATATTCTTCCCATGATATTCAACCGCCAGAGTTTCTTTGTTGAATCTTTTACCTTTGCACTCCTCGCATTCAACGTAAATATCGGGCAGAAAATACATTTCAATTTTTTTAACTCCCTGGCCTTCACAAGCCTCACATCTTCCTCCTTTGACGTTGAAAGAAAAACGGCCGGCGGTAAAACCTCGAATTCTTGCCTCTTTGGTTTTTGAAAAAAGGTCTCTGATAAAAGCGAAGGCTCCGGTATAAGTGGCTGGATTTGACCTGGGTGTTCTGCCGATGGGCGACTGGTCAACCAAAACCACCTTGTCTAAATGCTCTATCCCCAAAATCGCCTCGTGTTTTCCCGGTTCTTCTTTCGCTCGGTAAAATTTTTTCAACAACGCCCGCGCTAAAATATCATTCATCAAAGACGATTTTCCGGAACCTGAAACCCCTGTAATGCAAACGAATTTCCCCAGAGGAATTTTGACGTCAATGTTTTTTAAATTATGCTCGGCCGCACCCTTTATTATCAGCCAATTAGCCATAGGAGCTTTTATGGCTATATGGCTTTTAAGGACTGTGTGGCTGACTTCTACTTTTTTTCTCCCTGACAGATATTCACCTGTTAAGGTTTTTGATTTCAGCAAGTCCTTTGGTGTTCCCTGAAAAATCACCTTTCCGCCATGCTTTCCAGCGCCTGGTCCAATATCAATTACCCAATCTGCTCCTCGAATAATAGTTTGTGGATCATGCTCGCAAATTACAACTGTGTTTCCCAAGTCTCTTAATTTTTTTAAGGTTTCTATCAGCCGGCCCTGGTCCCGGGGATGAAGACCGACTGACGGCTCGTCTAAAATATATAAAACGCCGGTCAGTTTTGAGCCAATTTGCGTCGCCAATCTTATTCTCTGCTCTTCCCCGCCAGCCAGAGTAGCCGCTTTTCTGTCCAAAGTTAAATAATCTAAACCGACGTCAATTAAAAATTGTAACCGATTTATTATTTCTTTTATTATTAAATGAGCTATTTTTCTTTCATTTTCTTTGAGGAAAATTTTTTCAAAAAATTCTTTCACCTTGTCAATTTGCATCTCTACCATTTTATCAATCGGTTTCCCTGCTACCTTGACTGCTAAAACTTCCGGCTTTAATCTTTTCCCATGGCATTCTTCGCATATTTTTCCCACCATATACTGCTCAATTTCTTCCCTTGCCCAATTAGAATCCGTTTCATGGTATCTCCTCTCCAGCCAGGAAACGACCCCTTCGAAAACATCTACGCCATATAAAATCATATCAATTTTCTCTTTCGGCAATTTCTTAACGGGGGTGTCCAAATCAATATTTTTCTCGTCTGCCAACTCTTTCATTTTCCACCAGAAAAATCCCTGCCGTCCGACTTTGTAGGAAGCCCTCGCCCAAGGGAAAATTGCTCCTTCGGCAATTGATAAATTGGGATTAGGAATTACCAATTTGGGGTCAACTTCCAGTTTTTCTCCCAATCCTTGGCAGGCTGAACAGGCGCCAAAAGGAGAGTTAAAAGAAAAAAGTCTAGGTTCTAATTCCGGCAGAGAAATACCACATTCTTCGCAAGCAAAATGCTCAGAAAATATTAAATCTTTAACCTTAGGTTTGGAATTTGGAATTTGGAATTTGGAATTTATAATAACTATTCCTTTCCCAAGTTTCAGAGCAGTTTCCAACGAATCAACCAGGCGGGAATTGTCCAAATCCTTATCAATAATCAATCTGTCTATTACTACTTCAATGTTATGTTTTTTATTGCGGTCCAAAACTTTTTCCAGCGCTTCTTCTACGCGATAAATTATTCCATCAATCCTGGCTCTAACAAAACCACTTCTCTGAATTTCCTCCAAAATACCGTGGTGTTCACCTTTTTTTCCTCTAATGATCGGACCCAAGACGGTTATTTCAGTTTTTTGAGGTAATTTTAGTATCTGCTCTGTAATCTGGTCAATTGTTTGGCGACTCACAATTTTTCCGCATTTTGGACAGTGCGGTTTTCCGACTCTGGCAAATAAAAGACGGAGATAATCATAAATCTCCGTAATGGTTCCTACGGTTGAACGAGGGTTGTGCGAAGCTTTTCTCTGGTCAATAGAAATGGCAGGAGATATTCCCTCAATTTTATCAACATCGGGTTTGTCCATCACTCCTAAAAATTGCCGGGCATAAGCAGATAAACTCTCAACATATCTTCTCTGGCCTTCAGCATATAATGTATCAAAAGCCAAAGACGATTTCCCGGAACCTGAAATTCCGGTAATGACAACCAGTTTGTTTTTCGGAATATCAACGTCTATGTTTTTTAAATTGTGGACCCGTGCTCCACGAATTTTGATATAATTTTCAACCGCCATGGTTAAGTATTATACTCTAAATTTTAAAATCTTTCAATAGAAAAAGCTGGCGGGCGCCGCAACGGCGCCCGCCAGCTTTTTATTTTTAACTTTATCTGCCTATTAAATTAGTGACCTTTTCAATTAATTTGCTGACGGCTTGAGAAATATCCGCCAACTGATTAGTTAAATCATTCAGTCCGAAGGCTGCCGCCACAATGCTGAATGACCTGTCGGAGTCATCACATATAGTTTTCCCACTGTCACAAATCCTGATTATATATTGCCCAGCTGGCAAAATAATTTTTTGCCCCCATATAGTCGTCACTTCTCCAACTGTCCACACAAAAGAACCGGTATCCCAAGCATCACCAATTGTTCCTTTATAATATCCGTCTATCCCATAAACATCCAGCTTTACACTAATGTCTGAAATGTCTAAACGAGAAGCCCAGGCCCATTTAAGGGTAGAGGTCCATTTAATGGTAGAGGTTGCGCCTATGGTTAATGTTTCTCCTCCATTTGGAGAAAAAACATTGATACGAGGCAACGGACGATCAATACTAAAGGAGTAATCACTTTCATCACCAATTAAACTGTCAAGGGTTTCAGCTCTTATTCTAAAAACAAACTTACGATCATCTGATGTGATATCTAAAGGAATAGTCCAATTGTAAGTAGTCCACTCGTACTCGGTTTTAGTATTTTTACAGGTAACCCATTGAAGCATTATTCTGCGAGAAGACGGTGGGGTTCTTTCATCTACAAGGAAAATATTAAGAACTTTAGTGATATTTTTACACAATACTCTAATTTCGTAGGTTTCTCCGGCAGTATACGTCGCCATCGGCGCGTTCGGCGAAAGCACGGTAATAACAGAGGTTGATGTTGAAATTGGGGTTGTTGGAGTTGGAGTTGGGGTTGATGTTGTAGCCGTACATCGGCCTTGGCTGTCGCAGGTTTGGGGATAAGTACACTGGCCGCAGCTGATTGTACTGCCGCAATAGGGCCAAATGCCACACTGCTTATTTAAAGAAGAACAAATATTTTGCCAAGTATTTGCTATTGCTGGTGAACAAGAAGGGACAGTCGTGCCGCATCCATAAAGTTTGTTCAATTTCGCTCGGGTGGTCTTACCGACAAAACCGGTGCCGTATTTCAGGCCCCAAGGAGTTAAAATTTCATCTTTGTATTTTTGCTGGAAGGCGGTAACCATAGAGGCAAATTCTTCGGTGAATTCCGTACTTGCCATATTTACCTCAATGGACGTTCCTTTATCACTATTCAAAGCGGCAATTAAGGCTTGAACCTCCGAACCGCTATCCCCGACTCTCAAATTCACATTAAAATCATGGCACCAGACTGTAGATTGGCCTTGCAATTGAGCCAATTGCGCCTGTAATTGTTTAATCTGCGCCATCAAGGATTGGATCTGGGCTTGAATATCCGCGGTTGTGGCCGCGGAAACAAAAACCGGAATAGCCAAAGCGAAGATCAACGAAATTACCAAAAATTTTGCGTTTTTCATAAAAAATAAAAAAATTAATTAGTTATAATGCTTTAATTTTACCCCCAAAAAAAAGCAACAGTGTGGATAAGTTTATTCCTCTTCCTTCTCCTCTCCGCTCAAAAAGTCCAAAACAGCCGCGTCCATTTCTCTCACGGCATTCTTTTCAACTCTGCCGAGTTCCCTATCCAAATCCATCTTGTCCAGTTCTTTGACGGTTTTATCGGCATCGGAAACAATCTTCGACGTTTTTTTATCAAAATCGCTGTTGGCCTTTTTGATTTCCGCCAATAATTTATCTGTCTGATTTATTAAGTTTTTTCCTTGATCCGCCATATAATTTAATTATTTTTTCTTAATAACATCTTCAAATATATCTAAATATCTGTTAAAATCTTTT
>Ga0210049_1005821_pt1 | contig 10437 bp, 13 predicted proteins | sample CryGeyCG2014_300_2_FD_183964 | JGI IMG/M metagenome (GOLD analysis project Ga0210049, IMG submission 183964) | Groundwater microbial communities from aquifer - Crystal Geyser CG06_land_8/20/14_3.00 (SPAdes) (version 2) | ecosystem: Environmental > Aquatic > Deep subsurface > Groundwater | place...
CTGATGCTATCTATGTAGGCAGACCTAGCAAGTATGGAAATCCTTGGAGGGTTGGGGAGAGACATCCTGCTGATGGACATAGGCTCACAAGAGAAGAAGTAATAGAGATGCACAAGAAAGCTCTTCCTCAAATGCTACAGGTTAGAGATAATGAGGGGAAGCTTATCCTAGATTTGGAAGAGTTGAAAGGGAAGGATTTGGTATGCTGGTGTGCTCCATTACCCTGTCATGCAGATATACTACTTGAATTAGCAAATAAGGAATAGCAAATAGATAAAATATAATCCCTATAACATTATATCTTACGATAACATATTATACATTTACTGAAAGATGGAGAAAGCAATTATGATAAATAGGAGGAAGAGACCACAGCATATCCGCATTAGCAAGGATAATCCTTACTATCCTATGAGCTATAAAGGCTATATCACTCCAGCTAGACTAGCTATGGCAGAGCATCTCGATAGATGCCTGGGTAGTGATGAGTATATATACTTTATAGATAGCGATTCATTCCACTGCGATATAAGAAACCTTAAGCTAGTATCTCATAAGGAGCTGACTAAGCTCAACGAGATTCGCAGGATTGTATCTCAGATGGATAAGATGAGCACTCATCTTGCTACACTTAGAAGTCAGCTAGCTGAGATAGAGTTCAATCATACTCCTTGTAGCTGTCCTAAGTGTATGCGTAGTAGAGAATCCCGACAGGCAGGGTATAAATTATGATATATAATTATAATGTTATAGGGATTATATTTTATCGTAGTCTCAATCAGTTAATCCTATGATTGACAACTTAATTACTTGTATGGTATAATAGTGTTATTGTAATTGTAAACAGAAATAACTACTTAATGGAGGTGCTTGCATTGAAGAGATAGTAATTGCTATACTAATAGTCCTATTCATAGCAGTCCCAATCATCGTAGCAAAAGTAATGTTTAGTAAAAGGAGAAGAAAGAAATGACAGATGAATCAAGAGCCCCAAGCAGCAGAGGTCTAATAGACTTCGATGTAGGTCCGCTAAGAAGGTTTAAGGGCATAATTGACAGTATGCCCAGGGAGCCTCAAACCTTCGGTGAAGGAGAGAAGGCCAGAAACTCTATGCGTATCACAGTCAATACAAGAGACATAGAGGTTATGGAAGCAACAGAGCCATACCACTTCCCTGTGTTCCAGTTCCAAGTAACCGAATCCAATAGGAAGAAGAGTAGGTATGGTGTGCTATCTGAATCCTTCAATGCAACAGTTGATAGCCAATATACCACCGAGCAACTTGACCCAACTAATCCTGAGTTTGTCAAGGCCAAGGACAGGATGGACTTCAAGGATATTATGGGAAAGAACAGAGTTGGCTTTGTGCTAGCCGATGGAGAGGATGGCAGACCAGAGCCACCTATGCTCTTTGATGGAAGGGCTAATGGGGACAGGCCTACACCAGCCTGGATGATTTATGAAGTAGAAGGTGTAGGAGTAGCTGGCGGCCAGGGAGTTGATGCTTCCGAAGTAGCTCAGACAATGCTAGACGGTAAGACTCTAGCTCAATTTAATAAGGAAGCTCTAGCTAATCCTACCATCAGGAATGATACTGCTCTGCTTCAGTCCATAAGCTTACCAGTTACAGCTCCTGGCTCCTTTGCTAATGCCTTGATTTTGGCAGGTCAGTTTACTAAGGATAAGCAGGGAGTATATCACAAAGTGCAGTAAATGAGGCTGGTTTACTGTTAGTCTGGCAGGGTTGACGTAGGAGCAATTATATCGCCAATCCTGCCAGACTAATACAAATAGGGAAGGTGCACTATCAAGCGAGTTGATAATCCTGAACTGAAACGCAAGGTATTAGACCATCTGGCTAATCTCTATAATATCAGAGAGGTCAGAGAGCCTAATCATCTAAGTAGCTTTGTCTATTGCAGGACCAAAAGCTTCCTCGACCAAAAACAGACAGCTATGCCTAATGATGAGGAAGTTATGCTGTTCGCTTTAGGCTATGGGCTACAAGATGTATTAACTCCTAAGGATGCTACAGCTCCACTGATAGAGAAGTGTAGTATCATATATAGACCTGATATGATTCTATCCTTTCGTCAAAATGAAATCAAGACCACTCGCAAGTCAGCCAGGAATCATTATCTAGATGAGTATATTCCTCAGACCTGGCTAGACTATATGATGGGCGGTTGCTATATGATGGAGACAAGAGAGTATGACCTAATTGTTCTATACATGATGGGAAGTTACGCTCCACCATTTCCTCAACTGTACTGCGATACATTCTACTTTAGCCAGGCAGAACTAGAGTATAGCTGGCAGAAGATACTGCTACATAAGAAGGTTCTAGATGAAGCATTAGAGACAGGTAAGCCGCCTGACCCATTTCAGAACTGCTATGACTGGGAGTGTAAGTATTGCAGATACAGGCTAGTGTGCAATACAATAGCAACTGCATTAGGATTAGAGAATAAGATATTAGAGGAGGACCAAGAATCATGGCAATAGGATGGATTATACTTAGTATAGGAATCGCCATCGTCAGTATAGTTTTGCGGAAAAGGAGGAGGAAGAATGGAAGATAACTTTATCGGCATTGTTGCTATCTGTGGTGATGAAGGAACAGGCAAGACAACAATGGCTCTTACCTTCCCTAAGTTACTAGTCCATTTTGACGTAGATGTGGGAGGATATAGGAGAGCTGCTTGGAGACTAGATGTTGAAGACATAGAATCCAAGGGTTATCCTAAGCCAATTCAACTTGAGAAGTTTATTGGTCAGAAAGGCAGTCCATCCACTCGTATATCCATACCTAAGAAAGTTGAGGGTATGAAGGAGCTATGGCAGGAGATAGCGCAGGACTTTGTAAATGCCTGCATGAATGAGAAAGTCAAATCCATAGTCATAGACTCAGCCACACTACTCTGGAATATCTGCCATCAGTCTCATCTTCAGGAGTTACAAGAGCGCCAACTAGTCCAATGGACGAATAGGAATCCCAGAACTCCTTTTGATGAGAATGAGTATCGGGAACGACTGCAACCTATGGAGTATGGGCCTGCTAATGATAAGATGAGGACAATCCTCCACACAGCCAGAAGTTACCAGAAGAATCTAATCCTAACTCATTATCCAACTGATGAGTATGGAGCAGTACATGATGCTAAAGGAAATGTTACTGAAGGCAAGACTGGCATTAAGATACTAGATGGATTCAAGGAGACAGTCAAGCTAGTAGACTTGATGGTATGGTTAAGTATCAAGGAGAAGTCTGAGAAGGGAATGAAGACAAGAGAGCCTATAGCAAAGATAATTAAGTGTGGACTAGAAGGCATGGGACTAGATGCAGTTGGATTGGAGATACCAGCTACTTATGAAGGTATTATAAACTTGCAGAGGATGATGAAAGGAGAATAATGAAGCCAAGAGACAACTCCTTAATGTTTATAACTATCTATCTACTAGCAATAATAATAGGACTGGTGATATATGCCAAAGTTGTATGTTGACGCTAACCCTAAATGTGTAGCCTATGTGCTTGAGGGAGGAGGCAGTAACTACCAGATGCTTCAAGGTCATTATACTAGCATGGAGGCGGAGTATCTGGCTATATCCTATGGACTGAATGAGTACTTCCTCAAGTGGAATAAAGAGCTAGATGCTCGGCAAGGAGACTTGGATGTAGAGAAGATGAAGAGAACAGGTGAGGTAGACTTTGCAGATGTAGCTTCTCCAGCAGACAAGACCAAGCGACTATTACCACCGCCAGTGCTAGTATGCTCTGATAATGAGGTAGTAGTAAAGCAGCTTAGCCGAGAGTATCATATAGGCAATGATAGGCTAAGGAAGCTAGCACTTCAGATATGGCAGCAGATGCAGAATGTAGATGTCAAGTTCCAGTGGATTCCTAGGGCTGAGAACATGGCAGGAATGATGTTAAAATGACAGAGAATATGCTAGTCTCTATACTAATACTTATAGCATGGGTATTTTGATTGAGTTAATTAGGATAAAGAAGCATAAGTAAGGAGGTCAAATGGGAAGGTATAACTTACAAAACAAGTCAATAGACATTGAAGCAAGGGATATTAACTATATCCTCGGTGCTTATATCAGGAGCTATCTGTTCTTATCTAAGAATCAGCCACCAGACAAGATAATCTTCCCTATGTATCCAGTAGTTCCTTATCCGCTCGACCCTAATGTTCTGATACCTGTAGAGTATATCCTAGCAACTGACCGATATGCTGTTGACTTAGTTAAGGACGGCAGCAATATACCAGAGGTTACTCCAGCTGAAGAGAAAGCACTGGATGTCCTAGATAATAAGATTGAAGAAGCAAAAGCAGGAGTGGTAGAAGAGCCTTCTACAGCAGGCACTAATTCTTCTAATATATCTTCTGCTAGAGCTGCTATGGCTAAGCTAGAGCAAGCCAATCGAGTTCCTAAGATGCCTCCAGGTGGAGATATAGGCCCTGGCACTAGTCCAGATAATATGGGAAGTAGGGACATCAGATTGGAAAGTCAGATAAGAACTGACCTAACAGATGAGCCTGATATAGACGAAAGCAAAGAGATACCTGCAGAGATAGAGAAGCCAGAGGAGTAACATGATAGGATGGATTCACAGGAAGTGGCATAACTTCTGGTTTGCGCTGAGCTATGCTTGGTGGGCATTCTGGTATATGTTAATAGGAAGAAAGGTGTAGCATTATCTTAGTAGATACTTCTGAGCCAGACAACATTATCAAACTGCTTCAGCAGGCTATACCAGATACAACTAAATCTTCGCTGAATCAGCATGAAATGGCTGATTACTACTTCGGTAACTATGAAGGCAAGACCAGCCAGTTCAATAGGGTTCAGGCAGGAGAATTGGTTGGTGATGTAGACTCTATGGAAGATGAGCTAAAGCGGTATTATACTTCTGCCGATGAGACCAGTCAGATAATAGAAGGCTTACTTAGCCCTGTCAAGTTGTATATGAAGGAAGGCAGTGCTAAGACATCATACCATTCTGGAAGCAGGGTAGCCAGCAGCCGAGACCTTGGTGCTAAGATATTTACTTATTCAGTTAATCCTTTAGGATTTATAGCATACGGACATAGCTTCGATACAGTCAGAATGTCCGAACTCTACGCTTGGATTTATAGATTAAGTCAGCTAGGTGTCAACACATACTATACTAACAACTGGGAGGAAACAGCCAGATTCCTAATAGCAGTATATAGGAATGAGCAGAAGCCTCCCGAAGCACACACTACATTCAACAGAATCTACAGGCCTAAGATTTATATTAAGCATGAGAAGGATATGACCAAGGAGGAGCTTGATACTTATAGGCTTACCAAGTCATTGATGTTCTTATCCAGTGCATATAACCTTGGAATTGGAGAGGTTAAGGCTAAAGCACTGGCTGAGAGATTCTGCAACATAGTAGATATAGCTATGGCTTCAGTATCAGACCTTACAGCAACAGAAGGAATAGGCAAGATAATGGCAGAGAAGATACTAAGTTCATTAGGAAGGAGCATATGACAATAGAACTAAGCGACTGTGGCAAGGAAGTAATGGTGCGAGACCCTAACTATGTATATACTTATAAAGCAAAGGTCCAGATGGTTATCACATCGCCAAAAGGAAGGTTAGTAATCTTTAGCAGCGATAATTGGAGAGTGCAAGATATACAGTGTAAAGCTATCAGAACATTCATGGAGATTCATAAGTATGACTAAGCAATTTGCCAGCGAATATCCGAGGACAGATGATAATTGGATTAAGTTCCCAACAGATTCTGAATATCGAAAAGGAATGTTTCCAGAGGAAGTCAATAAGCACCCAGCAAAAGCAAATGTCTACCTCATACAGTCAATTATAGAATATGTATCAGAAGAAGGGCAGATTCTTCTAGACATTATGTCTGGAACTGGAACCTTGATGGTAGGAGCACTTATCGGGAGGGAGATTATCTGCATAGAGATTAGCAAGTTCTTCCATGACTTACAACAGCAAGCGTTAGCTATGTTAGAAGAGATAGCGCCAGGTATAGGCGAGCATATCCAGCTAGTCAACTTGCCATGCCAGCAGTATCTTCCTATTCCTAATCTTGCTAACCATATTATATTCTCACCACCTTACGCTGGCATAATGAAAGTTGGGCAGAATCCAGGTAGATTGCAGTCTGCCTTCCTTGGAGATATGATTCATGAGTACAGTATGAGTCCTCTAAACATAGGCTTAATGAATGACTTTATCTGGGCTCAGGAGATGGAAAGAATATATGCTAAATGCTTTCAAACACTGAAGCCTGGCGGCACTATGACTCTCATTACCAAGGACCATTACGAGAAGCAGAAGGACAAAAGCAGAAAGAGGATTCCACTATCCAAGGCAGCTAGAGACGCCTGCATCAGGGTAGGATTCACTGAGCAAGATTGGTTTAAGTGGTCGTGCCCTGGCTCAGCATTTACTAGCATTTATAGAAGTAGAGGCTGGGAGGTCGTCGAGGACGAAGACATCATAATAGTAAAGAAAGGAGGATAATATGTATAGACCAGATTGGCACGAGTACTTCATCAACATCGCTAGGGAAGTAGCACAAAGAGCATCATGCCCAAGAGCATCAGTAGGAGCAGTTATAGTCAAAGACCATAGAATCATATCTACTGGCTACAATGGAGCAGCAGCTGGAGAACCACACTGCTACGATGAGGGCTGCCTTATTGAGAATGGCCACTGCTATCGAGCTGTCCACGCTGAAGTCAATGCAGTGTGCGAGGCAGCTAAGTTTGGACTATCAGTAGATGGTGCAATCTTATACTGCTGGGATAGTCTAGGTAGACCTGAGTCATGCCACAACTGCATACAGGTAATGAAGGTAGCTGGCATAGTTAAAGTAATTGGTAAATACTCTGAAGTAATGGAATTATGATTACTTACTATAGCAAGGATGCAAAGTCAGCATCCAAGGAGTATATCCTACAGCTTCTCACTAGCACTCCTGAAGCTATATCTCTAGATATCGAGACTCCTACCATAACTGAGAGAATACCACTGGGTATAGCTATAGCATACTCACCTGACGAAGCAGTCTACTTCCAACTATATCCTGAATATCCCAAGGAGTTAGACTTAGTCAAACCTACCCTCTCTAATCCTAATGTCTGCAAGATTGCTCACTATGCTCTATTTGATTTCTCAGCTCTTCCACTCATACCTGAGCTGACAGGCTTTGACCGCTCTAACATATTCGATACTAATACTGCTGCTAGGCTAATTGGCAGAGTTGAGACAGCTCTCGAGATGCTAGCACCAGAAGTCAACATGGAAGTGGAAGGAGCCAAGACATTTATGAGTAGGCTCAGGATAAAGACCATGCTTGAAGCTCCTTCAGTCGAACTAGCCAATAAGTGCCAGAAGGATGCCAGAGCAGCTTATGCTCTATATCTCAGATACAAGCCTTACATAGATAAACATTATAAGGATTACTTCAAAGTTGAGACATCAGTTGTTCCTATACTGATTGATATGAGCATGAGAGGCATAGCCATAGACCAGAAGGCTAGGGCAGATATGGTAACTAAGATAGAAAGTGAGGTAGGATTCTACAAGAATATGCTAACAGAAGCTGGGATAGAGAATCCTAACAGTCCACAGCAGGTAGGATATATCCTTGGTAAGCGAGGAAGTTTCCTTCCACTGACTAAAAGTAAACGGCAACTGTCAACTGACGAGAAGCATCTCCAATTTTTGGAAGACCCTATTGCAGAAGCTGTGCTAGAGTATAGAGGCAAAAGCAAGCTACTCAATACATATCTCTATCCTATGGCAAATATGAATAGGTTTTATACTGAGTTCTATTTAGATACTGTAGTCGGTAGGCTCAATAGTAAGAATAGGAATATCCAAAATATCCCTCCAGATTGTAGGCATATCCTACTACCTGATAGCGGATACTTTACAAGTATAGATTATAGAATGGAACACCTATACATCCTGGCTCATATGTCTGGAGATAGAGATATGCTAAATGTCCTTTATAACCCTGACCCTGATAAGAGTGACTTGCATCAGCACACAGCCAGCAAGATGAATATCTCCAGACGGCTAGCTAAGACCGTCAACTACGCTATGCCTTACGGAGGGACAGCTAAGACCATATCTGACAATGCTAAGATAAAGGATGTCCAATTCTGCGGTAGGCTATTAGACGACTGGTTTAGGACATATCCAGGTGCAGCCGACTGGATAGTAAATGCTAAGAGGTTAGGAGTTAAGGAGGGATGGTCACTGCCTACCTTATTCAACAGGAGAATAGCCATACCTGAAGAGTATAATCAGTGGGGAGCATTATATGTTGAAGGTATGGAGAGGAAGGCAGTTAACTATCCTATCCTAGGCTCTGATGGTGAGATAATCAAACGAGCCTTCATTCTCTGCTGTAATAAAGGATTAGGACCTCCAGTAATGGCTATAACTGCACATGACAGTATAGACTTTGACGGAGATGTTAAGATTCCAGTAGATGAGTTAGAGCAAATACCAGGATTCAAAATCCCAGTCGAAGTCAAACAGACAATTACCTGGGAGTAGTTCCAATTATCCTAAAATCACGATTGAAGATAACTGACAGCCAAATGAGAATTGCTGCAGGCTGCTCAGCGGCAACTAGCCAAGCAGCCTGCAGCCTAAAAAGGAGGTGCTCACTGCTTTGGTAAGCAGTGAGTCCCAGCCAATCCTCAATACTGACAACACTAGTAGTTGTCTCCCACCCTCACCTTTATTGTTTTCCACCTACAGCCTCAAACTTCCTCTGTCAGATTAGCTGGGCATTTGCCTTATACTACCAGTAGCAAAGTCTCCAATATACTGAGTCCTATCTCGCCAAATGCTCCATGCCTCATTTCTCCGCTCAATAGCTTGCTCCCTGAACTTATCAGCCAGTGTCATGTTAGCACTTGCTATATTGCTATACTGTACTGCATCAACTAATCGCTGCTCAGCCTCGTTGATAAACCGAGTAGCTATGCTTCCCCAGGCATCAGCTTGCTCTATATAGCTTCTGAGATTACTTAGCCTCTGAGCTGCCTCCTGAACATATATCATAGCAGCGTTAGTTTTGAAGGTAGCATTCTGACCTTTAAACTCTCTATCCCGCTCATGAGGAGCTATCAGACCATCTCTAACCGTCTGAGCATACTGCCTGTAAGCTCCTGGAACTTCCTGCCCTTCACCACCATCAGCTATCTTATTTAGGTAAGCATCTCCGTCATCCAGATATTTCTTGACACCTGGTGCTGAAGCACCGTCTACATAGTTGCCAGTAGCTCCCATATAGTTAGCTCTGGCATTATCAGCAGCAAGTATATCAACTGCTTTTACATCATCCAGATAAGTGTTAGTGCAATTCAAAGCTTCCAGTATTGCAGTCCTAAGTCCAGTAATATCGGTAGTTATCTTGGTTAGCCAGTACTTACTATTCTCATCACTATTGTTCTCAAGATATGTAGCTACCTTATCAAGTGCAGTGGCAGCAGCAGCTAAAGCTGTTCTCGCTAAGCCAGAGTCAGTATCAGCTTGATGAAGGAAGTTTAATGCACGCTGAAATAGAGCATAAGCTGACGCTGCTAGTATAACAGTGTTCTCCAGAAATACTGGACAACTTCCAGCTACATCATCATCAGGCATAGTATGAGGAGCCTCATAGTAGATTCGTAGGGTATTTCCTGAGCCTAATGTCTCTTGACTGCCTGACTCACCAAGACCAGTTATTGTCAGCATAGTTCCGAACAGCTCAAACTGGCAGAATATCTGTGGAACTGAGCCAGTAATATACTCTACCCGCTGAACTCGGATAAATCCTTCCATACCATCAACTGCATCTATGTAGTTGGAGAGGTCTATTCTGACATTATCCTGGATAATGCTAGTAGTCAGTGTGATGTCAAAGATAAGTTCCCTAGGAACAAAGCGGCTTAGGTCAGAGAGGGCTCTCTCTATTGCTCTCTCAAGCTCAGTAGCTATCCACTCTGTCTCACCGATGTCGCTGAGGTCTGTTCTCAAATTTGATATTAGTGTAGTTAAATCTTTTGCCATAGTTTCCTCCTATTCTCTACCATAAGTAGCTGAGACTTGAGTCTGCCAAACTCTCTTGGATAGTAGTCAGTCTCTGGCATTACTTTACATTGATACTTGGGTAATAACTCCTTCTTTCTGTATTTCATTGCTTTGCCAAGCTCCTGCCATTTAATCTCCTATTGGTCAAGTGTAGCGGTGAGGGTTTTCATTTAGCGCAAGCTCTAACTTCTCCAATTGAATGTGTGGAAGGCTATTTGCTTATCAGCGGCAACGGTGTTCTTGATGTTGAATGAAAACCTGCCGTTATGGTGAGGTGGGACATTATCCCCAGAACCGCTATGTGTAGCCTTAAGGACTCCATCC
>Ga0210049_1005823_pt1 | contig 10437 bp, 15 predicted proteins | sample CryGeyCG2014_300_2_FD_183964 | JGI IMG/M metagenome (GOLD analysis project Ga0210049, IMG submission 183964) | Groundwater microbial communities from aquifer - Crystal Geyser CG06_land_8/20/14_3.00 (SPAdes) (version 2) | ecosystem: Environmental > Aquatic > Deep subsurface > Groundwater | place...
TACTTGTCCCGATGCCGATATTACTTCCCAACTGAAAAATGTTTGAATTGGTAATCGCCGCACTGGAAGTGGCGTAAGGAATATAGCCGGCGGTAAAGGGAGTAGAAGCTGTTATCTTTGTATTTAATTTATAAGTCAAAGAAGAAGTAACAGTGGAATTGGTAACTCCGATAGTCGTTTCAAGAGCATTCCAATCTTCTTCTTCAATGACGTCTCCCTCGGAAAAACTATTTAAAGAAGCGGGAAATTGGGGGCTAACAACTGCGCCTAAAAGATTAGAAAATGGTTTAACAATTTTGCCAAAATTATCCAATATATTCCTCGCGAAAACTGCCTGAAATCCGACCAAAAGAAATAATGTTATTAAAATTAAAATCGTTGTTTTTTTCATTTAATTTTTGGATTCGTTTGTATATGTCGTTTCGTTTTTTGCTTCGTTACTATATTTTAATTCGTCTCCGGCCTTTCCTTTTCCAAAGCGCGACTTGCCGAATTTCGCTTTGCCAAACTTTGTCGGCGGATTACCAAGTTCCTCATTAGTAAAAGTTGGCTCCGCACTTTTTGATTCGTTGGTATATGTAGTAGCCATAATTATTTAAATAATTTTATAAAAAAATCCCAAATTCTCTGCCACCAAGACCAATAACCTTTCTTGATTTCTTCCGGGTCCTCGTCTTTGAACATCACAACGTCGTAGGTAAATCTCTTATTAACGACTTCCCGGCTGAAATATTGAATTCCTTTTTTTCCTATTTCTTCCCCCCCGCTATTTTGGATAACCAGATATAATTTATCCTTAACATTTACCCATCCTAAGACTGCGATCGCGTGGCCCAGTGAGGCTGGCGATAACTCGTCGATAAAAATCTTTGAAGTCCATTTATTACTCCATTTCGTGCCGGCAACCAATCCTCGTTTTTCATTCCTGAATTGCCACATAGCGCTTCGCATCGCATCAAATAAATCCAGTCCGCCATAAGGCCTGACTACAAAAAACACTTGCTTTTTATGTTCTTTCGCTAATTCGTCAATTTCTTTCGGCCAAAGATTCCAATTAGCAATGGCTTCTTTTAATTCATTATTGCCGATAGATTCCCTGATTTTAATAAACTTTTCCTGTTCAATAGAGCCGAATTTTATAAGAGATTTGGCCGCCCTTATCAAATCCGCGCCCCAACCTTGCCAATCGCCTATAATCTGCTTTATTTTAGCAAACTGATATTCTACATTAAGAATTTTCCCTTCTTGTAATTCGGAAACTGAAACCGAGGCACAGGCGGCGCACATATCATTTCTTGGTTGTTTTCTTTGGTCCTTGATTTCCAATGGTTCGCCGACTAAATATTCCTCGGGCAATTCCGAAACGTCAACTACTCCGAAAATCGCTCCCAATACAAAGTGGCGAGGATCGTATTTGCTTTTTTTTAATCCGCCTAACACTATGTTGTCCATTAATATTTCAATATTGATATTGTTGAAGCCGCGGTGGCTATACAATTAAATGCTTTTGCGAGTATATTCGGGTCTGTAATTTCAAGAGAAGTTAAGGTAGAACTTGCCATTGGGTTCATTACCAATCCAGTATTAAGAGTGGAAGTCGCGCCAGAAGCACAGAAAATCTGTCCCGTTCCGAGATTACTTATAGCCAAATATTGTAGTCCGGCATTCGCCGCAATCACTTCGGTATTCACTGTCGCAACAGATAAACTGGTATTTGTAACCGTTGAAGTAAGATATCCACCGACATTAGATTCATCCCTTTGAATTCCCAAATAAAATCCACCAAGAAAGACAATTATTATAATTAGAACTAATAAAATGTTTTTCATTTTTGTTTTATCTTAACCAGGGAGGGATAAGGTTAGACAAATCCCTCCCTGTTAATTTTATCGACAAATTGCGGGTTTAGTGGTCGTAGCGGTAATCGTTCCTCCTGTTGCCGTAATATAAACCGGCGTCGAAGTATCCCCCCCTGAATCGCCAAGAACCAAACAGCCATACTCTAAACCACTCGCATTATACCCAATCTTCAAAGTTGAAGATGCTGTTTGAGAAACATTCGCCGCGCCGGTAATAGTGGTCGCTCCAGAAAGCGTATTTACTCCAGAAAGAGTAGCAGTATTTGCGGTATCTATCACCCCAGTCCAATAACCAGAAGAATCAATAACCGCAGTGTCGGAAGTTCCTGCCTTAATACCTGCCGAAAAAATTTCTTGAGTATTATGGACAAGACCTCCTAATGTCGGGGTAATAGCCGTAGACCGGCCAATAGTGAATCCAACCAAAACCGCAACTATACTTACAACAACTAATAAAATGTTTTTATTCATGGTTTTGATGTAGGGAGCGGAATTATTTTCCGCTCCCTTTTTAATTACGACTATTACCAAGACGAAGCGTTAACTCGAACATCGACCAGACAATCTTTCATGTCGTCAAAAGTTTTGTAGCCGTAAAGCATCCAGGGATAGACGTATCTACCCAAACGCTTCTCGGCCAGTCGGAATTCAACAGTGGGAGATTTCTGGAGAACCAAGTCAGTCGCCTTTTTAAGGCCGAATAATCCGTGCTGAAGTTGCGAGCTCCAAACATCTGCCGTAGCCGTTAATGTTTCTGAGACCGCTATATCGCCGTAAGCGACAATGCTAATTGAAGTGGTATTGTTGGTCGCAACCACCCCGGCATTGTTAAGCTTCCATCGGTTGTTATCACTCAACTGAATGTAAGTGGTTCCGACAGTGCCAGTATCGTTGATTGCGGCAACGAGATTCGCAACTGAAGTCGCGGCATCTCCGCCAATATCAACATCGCCAGCAGCAGTAGGAGTGGCTACAAATTTAAATGCCACCCCAGCGATAGTGACAGTGTCGTCGGCGGTCGGATTGGTCGCCATTGCGAGCGAGGCGGCATAAGCGAGGTTATTCGAATAGAAAATCTCAAATCCGAATCTCTCCATCACTTTTCCGTTCCGACCGACTATATCGGCGAAATTAGTGTCCTTACCAGCCAAGTAAAGCCTGAGAATTTCAAGAATCCTCGGACCGATAAGGGCAAACCTTCCTGCTTGCGGCACGTTAAGAAGGTCGAGTTTCCTCGAGGCCGCGGTAAACACCTGAGAAATAGTGCTTACTGCTAGTGAGATACCGCTACCAGATGAACCGCCAACATCGCCCGCGTCAATGTAAGAATTAGCGTGGGAATACTCCCCGGCTATTACTTGATCGAGAATGTTATTTAACAATTTCTGGGCGTCCTGGGCATATTTTTGAGCCATATCCCACTTATTTTGGATCTTGTCTATGTCATCCACATAGAAAGGAACCACCTTTGCTGTGGCCACTGACAGATAATCATTGGTGCCGCTTCGGTCTTTAACCGTGATATCTGTGCCTTTGGTGTAGTCAACAGCGTAGGGTTTACTACGATAGGGTTTATTAAGAGTATCGCCGCGAGCCAACTGAGCTCGATATTCGGTGTTAGCCAACGCAATAGCAACATTCTCTTTGAAAAGAATGATTTGCATTTCCGCGGCCCAAAACTCTTCATTAAACGCCGTTAAAGAATTAGCCATTTAAATGATTCACATCCACGGCGTTTTGAAAGAATTAAATTTAACCTGTTCTACCTGTCTGTTTCTTCCATTCCGTGTAATCTTTTCTACCTTCTTCGGTAGATAAGTCAAAGTCTTTTTCGGTTAATTCGTTCCAATTACGCCCGGTGTGTGTTTTATGTGTTCGACTTATTGAAGCTTCCTCTTCGCGCTTCTTTTCGTCTTCCTTTACTTTTAAAAAATTGAAGTAATCGGATTTAAGCGCGGTTGAGATAGAAACACTATTTGCTTTCGCGTAAGCTTTTATAGCGAATTTAGTTTCATCAACTAAATCCATCTCTTCTAACTTACGTTCATCCAATGCTTCTTCAACTACTTGCCGAGTCGCTTCATCTCCCTCTTTTCTAGGAAGCTCGGTAGTAGTTTGGTCTTCTGCCTTCTTTCTCCAGTTAATCTTTTGCCGGATAGCTGTTGAAAGATTTTTGCGCGATTCAACTTCCTTTTTGACTAATTTATCAATTTTGTCTGCATCATCAAATTCGTCGAGATCCAGTTCCTTGATAATGTTGTCCCGGATTTCATCCTCGGAAGTTTCTTTAAGCGCTTCTTCGTCCTGTTTAAGATCGTCGGCATCAAGATTTTCTTTTTCAGGATCTTGATTATCCTTTTTTTGGGTTTCTCCCATATTTTTGTTTGAGCATTGCTCGTTAATTTTTGTCAGTGCGACTATTTTTTCGTGGAATTTCGATTGGTTTTTAAAAAACTACTTTTTCCGGACTCCCCCGCCAATTTTCTTGGCGTATTCTTCGGCCAAGTCCTTAAATTCCTTTCCGTGAACTTCTAGAGAATATGTTCTTACGAAATTCTTGTTCTTATCGTAAACGGAAAGTTCTTTCAATTTTGGCTCGGCTCCCGACTCATCGCCGTTGCCTACCCCGACTTTATCCTTTTTACTCATTATTATTTGTTATGGTAAAATTATACGACCTTTATAAAATCTTATTACTCTTCTTATGGCAATACGTTATAACTATCTTTGAACGATTTCTTTTTTGTGACCGAAGTTGAAATCGTTAATATATCTTTTAATATATTCACCAATTTATCACATGCTCGTTTATTGGCTTTTACCTCAATCGCTACTTCTTTGAAATCTTTTTTATCATCAATCGCTTCAATACTTTTCAATTCCAAAATCCTTTCAACTAAAAAATTCTTCAAATCCTCGCCGGCCGGAGAATCAAGCGTCTTTTTTATTCGCTGTAGGTTGTGGGCCATTTTCTTCTAAGCTAATAATCTTACCAGTTCCCATATCAATATTATATTTCGTCTGCGGATTTAATTTATAAAGAGGAATTAGGGTGGAAAAATAGACATTCTTTTGCTGCTCCAATAATTGAAGAATAATTCTGTAATGATTAATAAATTCTTGGCGTTTCCGCAATTCTTCTAAATGTTCCTTTTTCAGGTAAGTAGAAAATAATTTCATCTTATAATTATACAATTTAGGATTAAAGATGTAATGTTAATTTTAGGCCCTACCCCTTCTTATTCTGGTCGCCCTTCGCTCCGCCGACTTAGCGAGATGGGAATATTGAGGAAGTTTTTTTCCTCCTGATTCTTTCAAGTGCCTTGCTAACTCAACTTTCGGCATACTCTTATACATCTTTTTGGCCGGCCCCTTTAGTTTCTTTACAGGAATTTTCCCTTTCTTAGCTGCATAGGCTACACCCATTGCACCCCGCTGAGCTTTTGAAGTTATAGGCGTGTGTTTCCTTCCACTTTTTTTACATTTTGCTGTTGTCATTGTGGTGTTTGATATTAATAAATCGGCCTTTAAATTTTGTATCTCAATTTTTCATTACGTAGTATATCTATCTCTTTCTGCATATAAAGTTCTCCTGATTCTCTTGCCTTTTGTTGATATTCAACTCTTAACTCATTAATCATTCGTCTTTGAGTATTTGAGATAGGTTGTTTGTATAATTCCGCCAACTGTGCTTGGAGATTCATAGCATTTTTTTGTCTATTAATCCTTTCGCTTCGCCGATCCAACCTTTTTTTAATTACCATTAAAGGATTTGCCATATCAAATAACTTTTTCGCCACCGCGTTCGCTGGCACCCACTAATTGCGACACCGGTTTTAATTCTTCAGGCTTGCTTTTTGGCAACATTCCAATATCAATATTTTTACGAGCCATCGCCATCTCAATTAAAGCAGTCCGCCTGACCGGATCACTTTCAAGTTGAATAAATTGAGAAAGGGTTTCCATGTCCGTGGCAAGATTTACCTGTTCTCCAGTTATAACCACATTGACCCTCGGTTTTACTTCCGCAAAAGTATCTTTCTCAAGTTTTACCAACGCTTCCGGATATTTTTTAATTTCTTCCAACTTTGCCTGTTTTAGCGTAGTTGCTTCATCGGAAGTATGCGGACCGAGAACGATAAGATTTTTAATATACCAAGCATCAACCGCCATTTCATAAAATCTTTTTAGATAATCGCTGTTACCGGTTAGCCTTAAAATATCCTTGGTTTTCAAATTACTAATTACATCAGGAAGGATCCAATCCTCAAAAACTTCTTTAATAGCAAGCGCTAATTTTTCCCGCAAGAAGTCAAAAAGTTTATTAGCATTTATATTTAACAATCCCCCCAATCTAAACGGCGTTCCAGAAGGAAGGGTTTCGCCGGTAATCACTTCGTAAGAATTCGCCAAGTCGTCGGCTAACTTTATTATTCTGTTCCAGTCGGCTATTAATTGGTCAAAACCCTCCATCCGCACTGTAATTTGTGAAAGATCTTCGGATTCGATAATGTCGCCGTTGATTAAATCACTGAGAATATTCTGAACAATAAGCTGATTTTTTGTTTTAAAGAATGTTTTAGACGCCCATTCAAGCCCTCGAGCAATTTGATTGCCGATTTCGTTTGCCCGGGTTTGAATGTCAAATAAGATTTCGTATAATCCCATTCTCCACCATCGGCCTTCGTATTTCCCGCGATGATATTCTTTATAGGGCATCTTTGAGATTTTGTCGGCGTAAAGAATGAATTTGTCGTCTTTATCGCTTTTCTTTCCTAACCCGGCGCACACGATTTTTGCCAGGACAAAAACATCTGATTTTCCCAACGACGCGCCTTCTTTTCCTACTTTGTCTTGGGCCTCAAATAAAGCCTCCTCGCTGATTTCTCCATTCCGTTCAAAAATTTCATAATAAGGTATTTGAGTCCCAGAAGAAGGACTTTTTAGGGTGGCTGAAAGACTTTTATTTCCGCACTTGAGAATTACATCTTCTATATTATTCCAAACGTCACTCTTGGCTCGGAGATCCGATTGAGTCATCTCGTGCCGTTCAATGACAGAAGTTTCGTCTATTGTTTTCGCCGTCTGATTAATGATATAGGTATTTTTTAAATCGCATTTTTCGTAACCGCCTTTTATTTTTTTAAGTAATACATTACCCCAACCAGCACTTTCCTCAACCGCCTCGTTCAACTTCTCGGCCTGTCCCGTCTCTCTCATCCATTCCTTTAAAGCAGCGTTAGCTAAAAAGATACTTGAACTATCTTTATTATTTTCAGAATATAAGATAATATCTTTCGTATCGAAATCTACATTTTTTATTTCGGCATTGATTCGCGGAGTGATAATATCGAACCAATATTTATAATTTCCTTGGCTGTCTAATTTGCCGGTGGGATATATTTGGTTTGCGTAAAGACCGATTCTCTTTACTAATTTGTATTGAGAAAAATAATTACCCTCTGTAATTGGAGTTTGCCCCTCGATGTAATTGGAGACTTCTTCTTCAATAAGTTTAATCGCTTTAAGCATATTTCAATTATATAAAATGAGATTAGTTCTGTAATGACTTTTTTTGATATCTACCCTTGAAATATTTTTGTCTGTATTCGGCAATGAAACACATTCCGCATAAACCTTTCCCGACATGCGGAGAGAGCTTAAACGGCAGACCACATCTTTTACAACGCTTTAAAATATCGTATCCTATCCATTTTTCCGGCCCCCTCGCTTTTCCGCAATAAGGGCATATAGCGAAATCGAAAATAAGTTCCTGTTTTAATCTCGAGGTGGACTTTACTACGACATATTGCTTGTCGCAATTTTCGCATTTTATAGTAATGCCCTCCTTTTTCATAGCCCCAATTCTTCTTTTACCAATTTGATTTTGGCTTCCCGATTTTTCTCAATTCTTTTACGTTCTTTCTTTATCGGATCGTGGTATTCATCCCAGATTTCCTCAAAATCTTTTGTTGGTTGCGATTTTTCTTTTTCTTCAGTCATTTTCTGTGAAATTAAATACCGAAATCCTGTTTTCCTTTCGTCTTTTGCTCACGGTTGGAGATAATCCTTCGGCGGTCCATCCCTTGAATAATTTCGTTAACCATTTCATTTTCAACCACCGCCGCATAGCGATATTCATCCGCCGCGTGATTAGTCCAATCAGAGTAAGGAGTTTTTTTGAAGTCTTTTTTCTCGTCATCCCACTCTCTATGATATTGACCAATAGTATCAAGCCATGCTTCGCAATGCCTTGAATCAATCCACAATCTCGAGAACATCATTCTGCCGGCATCTATCCCATCAATAACGGATAATCTCGGGACCACCTTAAATTTAATTCCCAAACTTTCGGCAGTTTCAATTCTTGTTTTGCCAGTCATTTCCTCTTTGGCTTTTATATCATGCGGAGCAAAATGTGATCCGTAAATATAAGGCTTGTCTTTAACGACTTTTATTCCTTCCGCTATTCCTTCATCTCCCTTTCCCTCCCAGTAATCAATCTTATGAACTTCGTTGGAAACTTTCTGATAAAACCCTATCGCCAACGCCGGTCCCACTCCCAAATCCCAAACAGTATGAACCAAAAGATTTTTGTCATAAGGAAGAACTTTTATTCTTCCGTTCTTCCGGGCTTCTGATAATTGCTCTCCGTAATAAGCACCCTTGAGTGCCGCTTCAAAAGAACAATACCATTCTTGGTTAAACTCCTCTTGAGTCATCTCGCCTTGAGCCATTAATCTTTTATCGTCTTCTAAGGCAATTCTTAAATTCTCAATCGTTTCGCCTTCTTCTTCGCGCAAACTGTCGTCTATTGTTTTGAAAATAACTGTCCAGTCCTCCGGATTATTTAAGGCGTTTTTATAAGCTCTATAAAAATGATTCTTTCCTTTTGGAGTGCCGAAAAATATACAATACCCAAGATGATCGGCTAAACATTTTGAAATAACTTCGGAAAATAAATTAGGCGGTTGAAGCGGCCACTCGTCCAGCGCCGCTCCCCATAACGTTATCCCTCTTAAAGCGTCTATATCCTCCGAACCGGCCAGAAATAATTTTGAACTGTTCGGATATTTAACAGTTAATTCTACTTCATTATATCGAACCCCCGGAATATCTCTTGAATATTTTTTTATAAAATCCCAAGCAATTCTTTTGGTTTGTTTGTAGGTATTCCCGCATAAAAAGTGCTTCCCGTTTCTTCTAACCATCACTATTCCAGAAGGAACCTTCACGCAATAAACATTTCCCTTATAATCAGTTTTATACCATCCTTTTTTTGAACTCTGAGGATTTTGATATTTAGCATTTAACCAACTTATTAACCAAAATCCGTTAGGTTGACTAACATTACTTACTCCCCCAGTTTTTATTATTAGTTCCTGAATGTCATCGGCTAATTGTTTTGATTTTGTGATGGCTCGTTTAGTTTCGGAGTAATCTTTTGGGAAGTGTCCATCTCCCATCCAATATCCCTTTAAAAAAGCCGTTAAACATTCTCTATCGGCATTCTTTATCCATTTTGGAATAAACTTGTCATTGGATTTACCATATTGAACCAGTTTCTTAGCTAATTTTGTATTGTAAATATAATAATGATTAGCATTCACCCCAACTGATTTATGAATATCGAAACCATTGTCTGTAATCAATTTCTCTGTATATTCAATAAATTTCTTTTGAGTCAAAACAATCTCTCCTCGTTCCCGCCATTCCTTGCCTTTTTTATTTTTCAATTTTTCTCGTTTATCTTTTGGTTGATGAGTTCTAATTCTCGCATATCCTTCAGCAAACCAAAATCCCAAAAACTCAAAAAATACTTGATTATTTTTCTTCCCTACCCACCTTTCTATATTTCTTTTAAAACCTATACGGGTTTTCCCGTATATCTCATCGGCTCGTCTTATTATCCATTCTTTCTTATCCTCTAGTTTAACTAAACAACGATGATTGGGAGTAATTAAAAAATCAAGTAATCTCCCTTTATAACCAACCATCTCCCCATTATACGGATATATAAACTTTTCTTGCGGTTTAACAAATTTCAGCTCTCCCTTGTCGTAAGTGGATACCTTTTCGTTTTTTAAATCCTTGAAATATTTCCAACCATTATCGGTTAATATCTCTGTTTTTTCATCATAACAAGGACCGATATAAGCAAACTGACTATTGGGAATCCTGACACAATCTCTTTGTAAATGATTTAAAACCGCTGTTGTCTTGCCGGCCCGGCGATGAAGAACCATTAATATCCATCTCTTGATTGAATCGTGAAGTTCGCTCGCCCAATTCCTCGGCTTGTAGGGAATGGTTATTACTTGTCCCATTTAATTGTCATTTCTTCTCTTCCTGTTTTCCCGCCCGATAATAATTGGATATTCTTAGTTAACTTATCAATCGCATCAGTTAAATCTCTGTATTTCGCTTTTGAAATCTTGCGCTTTAGCGCTTTAATTGCTCTGTCCCGTTCTATAATCAACCTATCAACTACTGGTTTTATTTCTTTTTGGTAAGATTGTGTTTTTCTAACTCTAATCGGTTGTTTAGAAATTCCATCAGAATATCCGTGTTTTTTAAT
>Ga0210049_1005825_pt1 | contig 10434 bp, 9 predicted proteins | sample CryGeyCG2014_300_2_FD_183964 | JGI IMG/M metagenome (GOLD analysis project Ga0210049, IMG submission 183964) | Groundwater microbial communities from aquifer - Crystal Geyser CG06_land_8/20/14_3.00 (SPAdes) (version 2) | ecosystem: Environmental > Aquatic > Deep subsurface > Groundwater | place...
GCATCACCCCAACCCATGGCCTTCTCTTTAGTGGTATAAACTAATAAAGAAATTAACCCCCCAGCAAATATTATTCCCAAAATTAAAGAAAAAAAATAAGGGTAATTTCCAAAAACATAGCTTTGAGAACCAAGCAAAAGATTTAGTTGAGGAAGAAAATTAAAATGTTTCAAAGAAATAATTATCCCTAAAAGAATTCGCCAGAAAAAACTAATTACAATAGCTGGAATAAGTACCTCACTCAAAATCAAATATTTTTTTAAATCATAAAGAGAAATCACCAAAAAAACAAAAAGCCAATAAAACCAAAAAAATAAATTAATCAGAATTAAAATATTCTCCAAATTAAAAACAGTAAATAGATGCAAGTTAATTAAAGGAAAGCGGAAAAAGCGCCAACAAGCCAAAGCAAATAATAGACCAGTACAAAATTCAATTATTGGATATTGCAAAGATAATTTATGATGACAAGCAGAACATCTGCCTTTTAAATAAAAATAATTTAAAACTGGCACCATTTCCCACCAAGCTAAAGTCTTATGGCAATAAGGACACAAAGAACGCCCTTTAAAGGGCGATTCTTTGGTATCAGTTCTATCCACTAAAACGTTGATAAAACTACCAATAATAGTACCAAAAATAAAGGAGACAATGAAAAGAAAGGCTCCCATGATAATAATTCTTAATTAAATATTTACGGAGTAATACAATAAACCAGATTAGTATCAGCGCAATCAATACTATTAACAGTACCGTCTATATCATCGTTTAAGGCAACGTCACTTTGTTCCAATTGAGCACCTAAAACATAGTTTGTCCCATCGGTAATTCCTCCATATCGATAATAACGGGTCGCATCATTTAAAGGATCTTTTGGCACCTGGTTTACACCAATTCCGGCACCAGTTAAAATCGTTCTAAATGTATTCCAGTCCGTACTAGAATTATAATTGTCTACTGGATAACTTCCAATCTTAGCATAATATAATTCCAAGGCATTTTGAACATTATGCAAATCCGCAATTCTTCGACTATCACGTGCCTTAGCCCTGGCTCCTCCCATACCAACCAAAATCAAAGAAGCCAATAAAGCAATGATAGTAATCACTATCAACATTTCAATGAGAGTAAAACCCTTTCTTCTTTTAGCCATTTGTTTTATCATATTTTTTATTATTTTTATTATTTTATATTCTCGACCTTTAGTTTATTATTTTACCCCGCACCTTTTCAGGTTCGCATTTTTTAAATGCGAAGCATTAAACCTGAAAAGGTGCGGGGTTTATATTCCTTGCGCCAATTGATAAATTGGTAAAAGAACAGCTGCTACCAAAAAACCCACTAAAATACCAATTAAGACTACCAAAACTGGCTGGAGTAAATCAATCATCATAGAGAAAGATCGGTCTACTTCTTTTTGATAATATTCTGCTACTTTTTTTAAAATCTCTTCTAAACGGCCAGTGCTTTCTCCCACTGCTGTCATTTGGCTAACCAAGGGCGGAAAGTATTCGTAATAGTTTTTTAGGACATTGCTAATATTTTCTCCTGTTTTTAATTTTTCCGCTACTTCTTGTCCAATTTTTTGATAGACATAATTACCAGTAGCATCACCCGCTACTTCAAAAGCTGTTATTGCCGGAATTCCACCTAAAATTAAGTTACCGACAGTTTCAGCAAAACGACTAATAAAGATTTTTTTATAAATATTACCAATCACAGGAATTTTTAACAAATACACTCCGCCTATTTTCTGTCCTTCTTTGGAACGAAAATAATTAATCAGCAACCAAGCTATTCCTAAAAGAAAAACTAAAAGCAAAATACCACAATGATTCAAAAAGCTGCCGATAAAAATAAGAATCCGAGTGCCAAAGGGTGGTGTTTTGCCGAATTCATCAAAAATAGATGCCATTTGAGGGGCTAAAGCCACAGTAATTACCGTGCCGATAACTAAAAAAGTTAAAAACAAAAAGGCTGGATAAGTAGCTGATGATTTAGCTTTGGCCATTAAATCATTTTCGTGTTCAGCATAATCAGCCAAGTAACCCAACACTTCTTCTAAGCGACCAGAGATTTCTCCAGATTTAATCATCTGACTATAATATTCTCCAAAAATATCAGATCTTTTTTCCACAGATTTAGAAAGAGAAAGGCCAGCATCCAAATCAGAAATTAACTCAAAGGTTAAGTCTTTAATAGCTGGAGTGGCAGCTTGAAGCAATAAAGTTTTTAAAGCTTCAGTTAAAGGCACTTGGCTCTGAAGCAAAGTGGCAAATTGTCTTAAAAAAATAGCTAAATATTTTTTAGAAACTCTGGTTCTTTTGCCAAAGAGTTCGTCAAAAAAAGTAATTTTCCTCTCCGGACTGATATCTAAAACAATAAGCTCATAGCTCTGGAGCAATTTTAAAGCAGCATCCAAAGAACGAGCCTCAACCGCTCCAGTTTTAATATTGCCTAATTTATCTTTTGCCTTATAAATAAATTTCATGCCAATGTGATTAACCCAGCCCTTTGAAGAACTGGATAATTATTTATTTGTTTTATTAATTTTTATGTACATCTGTGATAGTTTTTATATTCCAGCGCAAAGGGCTGGGTTACTATCACATTGAGCACCCAGCACATATTTTGCCAAACATTACAAACTAATATCTTTATATTGGGATTTGATTAGGTTAATTAGAATAATTAGTTATTAGAAATTGAATATAAAGTTATGTGCTGGGTAAAGGTTTTGTTTCTAAATTTTCTGCGCCTTTGGCTTGAAAATTTAGACAAAGCCCTTTAACCAAGTAATTGTCTTAATTCTGATGGATTTAAAGAATATGTTTCTGCTGTTTCTAAAGAAATTTCGCGTTTCCTCACTAAATCAATTAGGGCTCGATTAAGAGATGACATTCCTTCTTGAGTGGAAGTTTCTATAACTAAATCAATTTGATATGTTTTTGCTTCGCGAATCAAATTTTTAACTGCGGCGTTGGCAAACATAATCTCGCAAGCTGGAATTCTCCCGCCAGAAATTCTTGGAATTAATCTTTCGGAAACTATACCCAGTAAAGTGGAAGCTAATTGCGAACGTACTTGATTTTGCTGAGAAGCTGGAAAACTATCAATAATTCTATCAATTGTTTGGCTCGAGGAGTTAGTATGAAGAGTAGAAAAAACCAAATGGCCGGTCTCAGCAGCAGTCAAGGCAATAGAAATTGATTCTGGATCGCGCATTTCACCAATCATCACCACATCAGGATCTTGTCGCAAAACAGATCTTAAACCCCGATGAAAACTTAAAGTATCACCCCCTACTTCTCTTTGGTCTATTAAAGCCCTATCTTGGATAAAGGTATATTCTATAGGATCTTCGATGGTAATAATATGGTCCATTCTTTTGTGATTAACCTCATCAATCAAAGCGGCTAAAGTAGTAGTTTTACCATGACCAGCAGGACCAACTACCAAAACAAATCCTTGATTATATTTAGAAAATTCATGAAGAATTGGCGGCAAATTTAATTCCTCGACTGTTCGAATATGAGTAGAAATTAAACGCAAAGCAGCGGAAAGATAACCTCTTTGAAAATAAACATTAATTCTAAAACGGATTTTATCCTCATAAGAAAAAGCAAAATCGATTTCTTTTTCTTGAATAAGCTTTTCTTCCTGTTCAGGAGTTAAAAGGGTACTAATTAAACCAGCGGTCATTTCCGGAGTTAAAATTGACTCATTAGAGACTGGCACTAAATTACCATCAATTCTCACTGTTGGATGTTTGCCCACGCTAAGATGCAAGTCAGAAGCACCTTGTTGAGCTGCTAAAATCATTAATTCCGCTAGTTTATTTTGATAATCAATACTCATGGTATTAACTAATAACTTATAACTTATAACTTACAACTAATAACTTTATTATACTAAAAATATATCCAAGAAGTAAAGAGCTAAACCGAAAGCAGCCATCAAACCAGCTAAAATCCAAAAACGCATCGTAACTTTGGTTTCTGGCCAACCTTTAGCTTCAAAATGATGATGAATAGGAGTCGAAAGAAACAATTTTCTATGCTTTATTTTTTTATAAATTTTCTGAATAATCACTGACAAAGATTCCATTACTAAAATAAAAGCAAAAAAGGGTAAGAATAAAGAAGTATCAGTTAACATGACTACTACTCCCATAGTAATGCCTAAAGCCATAGCGCCAGTATCACCCATAAAGAAACGAGCGGGATAAACATTAAACCACAGAAAAGCGATAATCGTACCAATAAAAGTTCCTAAAAAAGCAGCTAAATCATATTTACCTTTCACAAAAGCAACAACTAAGAGGCAAACAAAACCCACCAAAGCCACTCCAGCGGCTAAACCATCGAGGCCATCAGTTTCGTTCATAGAAAAAGTTGTTGCCACTAAGATAAAAATAAAATAGAGAATATACCAAGATCCTAAGGTAAGAGGACCAAAGAAAGGAATAGTAATACTGTTATAGCCTAATTTTGTCCAGAACCACCACGACCCAAGAGCGGCAATAAGAATATAAATCAAAATCTTATCTCTCATCCGTAAGCCGCCGCCTTTTGGTCCAATCCGGAAAATACCTAAGAGGTCATCTGATAATCCTACCAAAGCGGCACCAGTCATGGCTGCTAAAACCAACCATGTCTGAGATCGCGAGAGAAAACTAATCTGAGACCAAAAACCATTCATTGTTTTACTCAAAATAAAAAAAACAAAAGTTACAATTAAGGTTGTTCCCCACATTAAAACACCTCCCATAGTTGGCGTACCTGCTTTCTTTTTATGAAGACTCTTAAAGACCGGGGCATTAGTATCCTCTCTAATCTGTTTTCCTAAATGATATTTATATAAAACTTTTGTCCAGATAGGAGTGAGAATTATTGCTAAAGCTGAAGCAAAAATTGTTAAAAGAAGAATTCTGATTAATTGGAATGAGGGGGAAAAATCAGTAAAATAAGTCATTAGTAAAAAATTAAATTTAATTGCATCAAATTCTTTGATTGCATCAAATTTCCAAAATCTCTCGCACCCAATCATACAGTTGAATTGTATCTTCAAACCTATCAGTCGAATTAAGAACTATAATAGCTATGCTTATTTTATCATCTTTTACAGGAATTTCAAAAATAGTCAAGAGACAATCTTTGGCATCAGGCGTGGAGCCAGTTTTTCCTAACCATAAATATGGCAATTGACCAGCTAAAATATTGGTATTTTTAAAATGGTGCATAATTTGTCCATCGCTAGAAAAAACAGTATCTTCTGGTTGCCTAGTAATTTCTCCCAAAAAAGGGTAATTTTTATAAATATCCTGGCTAAGCTTGAACAAATCTTCAACCGTAGTAAAATTTCCTTTTCTATCCAAACCTGTTGCTCCAAAAAATGCTGTATTATATAAACCTAATTTTTGGGCTTTTTCATTCATTAAATCAACAAAATCTGCACCTGTTTTATCTAAAGCCTCGGCAAAAGCTATGGCTGCATCATTAGAAGAAGAAATCAGGAGCACTTTTAATAAGTCCTCAACTTTTAGAGTTTCTCCTATTTTAAAACCACCTTCTTCTCCCTCAGCACTCATAATATAAGGGGTAATGTAAATTTGTTTATTAAGGGGAAATTTATCAAGCACTATCTCCCCTGTCATTAATTTCGAAAGAGAAGCTGGAAAAAGATGAAGGTCTTTATTTCTTGATATTAAAATGTGTCCTGATATTAAATCACCAACTAAATAAGCAGTAGCTTTTATTGATTCTGGAGCTGGAGTAAGAGTAAAAAAAGTACTACCTAATTTAACTTTTTCTAAATTGTGATTACTTGAAAGATAGTTTTTTAAATAACCTCCGTAAGAGATTAGGATTAAGCTAAAGATAAAGATGAACCAGAAAGAAAAAGTTTTATTTCGAACGGAGTGAGAAAAAAGGTTCTGCCGACCAAAGGGAGGCGGGTTCTTATTTGAAAGTTTTTTGATGAAGTTCTTCATAATTTGGTAAATCTTTGACACTGCTTATGCCTAAGTGATTCATAAATTTAAAAGAAATGTTATAAAGAAAAGTATTTGTTCTTTTGGGATTAGGAAAACGCTCAATTAATTCGCGCAATAAAAGCTGGTGAAGAATATAGCTTGAATCTACCCCTCGGATTTCATTAATTTCCGCTCGAGAAATTGGACCACGATAGCTAACAATAGCCAAAGTTTCAGCAGCAGCAGAACTTAAATCGCCTTCAAAAACTTCTTTTTTGAGCTTGTTCAAAAATGGCAAGGCAGCTGGATTAGTAGTTAATAACCATTTATTATCATTATTAATCAACCTTAATCCCCTTTTTTCCGTTTCACAAGAATCTTTTAATTTGAGAAGCACTTCTTGGATTATTTCCTCTTTTTCATTTAATAAAGAGCTCAGCTCTTTAACACTTTGAGGTTCACCAGAAGCAAACAATAAACTTTCTAAGATTGATTCGAGATCCATATTTCTCCAAAATTATCTTTTTGTTCAATTTTAATGATTTTTTGTTTGGCTAAGTGCAAAGCAGCTAAAAAAGTCAGGATTAAATCAATCCTTCGACTTTGCTCAGGATTAATGGTGAGCGTAGTCGAACCATCAATCCTTCGACTTTGCTCAGGATTAATGGTGAGCGTAGTCGAACCATCAATCCTTCGACTTTGCTCAGGATTAATGGTGAGCGTAGTCGAACCATCAATTTTATCCTGTTTTTCTATAGTTAAATCTTGAAGCCGAAATATTTTACCGTGGGTGATTTTTTGAATTAATTCTTTAATCCTTTCTTCCAAACTGATGATTTTTTGAATTTTTTTCTCCGCTAAGGGCTTTGCCTCTTCTATTTGAATCTCCTTGAGAATTCTTAGGAAAGCCATGTTTAAACTTTCTAAAGAGTAATGAGGGGGAGGTGAAAACTTCGGTTCAATATTTTTCCAAGAAGGACGATTAAAAACATAAATCTCTTTTTTAAACATCTCTTTTATCTTACTTCCAGCTTCTTTATATAGTTTATAGATTTTTAAGCGAGTTTCCAAGTCCATAATTTCTGCTTCTTCTTCTGGAGCCAAAACCAAAGAAGGCAAAAGCGAACGGGACTTAATTAAAAGCAAAGTGGAAGCAATCACCAAAAAATCAGCTAAGTCCTCTGAATTAATTTCTTCCTGCTCATTTAGAAATGCCACGTACTCCTGAGTAACTTGAGCTAAGGATAATTCAGTAATAGCTAAATTCTTCTTCTCCACTAATTGCAGTAATAAATCGAAGGGTCCGGAAAAATTTTGGATGGAAACTTGGTACATATTAAAAATTCAAAAGTGTCATCCTGAGGAGCGAAGCGACGAAGGATCTCTCAACTTGTTTGAGAATATTTGAAATTCTCGCATTCCTGCCTGCACAGGCAGGCCTGCCTGTGCAGGCAGGCGCGAGAGATTCTTCGCCTACGGCTCAGAATGACAGCTACGCTGTCAATTTACAATTACGCTTCCAACACATTTTTAATATTTTGGACTAAGAAATCTTTGAACCTTTCACCTAATTCTTTATAAAAATAATAACTCTCTTTTTTATATTCAACTAATGAATCTTTGCCGCCATAAGCTCTCAAAGAAGTAGAATTTCTTAGAGATTCCATTTTTTCTATTTGCTCTATCCATAGGCTATCAAGAATTCTCAAAGCAAAGATTTTAAAAGTTGCTTTTAGTTTTTCCTCATTAAAAGTTTTAATTTTTTGCTGAAGTTTCTCTTCAGAAAAAGCTATTTCCTTTTCATTGAAAATATTTTTCACATAAGCTATTAATTGTCCTTCCTGATCTTTGATGAGAATTTCATTTCTCATTTTATAAAACGCCGTTCTTTGTTTGTTAATGACATCATCATATTCCAAAATATATTTTCTCATATCAAAGTAATAACCTTCGATTTTTGATTGAGCCATTTCAATGGCTTTAGAAACCATCGCGTGTTCTATAGATTGGTCTTCTGGCCAACCTAATTTTTCCATTAAATTAGGCAGGGATTTAGGCGCAAAAATTCTTATTAAATCATCTTCCAAAGAAAGAAAAAATTGCGAAGAGCCAGGGTCGCCTTGACGACCGGATCGACCGCGCAATTGATTATCGATTCTTCTTGCTTCATGCCTTTCAGTGCCAATCACATGGAGGCCGCCTAAAACAAGAATCTTTTCTCTTTCTTCTTTATCCGGCGGATTACCACCTAAAATAATATCTACTCCTCGACCAGCCATATTAGTAGCGACAGTAACTTTATGTAATTTGCCAGCTTGGGCAATAATTTCTCCTTCTCTTTCATGATTCTTAGCATTCAAAACATTATGAGGAATATTGGCTTTTTTCAGATATAAACTTAAAAGTTCATTTTTTTCTACTGAGGGTGTACCAATTAAAATTGGCTGACCTTGATCATATTTTTCTTTAACTTCTTCAGCAACGGCTTTTAATTTTGCCTCTTGGTTTTTGTATATTCTATCCGGTAAATTTTGTCTTATCATCGGTTTATTAGTCGGAATAACAACCACATCAAGGTTATATACTTTTTTAAATTCTTCGGCTGAAGTGAGAGCAGTACCAGTCATCCCAGCAAGCTTTTGATACATTCTAAAATAATTTTGCAAAGTGATAGTTGCGACTGTTCGACTTTCTTGCTGAACAGGTACTCTTTCCTTAGCTTCAATCGCTTGATGCAAACCGCCAGAATACCTTCTTTGAAATAATAGCCTGCCGGTAAATTCATCAACAATAATAACTTTTCCGTCTTTAACTATATAATCTTTATCTTTTAAATAAAGATGGTGAGCCTGGAGGGCTGTTTCTAAATAATGAGTAAAAACTATGCCTTTTTTATCAAAAATATTAAAACCGAAAATTTTTTCTGCTTTATCTAAACCTGCTTCGGTTAAACTAATGGCTTTTTGTTTTTCGTCAATAATAAAATCAATATCCTTTTTAAATTGAGGAGCTAAAGCAGCGAATTGCTGATAGAGTTTTGGCGCCTCTTCATCAGGCATAGAAATAATTAATGGCGTTCTGGCTTCATCAATTAAAACGCTATCTACCTCATCAACAATGGCATAATGATGTGGTTTTTGAACCTTATCCTTTAAATCATAAACTAAATTATCCCGTAAATAATCAAAGCCAAATTCTGTGTTGGTGCCATAAGTAATATCTGCTAGATAAGCTTCCTTCCTTGGGACTGGCCTTAGGAATTCTTTAAAAACTTTGAAACCTCCCAACTCATCTCTTTTTTTATCTATTTCTTTTTTCTCCTCTTCCTTTACTTTGTATTCCGGATCATAGAGAAAATCTCCTTCTTGAGTAATACAACCAATTGATAATCCCAGATAATAATAAATTTGACCCATCCAGATGGTATCTCTTTGGGCCAAATAATCGTTAACAGTAATAATGTGAACTCCCTTTCCTTCAAGAGCATTTAAACTTGCTGGCAAAGTAGCTACTAAAGTTTTTCCCTCACCGGTTTTCATTTCTATCACTTTCCCTTCATGAAGAGCTATACCACCTAAGAGCTGCACATCAAAATGACGCTGGCCTAGAGTTCTTTGAGCCGCTATTCTCGTTAAAGCAAACATCTCTGGAAGAATATCCCCTAAAGTTAAACTATTGGGTATTTGCTCCCTAAAGAATTGGATCTTTTTTTGAATTTCTTCCTTAGAGAGAGTTTTCCAATCTTTTTCTCGCTGGTTTATTTTTTCTAAGATGTTCTTCTTTTTATTTAAATAAGCTTCGTTGGGATTGAAAAAAAAGAGCATAAATTTGACTTCAGGATTAATCCTGAAGCATCAGGACAAATTTTTTATGAAATGTATCGGCTCCTCCCCGTTTAACGGGGCTCCGCCGATGTATCTGAAAAACATAATAGTTAAAATTCTGACTGGCGTCTAAATATTTTGGTCACCTTTCTCCAATAACTCTGTTTGATTTCTTTATTTTCGATAATTAATCTTTTGAGATTATCTTTTAATTTATCAACAGCTTCATCTAAACTAGAACCTTTCTCTTCACAAAACAAATCTTTCCCAGGAATTTGAAATTTTGCTTTGGCAAAGAAAATATCTCCAGTTTCATGACGCTTAGTATCTTTAACAATAGTAACATCTAAATCAACTTTGGTTCCAAATCGCTTGGTAAATTTTTCTAGATTATTGAATTTAACTTCAATATTATTTTTATAAGTTTCTAACAATTCAAAGTTTTTAGAAGCAATAGTAAGATTCATAAAAAATGATATAAGGATTACCTTGTTTCTCGCTGTGCTCGAAATAAGGATTACCTTGTTTCTCCTTGCCTGCGCAAGCAGGGCTGCGCTCGAAATAAGGATTATCTTGTTTCTCACTTCGTTCAAAATAAGGATTACCTTTTTTCTCGCTCGCCCCGCCTGCGGCGGG
>Ga0210049_1005826_pt1 | contig 10434 bp, 17 predicted proteins | sample CryGeyCG2014_300_2_FD_183964 | JGI IMG/M metagenome (GOLD analysis project Ga0210049, IMG submission 183964) | Groundwater microbial communities from aquifer - Crystal Geyser CG06_land_8/20/14_3.00 (SPAdes) (version 2) | ecosystem: Environmental > Aquatic > Deep subsurface > Groundwater | place...
CATCTGTGTCACTCCCCCCTCTTTGTAAGAAAGATAATAGGCAGGTCCATGCTTCTCCCCCCGCTCACATCGACACCCCTTCTTTCCACATTTGCGATATAAAACCACCAGGCTCCCCTGAAGCATTCCCGAACAGTCCTGGATCTTCCTCAGTAAACTTGCTTTCTTTGCTTCCACTCTCTTCATACTGAATTATATTATTACAAATCAGATATTTTGTCAAGTATTTTTTCCCCGAAGTCAAAGATTTATCCAACCGAAGGCTTAAGAAAGCATAATCAGAGAACCCTTTCAATTTTTTCACACCTTCTCAGGGCTTACACAGAGGCTTTGAAACAAAAGCAAAAATGGCAAAAATAGAACCGTCCCCTTTTTAGAAGATACTCGCTCTTTACGGAGAATTTAAATAAATTTTCTTGAGAGACTATGGAGCAGGCCTTCCCTCAAAATTCAAGATGTCAACGGTCATCTTGCCCGAAAGGTGACTTTTATTTTTTGCAAGCCTTTCCAATTCTTTATAAACACCACTTGGCAGGTATTTCTCTCCACACTGCTCGCAAACTCCTACTGGAACATCTTTAATAACCACAAGCGTATCTCCCCAACGATAGTCAATCGTAACTTGTTGTTCGACAACCTTAGCCTTGCAAAAGTAACATTTATCAATCATTTTAACCTCCTCACCTTCTCGTTTTCCAATCCGTCTCCCATTCTCTCAGATCGGGTTCATAAGCAGTTATGATGAGAACTTCATCTTCCTCTAATCTACCACAAAGTATGTGCAATGGTCTACCTCGCTTTGTGAAACCTAATATTAAACAGCTTGGCCCTCTTGGATCATCTGAATAGGGTTCAATGATTGCACCTTCATAAATGGCTTCTTCAATCTCCCCAACTTCGATTTTTCTTAACCTCACTTTCTCGGTATGGGTAAACCCCGTTAGAAATTCCAGCGGGGCATTATTTCTAACGGGGTAAAGGAAATGATATGCTTCCCAGCCCTGATTTTCCTACGTCTCGCTTCTATATCCATTCTTATACATTCGTGATCCAATTTTCAAAATGTAAAACCCTTCGAACTCCCCCATTTATCTCTTTCCCCATCGCTCAGATTTTCTCTTAGCTCCATAAATCGTACTCCCTAATCAGAGTCTGTCCATAAATAGCCTTTTCCGTCATGCCGGACTTGATCCGGCATCCAGAAGGTCTTGAAAGGACTGGATTCCGGCTTTCACCGGAATGACAATTCTGATTGGGGCAGTCATTTATAAACAGACTCTAATTATTGGGTATGGGATATTGGCAATAGTCCGGCGAGCGTTTCTTCCCATGATTCAGCAAATTTAGATCGCAGTAAACCCCGTTAGAAATTCCAGTCGTTGCGACTCGAAACCGAGCGGGGCATTAAACCCCGCTGCAGCCGCCGGCCCAGAGGGCCTCTGGCCCGGAGGGAGCAGCGGGGCATTATTTCTAACGGGGTAAATATGAACCCGTCCCCAATTTTAAGACGATTTCCACCCTCCCAAGAAAAACCGATTTCTGTGTCAGGGCAGGCTACAACTACAAAAGAGTCAGGTTCGGGCAAGTTCATCCCAAAGCGCACCCTCAGCAAGTCATCCGCCACACCCGCACAACTGTAGCCAAGGGGATTTGGCGCATCGAGCCTACCCATTGCCTCCTGAAAGATCTTCCAGAATCCCTCTCCTTTAGCTTTATTCAGAGCTTGTTTAAATAAATGGGGCCGAGCCATTGCTTTTCCAATTAGGCTTTTCTTCCCTAAATCAATAATGGAACGCTCCGTACCCAAACTGACTGCAGAAGCAACATTCCTAACTAACACCCCATCCGACCTACAAATAGGAGGTGAAACCTCTTCTAATCTTATTTCACCAGTTTTATAATTTTGAATGATTTGTTTCATCGCTCAATTTGAAGAATGAGAGAGGGTGAATTAGAGAGTAAAGCAAGCTATGCGGTTTCGAACGGTCAATTTGAAAGCCATTTGTTTAAAAAATGCCTTAAGTGTTTTTGAATCCCGATTCTGAGATATCATTTGCCCCTTTATTTTCTTTTACTTTGCCAAAGGGCTCAAAATCTCTTCCAAGACCTGCCTTAATTCCGGAATGTGACATGAAATGACTTTGTCTTGAAGGTGCTTGTGGTCTTTGAAATCGAGACGCGGCTTGTGCACGGCATTATCATATCTAAATATCAGTTGACCATTTTTGTCTTGATAATGGTATGCATAGGTAAGTTTTTCGAGCTTGTATCGGAAATCAATGTACTCTGTTAAAAAAAGCTTTGACTCATCGATAAATTCGATTATCCCCCTTATCACACCAATCTTTTCAGTCCTGAAATCTGCCTTAATTTCGGAAGAAGTAATCAGAGCCGTCCTTGAATACTGGTCAACTTGTGCAGTAAAAACGGATAGATATTCAGCCAGAAACATATTCGATTTCTTCCAGCCGCTTCAGATCTTCGAGGATTCTCTCGCGGACCTTTAATTCTCCCTCCCATCTAACATATTCCTCATCCCCCCCGTGCAAGTCCTCCGCTCCAAATTGAGCAAAAAAAACTTCCGAGCTTACCTCATATTTGTCTTCAAATGCCTTGATCTCTTTCTCCGTCTTCTTCAGCCCGATCTCCAACCTTTTGATCTCGGCAGAGATTGCTGACCTTATAATTTCGGGCATTTCTTTTTGGTCGGATAGAATTCTGATCGTCGTCATCCCGCCTCACCTCGCATTCTCTTTTTCTCTATTATAACACCTCTGCCCTATCACGCCGGCCAAACCCAGCCGCTCCATTAATGGAGTCCGTCGAGTTGGTCCAATAGAGGAAAAATGGCTGAAATAAGGTTCTTGCGTTTTGCATCTACGTCAGGCAAGACGGGCTTCTTTCCGGAGTTCTTCTTCGCTTAGGCGAAATGTTTCAACCCCATAATCGGCCAACCGGGAAAGGAAGACTACCCGTGGTACCCCTGCCAACCGAGCAGCAGCCCCTGACGAAAGTTGCCCCAGCTCATACAACTTGACCGCAGCAGCCATACGGAGGGCTGCCCCAGCCTCTCCCGGAGGAACCTTCAAAGCCAGCAATATTTCATCGGGGATGTCCAAAATGATTTGATTCATAACGACCCCTTTCTTATAACCTCTTTTAAAATTATTATACTCAACATTCCAAAAATTGTCCAGCCCTAAGGAATCCGCCACACCCGCACAACTGTAGCCTAATGGGTTAGGAGTATCGAGCCTACCCATTGCCTCCTGAAAGATCTTCCAGAACCCTTCTCTTTTGCCTTTAATCCATGCCTGTTTAAAAAGGCCCTGACAATCTCCCTCTGATAAAAGGACTGCCCTTCAAAGGCGTAGAGGAAACTGAGAATCCTTGCCCTCGAAATTGAACCAAAGAGTTTCACCAGATTCTCCTCGGGACCGGCTCTTTTACCCCGTTAGAAAGAACATGCCTTTGACCCCGCTCTCGATCAGGAGCTGATGCTTTCTGGTTCTCCTCATACATGATGAAGCTTTCTAACGGGGTGAATCAGCGTATCAGGGGATCAGGTATTCTCATATTCTGCCAACTGGTGCGCTGATATTCTGATATACGCCTGCTGTATTTGGTCTACCTGGTTTGTCTGGTTTATTTAGTTTATTTAGTTTATTTAGTTTATTTGGTTTCTTTAGTTGAAATTGAAAGGTTGACTAAAAAATTCAATCAGGGGGAAAAACCCTTAAGCTTAAATATAAACCTCCCCTTACATTGAGAAATCCAAGGCATAGAAATAGATGAGATTCAGCGGATAATGATTTTAGTGGATTTTATAAGGCAATCTAAATTCCTTGACCGTTGGTGATATTTTTCCGAATTCAGGGTCTTTATGAACAAGTATACCATTATGCTCCTGACACAGAGCCGCTATATAAGCGTCAGCTATGGAGATGCGGTTTTTTGCTTTTATAGCGCCCGCTCTCACATTAAGATTCTCATTAGATTCTTCCACCCTAACTGCAAGAGATTGAATCAACTTAACCCTCTTTAATGCCTCTGATTCATCTTTTCCCTTAGCTGTGATATAAAAAACCTCCATTAGACTAATAAAGGCAACATAAATGGCTACATCGCCTTTTTCTGCTCGGATTAAAAGATTCTCAATATATTCAGATCCTTCTTCATCCTCAATGAAAGTCAAAAGAGCAGAAGTATCAAGGATAAAGATTTCTTTATCTTCCTTCAATTTTAATATCCTCAGCCCTTGATTTTAACAATTTTTCGGTGAGCCTCTCTCCTTTCCCAGATCCCCTCAAAAGCCTTCTTGCCTCTTCTAAGGCAAATTTTTCTATCTCATCTGGGAAGATCACAAGGACCTCGGTTTTCTTTTTCGTTTTTATAGGTTCGATAGGTTTAATCTCACTTCCATCAAATAAAGCCCTGATCACTTGCATCTGCGTTCACCTCCGTTTTTAATATACCCTAATAAAATTACAAATTCAAAAACCACCCTTCGTTTCAATGAAAAGTTCTATCTGAAAGGTGGCTTTGAACTTACTTTGACTGAATGACAATGTCAATTTTTTTGAGCTTATATTGCTTCAACCTTAAGCTAAAAATTAGTTTTCCTCTTTTTTCTTTGCCATAGGAAATTCTATTTAACCGCGATGATATATAATTCCCAACCCATGAGCCTTCCTAAAACATAATCAAGAGGGCGGTGAATGTATTTGCCAAGGAATGGGATGTTCTTTTTGACAAGCCAATAAACTTTTGTTTCAACAAATTGAAATCTGGAAAACATTCTTTTTGCCTCAGCACGAGCAAACCCCGTTAGAAATAGGTTACTAAAGGGAACTCCTTGGTAATAATGGAAAATTTCTAATGGGGCAAGCAGCGGGGCTTTCTAACGGGGTAAAGACTTTTGACAGAGGTCTATTTGCTTGATCTTGTTTCTATGGTTTATTTAGTTTCTTTGATTCCTTAGGTTGCATGGAAAAAGCTGACTCAAAAATTAAGTCAAAAAATCTGATGTGAGCTTTCTCACTTTCCTACGAAAGTGAGAAAGTCCGGGGCGGCTGCGAACCGGCCTACCAGAACCCTTGCCTTTTCCCAATGGGCTTTGGGCTTCTTGTTTCTATACCCTACCCTTTGACTTAACCTCGAGTTTGAAAGGCTTATACGTACGACCAAGAAGAATATTAACTATTCTTTCAGATGCTTTACCATCCCAGAGCTGAGGGATTCGACCTTTTTTAGAACCCCCTTTCTTAAAAACTTCATAAGCTGAAAGTAAACCAGTAGCCGTTGTTCCTGCCGAAGTGTTTATTCCTTCTTCAGTAGTTACTGGTCTCTCGGTATTTTCTCTTAAGGTTAGACAGGGAATCCTTAAAATAGTCGTTTATTACAGATTAGGCATTGGGAATGAGTACATAGCCAGGCTTTGCTATAAAATCTGGCAACTGTAGAATACTCAACTTATCGTTTCGAATGTTCTGAATGATCGGGTTCGTTTAAAAGAAGGAAAAAGGTTAATTTGCCGAATACTACCTATCAGGAAGGGTTCTCATGCGAATTCGTGTATCTTCGATCACTGAGAAATGACCTGTCCAATCTGTGCGGCTTTCCAATACTTCTATGACCTTTTGGGCCACCATTGATGGAGACAGAGTGGAAATCCGAAATAGGATGACGCCGCTTGAAGAAGGGATGCGGACTTGATAGGCGAGTTCACCAAAATCTTTATCGAACGTCAAGATGAGTCGTTTTTCAGCCTCGGCCCACTCCAGAACAGCACGATCTTTGCTACCTGGCGCATCTGTACGAATCCAAACTACATCATGCCCACGGTAGCGCAATGCCTCGACCGCCTCTCCTGGGAAATTCTCGTTTGCCAGGATTCGCACTATCTTTTGGCCCCCACCGGGTAGATACGCTCTTCATGCAACACCTCACTTGCATAACTGAGGCATGCTAATATATCTTCCTTCGTTACTCCCGGATAATTCTTCAAAATCTCTGCCTCGGACCAACCTTGAGCCAGCAAACTGACAATGAACTCAACTGCCATTCGCGTCCCTTTTATTACAGGTTTTCCGACCAACACTTCTGGATTAACAACAATGCGGTCTTGCCACATCATTTATCTTCCTCCTTTCAAAAACATTATACCATAATTCCACGGTCAATAGAGAAATCTTGCTAAAGATGAATCTCCACAGGATTTCGATCAATATTTTGAATGATCTGTTTCATAATATTCGGTTATCCAAATATCATAACTGGAGCTTTCTCACTTTCCTACGAAAGTGAGAAAGTCCGGGGCGGCTGCGAACCGGCCTACCAGAACCCTTGACTTTTCCCAATAGATTTTGGGCTTTCTCTCACTATATTCTGCCCTTTGACTTAATGTCGGATTGGAATGGCTCATACGGCCGGCCAAGAAGAATATCGACGATTCGTTCAGAGGCTTTTCCGTCCCAGAGTTGAGGGATTCTTCCTTTTTCAGAACCCCAAAATAATCACACTTTACCCCCCATTACGAAAGTTTTGGATAACTTGATGCATAAAGATTATGGGATGGTGTAATAAGTGAAGTCAGCCCCGCTTTGATTCAGTCTCTTTCTCTATCCCCTCAATGAGACTTTCAATTTCACGAATAAGTCCGGGGAGATTGGGGATGTTAAAACTGTTCTCGGGTGCAGGTATGGGGTTATTTTTAATATTTGGCTGGATATGTTTGTGGTGAGGATATGTACTTTGCAAAGTCAAATCATCAGGGTGTGGCTGGACATCATACCAGTATAACTTGTCTTTGTCTTGCCAAACTTCATAACCGTACTCGTCTATCACAGCAGGCAGGCGATGATATAAGATTCTTTCACGGACGATTAACCGAACTCCATGATCAAACTGCAACTCTCCTGAAACCCGTGCAAGAGATGCGCCGCGCCGAGTTATCACCAGTGTAGACTGTCTTATGGAAGGGAACTGCTGTGTAAGGGTATACAGAAATAATTCATAATCCTCTATGGTTCGTAGTGGGTTGCTCATGTGGCTTCGCGGATCAGTCCTGTCAGACTGGGTGCATTCCTCTGCAGGCGTTGCACTTCATTCCGGTAATCGGCCTGGCGAGCAAGCCATGTTCGATAGACACTTGCCCACTCCCCGAAATCCAGTACCCAACCATCATTTTCTGGCTCCTCCCCACTCACATATGCTGCATAGAAGGTTTCCGAACGGATCCCATATTTGCGTTCAAAAGCCAGAAGGTCCTCTTCCAGTGAATGAATATCACCCAGAATCTCTTGCAGGGTCATAATACACCTCCAAGTTCAATTGTAACGCCCCCAATTTCTTCTTTCAATGAAATTGGGTTCAAAAAAGATACTACCCTTGAATAGGAATGTTCATCGTTCAATACCACACTGGCATAGCCCAAGCAAGCTAAAATGTCTTCCCGTGTTAAGCCTGGATAATTCTTTAAAATGACAGCTTCAAACCAACCTTGTCCCAATAGAATCACAGTGAACTCTACGGCCAGCCGTTTCCCTTTTATAAAAGGTTTTTCTATTAATACTACAGCGACTCTTTGAAAAAGAACGGCAATATACCAACAAAAAGTGCTGTCGCCCCATCCGTCATACCCGCGAAAGCGGGTATCCAGTTGGGGTTTCGAAGCCCTTAGACATCCTGGATTCCCGTTTTCACGGGAATGACGGAAAAAATCCGCTGTAGTATTAAGATGTCTGGATCAACAATAATACGTTCTTGCCAATCCATTACCATCCTTCTTATATTTAAAAAATAACACGATTTAACCTATCAAGTAAACAGGAAAGGCTGACTAAAAAATGTAGTCAGGAGGTTAGACAATTTGAGGTTTTAAAATTCTCTCTTCTACAATCTGAAATCTTAAATCTACAATCTGAAAGTCCTTAGGGTTGGTAGGGTTGGTATTCGGGGATGATTTCTTTGAGCTTTGATTTGATGCCAGGGGCATCCTGCTCGTTGGCGAGCCTAACCTTATCAGCAAGGTAATTTCCAATACTTTTCATATCGAGATTGACAGGATCACGACCAAGAAGGTCTTCGAAAGAAACTTCGCGTACGGTCTTAAAGGAGATCTTCCCATCAATCAACTCACCAATTCCTGGGGTAGTGCGTGACTTAAGACCTGTCCCCTCACAGGCTTCTATAATTCTCCGCATCTGCTTGGCTGAGGCTGACGGCGTGGCAATCAGAATCTCGTCCATCTCGTCCCGATAGGCCATATCGTGTATTTTAGGGATAGACCCCAAAACCTTGACCCCATGGATGCCCATCCCTCTCTTTTTGGGGTCATCATCCAGAAAACCCACCACTTCATAATTGAGCCGGGGATTATCACGAATCTCTCGGAGCATTTTCTCCCCTGCATCTCCTGTTCCGATAATCAATAACCTCTCCCCCTTCAAAACACTCCAAAGTTGGGGCAGTTCATCCAGGCTCGATTTTCTCAGAAAGGGACCTATCGGTGTCAGATACGCATCGGGATTCTGCAATAAGTGAGTAGCAACAGGAGGCGTATCTATCCGCATCGTCCTGAATTTCGGCATCTTAAAAATCCCGTTGCCCACGCCCACCCGATCGGACCAGTACAACGCAGGCCCCTTGGAAGTTAATTTAATCAGCATCGAAAAACCACTTCATTCTTGCCAACCCATTCTATAATCCGTTTATTCCCCGTAGGGAGGTGTCTCACTTATATCAGCACAGAGGGCTCCTCTGTCACTGCGATATGCTCGTTATAAAGTATCGCTGCAAATCATATTGTCAAGGTGTAGACCTGATACCTAATCCTCTCCATTCTCCGTTCACAGTTTCCCAATATTCCCGGAAGGTTAGTATTCGCTCTTTCTGTTCGGAGAAGAAAAGAAAGGGCTCGACATCACCCGCTAAAAAATTCAAATCGAGTTCCTGCAGCCTTTCACTGAAAAGCCTCAGAAATGCCGTTTTATCAATATCCATGCACTTTGAAATGTACGTGAAATCAGGTTTCGCCAATCCCATTAAGAAGGACACGTCAAAAAGGTCTCTCCCCTTTTCCCTTTTCCGCTCCACGACCGTCATCATTTTTTGTGATAGAAGAATCGTGGCCGGCGCCGTATGAATCTGCCGATAAACGGCAAATTTATTCAGGATGAACCTCAGCGGCTCATAGAGCTTTTCCTTAGCCTCGGTGTCGATCCGGATCAGGATTTTCCGGCCCCTGTCCGGGCTGATTCCCGATTTATATAGGATGTCCGGGAACCGGAAATAACAATGATAAGCGCCGCGTTCCACAACCCGGTATTCAACCAGGAAACCTTTATATTCCATATCCCGGCAGGCGGTCTTTAGCAGGGCTTCAAATTCCCCGAAAGACAGGCCGAAATTGTCGAAGTCCAGGTCTTCCGAAAAACGGTAGCTCTGATGGAGGATCCGAATGGCTGTCCCGCCGATAAAGCTCAGCGATGCTGCTGCCTGGTTTTTGAATAAGGAGTCCAGAAATTCGTGCTGGAGATATTCTACAAGCATCCCCTGAGGATTATTCGCGCGTAACGGCGGAGGAAAGTAACCGGTGATCTGCTCTAATGTAAGCACCGCAACGCCCACACCTTCATTTTTTTTACACCAAAGGCCGACAGATATTTAAGAAATTTATCGGCATCCAATCTTTCCTTGAGCATATCGGCATTCAATCTTATGTTTTCGAAATCGGCCTCGCTTCTGATCCTGGACAGATTCAAATAAATATAATCCAGCAGGGCCTTTTCCGGCTCTGCCAGCAGGGAATGTCCGTGGTCGGTTTTTATTTCTGTGTATCCCCAGAAGAGTTCCGCTTTGAGGTGCCGGTAAATGAAGGTCCCGAAGACGTTGGTAAAAGTTCTGTTGATCCGGGCGGTCACGCTGACATGGGCATAGACCATCTCAGGAATAAAACCGTACCATGCCAGAGCGCTCTCTAAGCTCAGATAGCTGGGCTGGTAAAGCAACGTGGCAAGCTCTTCGCCTTTTATTTTTTCTCTGTCCTTCACGAAGGCATAGACGCCGTTCCTTAATTTCAGCAAATAGCCTTTTTTTACCCAAAGATGAAGCTGATAGTCGAAAATCTTCTGCCCCTGGGACAAAAGATCATGCCGCGAAAATATCGGCGCCTTAATGATTCCTGCGAGATCATTATATTTCACCTGAAAATCCCCCCAGCCCCCCTTTTCCAAAGGGGGGTAAGGGGGGATTTTCATTGTCCTTTGTGTCGCCATACGACATGAATGTTTCATATTCTTATTATAAAGAGGTAATTGCAAAACTCGAAATTTAGTTGAATTTTGCAATCAATGGTATGATGAACCACGGGGCGCGTCCCAAATCCTAAATTCCGCCGCATGCGGCGGGGAATCAACCCCCTTTTTATTGATT
>Ga0210049_1005830_pt1 | contig 10430 bp, 13 predicted proteins | sample CryGeyCG2014_300_2_FD_183964 | JGI IMG/M metagenome (GOLD analysis project Ga0210049, IMG submission 183964) | Groundwater microbial communities from aquifer - Crystal Geyser CG06_land_8/20/14_3.00 (SPAdes) (version 2) | ecosystem: Environmental > Aquatic > Deep subsurface > Groundwater | place...
TACTTTTACCCGCCACATAAACCATTCGTGGGATCGGGAGGTGTTATGGAGAATACAGCCTTCTTTTGCCAGGTGAACTTGGTGATTCTCGTCTTCGGTAATCCATAAGTCGATAGTAGGAACATCGGCGAAGTTCCTGGTTAAACGGTCTGTGGTTTCGACGATAATCGTAGGAATATTGTGCTTGCGGACATAAGTGATCATTTCAATAAAAATCTTCCTCTGGACTTTGCCTGCTGCGGACTCAGAGACGGCGAAGACTTTGGCTACCTCCAATCCCTGTTTATCAGCATAATCCCTCAAAAACTTCTCCTGGGCTGGTAAGGAGTAGCCTGTATCTTCTTGTTCTTTACTGCTTACTCGGCAGAATATGGTAGTTTTCATAGTAATTTTGATGTAACACAACACATAGAGGAAAGTTCAGGGAATATCAACTGAATCTCCTTTCTCTTGTTGCATCTTTGAGTTAAACTGGTCAACTGTTTCTTGAATGCGTTTGTTTAGCTCTTTTTCTTCTGGGCTTTCTGGTTCTGTGGGAGGCTGTTGATAAACAACAATGTGGTGGTTATCAACACTTAATCCCTCTTCAACTCGGTGCATTTTCCAAGTGAGGTATAAGTCTCTGACAGAAACATACATTCCTTCCTCTAATTGCTTGAGATATTTATTAAGGACTCGATCAAATATAATTGCGACCTTATAAGCCCTGGTTTGTTTTATCCGCTTAAACTGGAATCTCATGTCTTCCAAGTCCTCTGCGGTTTTCAACTCTGTCCGTTCTTTCCAGTGGTATTTAGTCGACCAGCGTTTGAGAGTTGCTGAACCCACTGATTTACCCAGGAAAACCCCAAAAAACGGTATCATTTTGGTATCATCTTGTCCTGCGATTCTTTCCCAAAATCGGAGTGTTTTCTCTAAACTTCCAGCCTCACAATACAGTAGCCAAGCAGCATATTGCCTCGCTCGTTCTCCTGGAATCTTTGATGTTAGTAAATGACTGTTCGTTCGTTTCCTCATAGATTTTATGATGCTAAATAAACCTCGACTTTTTTATTGAAAACTGCCCCAGGATTTTTAATAGACCTATCTTCTCGGATTTCACTGGTAAACAGATAAAACATATTGGGAGGTAAGCCCTTGCTAAGGGCGTTGAGATAGGTGGTTTTGAAGGCAAGTGGATTGGTTGGTTCTAATTTCCTCCAAGCCTCAAGAGCTGCTACCTCACCTTCGGATGACGGCTCAAAGGTTTTGGGATTTACGACAACTCCGTTTCCCCTATAAGGAGATTTATCAGCGACGCTACTTTCATTCACTTCGCTTTTATTAAATTCTCTTGTATTGGATTCAATTCCATTCGCTTGAGTAGTCTCTTGGTTGACAGTTGGTTGACGGTTGTTTATCACCTGGTTGTCATTTTTATTTGGATATGAGGGTAAATTAGAGGGTATGAGCCTATCTTTTCTTATCGTTTGATGTTCATCCCATTTTATAAATTCGATAAACCACTCGTTATTCTCCTGCCAGTAGTAAATCAATCCCTTATTTTTTATTTCTTCAAGATATTCCCGTATCTTTTTAAACGACCATTTGACCATTGGAACGACAGTCGCCTTAATAAATTCAGGATCACCCTTCATTTTGCCTTCGTCATCGGCATGGGGGATCATCCAAGTAAATAAAATTCTGGTGGGTAGAGTTAACCTGTTTACTTGGACAGATACGGAAATCTTTTTATGTAACATGCGGGCTTTTGCCATAGTTATTTTTTTGTTTCAATTTTTATTAGCGTCTCAAAATATCCCAGTAATGCCGTTGCAATCTCCAAAACCTCTTGCATAGTAAGTTTGACTCTGAAATCATGTTCTAAAATCTCTTTTAGTTCGATCAAAAGTTTATTGTCCACCATGTTTATCCCTCGCTATAAAGACGAGCCTTAATAGCCCGTAATTGGTTAAAAAATGTCTGAGGGGAAACTTTGAGTTCGTCTCGGTAGTAAGCATCTACCAATTTAAGAAGTTCCTTGTCTTTTTCAAAAACGAATACCGACTTACGGGGATTTGCTCTAATGATTTGCTGTATTGGATGCCAAAGGGAAAGTGTCGTAGCTAACGACAAATCTGAAGTATTGTATAAAGTTTTATCTGTTTCTTGAGTCATATTTTTGTTTAATAACAAAATCTATGACCTCAAGATAAAACAAAAAAATCCTCCGCATAATCTACAGGAGGATTTTTCCAAGTGTCCGTAAGTGAAACTAAATCTCAGTCCTCAGTTTCTTTTCGTATCTTTTTATTGCTTTAATCACACCGTCAATGTCATCCAATGTCTTCCTGCCTTCCTTATTAAAGATAACTTTATAGCTCATGTCTTGTTCGTGCATCCAATACCACCTTCTATCCCTTCTAACGTTGCTAATTTGGTCAGGCGTTAACTGTTTAGCCTTAAGATACCCAGCCTCATATTCCATCCGTAAATAAGACACTTCCTCTCTAAAAACTTTTACAACTTCCTTAAGTTGGGTTTCTGGAGATATAACTATCGCCATAAAACTGGTTGGTTATGGTCAACAAGATTAGATATGCCATGCTCAGTATTAATCATTTGATAATCTGGCGGCAGCACCTGACAAAAAGCGGTTTTGGTAAATTCCTTGTCTGTAACCACACCCGAAACGATGGCATGTCTTACCACTTCAAAATACAGAGGCGATTTATGATATTTCTCAAGTAATTTTGTTGTTAGTTTTTCGCTTTCTGTCTTGGGAAAAATAAATCTACTTCCTCCACTTAGGGAGTCTAAAACTTTCTTAATTGGTGTTATTTGCTGCTCATTTTTTAATTCTGCCTTAAGCCAGTCTTTTGTTACTTTATAGTCAATTAGCCTTCTATCAACACCCAAAAGTTGTCTGGCTTCCTGAAGATCTTTTAGAAAATCCTCTCTGTCCATTAACCAGGCGACTAAGCAATATCTCCAGTTGTCTGTAATTTCGATGGTAATAGGTTCAATTTTCATTTTAATTTTTATTGCTCTGATTCAATTATAAACGAAGTTTTCTTTAAGCTGATATAATATGACCATAAAGCCTAAACCCCCCTGGGGCATGGCTAAAAAACCTTGTGAGATAAAAGCTCCTCGTCAGAGCATCTCACAAGGTCGTGTGGGGAAACCCATATGGGTGGCGCAAGCCATCGCTGGCGGGGAGCTTCTGTTTTTGCTCGATTTGACAATCTCCCCCAAGCGAAGTTAACATGCAACACTCAGGGCTAAATTATCAGTTTATATCCGAAGGGAGGTGAAAAATGAAAATGAAACATAAAAATAAATCTCGTCTTCTGCCTGTTATCCTTCTCCTTGCCATCATTGCCATTCTTGCTGTAGTCATAACCCCCCGTCTGATTAGCCAGTCAAAGGTTATTCAAACCCTACAATCCAGCGCCAAAGACAAAGAAGTGACTGAGTTGCTGGCTACAATGAGCAGTAACCCAAATAAAGACTCGCAGGAGTATAAAGAGGCTCGTCAAAAGTTTTGCCTCCTAACTGCTCGACCCGTTGCAGAAAGAGAGAAAGCAATAGCCAACATCAGGGAGTTCCTGCATGGGATTTACCCAGAGGTAAGTAAAGAATTTAATCCAGAGTTTATCTGCAGCAAATTCAACGGCAAGCCCGACGATAGCGGAACGGATTATAACAGCCCAGCTGTCGAATTTTACGAAGCGGAAAACCATAGCTTCGAGGTTGATCCCAAGACAAATCATATCCTGGGGTTCGGAGAAGCTGAGCGCAGGTGGGGATATAACGAGGACGGCACACGCTGGCATGACCCAATACCAGAGTATGACTACTCAGGAATTTACAGCACACCAGAGGAGCTGAGGCAGGTCGCCGAAAGATTCTTGACCGAACATAAAGACATCCTGGGCATTGATCTTGCAAAGATGACCTACGAGTTTGAGGGAACAAAACCTGGTAACTTCTTCATGCACTGGGAAGACAAAAGTGTCTCAGTAACCAAAGAGCATGAGGTTTGCGGGGATGTCGACAAGCAGCGTGAAGGCGCATACCAAGACACCAATGGCACATGGTGTATTAAGCAGAAGTCGACGAACTATCAAAGGATCGACATCACCATCACCAACGGCGGGCAGATTATAATCTATCGCAACAATATCAACGACCTTGATAAACTATAGCCATGAGGAAGATTGTTGTCATTGGACTCTTGTTACTTGTTATTTTGCTGGTTCTTGAGTATCTGTGGTTTAAGGGAACTATGCGCTGTGTGATTAACAGATCTCAAGGTGGTCAAACTGTTGACTGGGCGCTAATTAGAGATTGTAGCTACTAAATTACTCTGTTTTGATGTTTTCCTTCAACCCTTCTCTCAAGGCATTAAGTGAGGCTTGTGTGCTTGCAGTCTATTCAACTCTTCCCGTTCCCTCATCGTCACCTGATAGTAATGCCTTCTTAAAGGCTCTACGCCCTGCCTGCGCTCTGAGATGGCTTTGTTTTTGCCAGTCTGATAGCTCCTTCTTGCGATCTCCGTTTAGAAGTTTTTCTATTTTTTGCCTGGATTTACGCTCATATTTGTCTAATGAAAAATCTGGCTGAAAACAAGATCGCATCATCACATCTTCCCTGATGCCTTTTTTTAATGCTTCGCCAAAGGCTTTTGCCCTTAAATTATGCTGACACTGTCTATTTTGGTTCATATTCATAGTTATCACCTTATGTAACCAGCAACTATGCCAAACAAGGCGTCTGAAGTCAAACAGAGGTAAAACTATGCCATTCCAGGCATGAAAGCCCCACACAAGGTATCAAGCGCTGTTACGCTCCTCTCTAAAAACAATCTTCTTCCCATTTATCATCGTTTCTACCCAATCAACCTTCCACGGCATTCCCATCCAAAGACACATCAGGTTATTGATGTGTTGTTTTTGAGTTTTGAGTCCATCGTGGGTAATTACCTTCGTTTTATTTCCCATGAACCTAATTGTTTCTGAAATGCCCTTATTTCCAAAACAATTCACGATATGGAGAGGCGATAAGTCACCAATTTTTAACAGCAAAGATTGAAAAGGATGTCCTTCGCTTGCTCCTAAGTGTAGGTGTTGGAATTGAACATCGGGGGTAGCTGCAAAAACTTGCTTTATTCTGTCTTGTAACTGATCGATTGTGTTATAAACCACAAGGTCAGGCGGGCGAACGGTTTCGCTCCATATAAGCTGATTTTTGATCAGATCGTATCCTCCCCACTTAACAAATAGCGTGGCGTGGCGTAAATCGTTGTTAATTACTTCTGATGCTTTTTCTCTGGAAGTGACTGTGAGGTATTTCTGGTCGTCTGTTGTAAATCCACCAATGGCAACCTCTGGTTCTTCGCCACTTACCAATTTAACCAGATCATGATGTTTCCAGTTTTTATCATGGGGGTTAACAAATATAATCTCGGTGTTGGGGGCTATGTTTAAGAAATCATTAAGATTAAACATCACCTTTGCCGTCTCCGCTAATTTCAGATTCAAATTGGCAACGATCATGTTTTTTGACACTTGAATAAAAGCATCTGCTCCCTGTGGAGTATCCCCGATCTGTTCTGGAGAAAAGTGTTGGGGGTTGTCAGTAAATCCTGTCGTATAGTTCAAAAACTCAGCAACTTCAGCTTTGGTGGCAGGTTCATGATATTTTACCCCGCATTCTTTTGCTAAGGTTGGATTATCCTTAGTAACCAACCAAGATTTAATTCTTAATGTGTCGCAGATTTTAAGTAATCTGACATTAGGGTTATTGTCTTCATCTGACAAATAAGTCGCCAACTTGGATGGGTCTGACAGTAAGTCTTGCTCATGCAGGGTTTTTCTTATTCCTGTTTCCATTGCCAACCAGCTTACTTTTGCCGTAAAAAACTCCCTATAACCCTTTGACAATTCGAACCCAAAAAGAAGCGGTGCAAGATATTGCTTATATGCAGGAGGAAGATTTTGTTGCGCCCATGCCAGAGCGTTTTGTTTTGTAGTTAATGCTCTCAGTCGAGAAATCTCCATAAAAGTAGCAAATCCTTCTTGAACTTTGTCTTGGGATTGAAACAAAGATTTTAATATCAAATCAACTTCGTCTGATTGTATTTTGGTAAAGCTGTCTTGCAGCTTGAAAATGACATTTGTCGCTTGCCCAAAGTCTGATTGCAGTGCCATCACACCATGACTCACTTCGTGGGCGTAAGTAATGTCCGCCAAGATAGGGTCTAAGAAAAGCTCCTTATAATCCAGACCAACCCATCTCTCGGCTAAATCGTATTGTCCTAAGTTAAGATCAAACCAGTGCATATTGATATAATTATACCGTGTCTTAGTATTAGACGCCCATAATAAAAACATGATAAATAACTGTTATCTTTGCGGTTCAACAAAAGATCTCACCAGAGATCATATCCCTCCAAAAAATCTGTTTCCTTCCCCCAAACCAACCAATTTAGCAACCGTATTATGTTGCAAAAAGTGCAACGGAGAATATACCCTTATTGACGAGTCTTTCAGGGTTTTTGTATCATCAACCCTTAATCGATCTAAGGCTGGGCAGTGGGTTTGGAACAATAAAGTGATGGGTTCTTCCTTCAGGAGGAGTCTAAAACTGAAGACAGCAACCAGAAACAGTCTTGTGCCAATTAAAGCCCTTATCAATGGTCAAATAACACCAGCGACTGGTATGACCTATTCTGTTAGCAAGGCTAAAAAATACCTTACAAGGCTTGTTAAAGGTTTTACTCGCTATCTTAATCCAGAGATTGATTACTCCAAAGCCAAATTCATGGTGATGAACATCATCCCTAATCAACAGATTGTTGACATGTTATTTCAGAAATTCTTTTATGTTGAAAAAGGAGATGGGGTTTTTAGAATGTGGCGAATGTTTGCGAAGGGACAAGAGCCTATGAGCGTTTGGGTGTTTGTTTTCTATGATGACCTTATGTTTATGGTAGAGATGAACTAAATGAAAGATTACTTAATGTTTTTTGAAAAAAGATATTTGACCAAGTTGTCTGCAAAGCCAAAGACTTGAAAAACCATTTCCCTATCAACAAATCTTTTAGCAAAACCCCAAACAATAGGATTATCTTTTGCATCTAAATCAACTTCTTTTACCTCCCTTGTTTTAATATCAAACCGCTTCACCTTTCTTGCAGCCACATTTTTCGTGATTTTCTTTATATTGTAGTGCAAATAAGGATTTCTAATGGTATCTTTGAAGCTAATAAGTCTTTTCTCTGTTTTTCTATCAATAACGCCTAACTGTTTAGCTTCTTTAATGATTGGGCTAAGTTCTACATTTTCGATTCGATCCCACTCGTTTTTATCATAGGCATCTCCATGCTTTTTCTTGATAATGGCGTGTTTGAGTGAAAATTCCACCAAAACGGCACTTAAAGAGATTGCAGCTCCATAAAGTCCGAATAGAATACACTCACGAATTTCATCATAAAGAAAGCCAATTGTAGGGATAGCAATATCTGGCGGAGGAGAGAATTTGGTTATGTTGGCTAAGGCAACGGCTTTTCTTTGGGAAAATATGCTTTCGACAGCTTGTTCAGGAGTCAATCTTTGGGGTTCATCAAACTTTACCCCTTGCTTCTGGAGTTTCTTTATTGTTTCTGGTTTGCTGATGATGTGAGTTGCACCCTTAGCCAGTTCAGTTAGAAGATCATTTATGTTTTTCATAGTCATTTACAAAACTGTCTTTTGGTTGCTTAATTAGACACGCAGGAACAATCCCGAAACGATAAGGATTATCCCTATCATAAATAAAATTAACTGTCCGTTTTCAACCTTTTGGGCATCTAAGTGTATAAAATTCAGAATTTTGTTTATCTGTTTCTGCCTCTTTTTAAGATCGGCATCATATTTCTTCTTAAAGCTCTCTGAGTATGAAAGTATTTCTTTTTCTGGGCTAATGTCGAGATGATAAAACTTTTCAAGAAAATCAAGTGATTGTTTCTGTTGAAATAAATTACTGCTTTCCTCTAATTGAATTTCAAATCGTCTTGATTCAAGACCAAAAAACAATGAAGCAATTCCCAGCATCAAAGATATACCCAGACCCGCAAAACCCAGTTTTGTAAGCAGTGAAACATCAAAGTTTCCTTGTAGAGCGACAAAGATGGAAATTGTTCCACCAGCAATGGTGATTAACTGTAGTCTGAAGTTTTCAGAGTCTTTTAGCAGGCTTTTATGTTTTTCAGAAATTCTTTTTAAGTCTTGAGTGACTTTATCTCTAAAATCTGATAGTGCTTTCTCACCATAGGGCTTCAGAAATTCTTCAAGGTCTTTTTTAGGATTAAAGTTTTTTATATCGATCATACTTATTTTTCACAAAAACTGCCCAGTTAAGGGCAGTTAGATCAACAATCTTCAAGAGAGTATCTGATTACACCTCTTTTGTAACCAGGACTTCTTCTCCTAACATGTCAATGACTTTGACTGCCACCTTGGTTGGCTTTTCGCTTACTTCAAGTTCGTATTCGCCCTTAACTAAATCGTTCTGTTTTTCGGGAACATCCGAGAAACCAATCTTAAATACTTCACCGTCGTAATCCGTGTCAACCAGCACCACATCGATCATTGATCTGAAATCTGGGATTTTCTTCTGCAAGAGTCCTGGCTCAAGTTCCAAGCGTTTAATAATCGTGGGGGAAATAAAGGATGTGATCTTAATCTTTACTTTACTTTTGCCTACCCGCTCAATTTCTATCTCTGCTTTTGATGACTCGTAGCTCACAAAGTTTTTGTCTTTAAGATCAAAGATAATAAACTGGCGCATGCGTTTCTTGTTTCTGGTGTCTTTGTATGGCTGTTTTTTATTCCATTCTTCAACCCAGGCATCAACCTTTGTCTCCCTACCCAGCGAGATAACCACGATGTCTCTGTTCTCATTGGGGCGCTTGTTAAGCTCGTCAACGATTAACTGTAGGTCAAGGAGGGTAAGAGGGTGATTAAAATCTATAACTTTCACCAGCTCGCCACTATCCCGCAAACCGTCAAAGAAAGTATCCGTTTTAACCTTAGTAATGCCATATTGCTGAATAGCCAATTCCTTTGCCTCGGTTTTTAGGATTTTCAAGTCATAGTTGTTTACTTTATAAACGACATACGAAGAGCCGTCTCTTACCCTATTTTCCTTGATAGTTTGTTGCAACCTGCGGCTGGCTAATTGAATAGACCCTTTATTTACATCGACACCGATCCACCTGCGTCCCAATTCCTGCGCTACAACGCATGTTGTTCCTGAGCCGAGGAAACAATCCAGAATAAGATCGCCTGGATTAGAAGATGCTTTTATGATCCTTTCTAAGAGACCCTTTGGTTTTTGAGTAGCAAATCCTGTTATTTCGCCATGAACATAGCCTATTGTTGCTACATCAGCCCACCAATCTTCAGGTAGCTTGCCTCTCTTGTCTAATTCTTTTAGTCGCTCATCATCTGCCCTTCCAGTTAGGGTTGTTTTACCTGTTGCCAGTGTTGATTTTTTATAAGGAACACGGATTGCGTCTCCGTTAAAAATATAATCGCCAGATTTTGAGTATCGTAAAATAACAGCGTGCTTATCAGGGAAATCCTTTGTTTGTCTGGAAGGGCTTGTATAACACCAGATAACTTCGTTTCTGAAGTTTTCGTCCCCAAAAATCTCGTCCATTATCGTCTTAATGTAGTGAACCATCCTGTAATCAAGGTGGACATAAATACTGCCTGTTTCTGCCAGCAATTCCTTCAGTAAAATTAACCGCTCATACATGAACTGGAAGTATTCGTCCCTTTTCCAAATATCTTCATACATCGTCTGCTGGATGATCGATTCGCTATCTTCTTCGATCCTGCCTAAATCTTTCAGCCCCCGCAGCTCAACTTTCCTCATGTAGTCTTTGTTACTGGCAAATGGAGGATCGATATAAATGAGGTCAACCTTACCTCTAAATCCTTGTTCGAGGAGTGTGGCTAAAACTTCTTTATTATCACCATGAAATAAAAGGTTATGCCAGTTTTTTTCAAGTTCACCATATTTAGGAGTTTCTGGGAATTTATCTTTCTTTTGAGGGTCAAAGACCTCTGTTAGTTGTGTCGGGAAGCCTGTGACATATTCTAACGAGTGTTTATTGACCCAATGGAGCAGAGGTCTACCTTTCGGCGTTTCAATCTTTATCTTGCTTATCTTAGCCTCAATCTTCATTTCGTCAGAAAGAGACTTGTTTATTTTTTTATTTGCTTTATCGTTTGTCATATTTATTTTTGGTTTTGGTAAATCCAGTTAAAAACTGGTGTGACTTTACCAAATACTGATTCTCCTTCTTCTAAGAGCAGGAGTTCATACTTAATTTTATCAGGATTTATCGCTTCCAGCTCTTGCATCTCTTTTTCAGCTTCCTTAATCCTGTATTTTGG
>Ga0210049_1005838_pt1 | contig 10422 bp, 12 predicted proteins | sample CryGeyCG2014_300_2_FD_183964 | JGI IMG/M metagenome (GOLD analysis project Ga0210049, IMG submission 183964) | Groundwater microbial communities from aquifer - Crystal Geyser CG06_land_8/20/14_3.00 (SPAdes) (version 2) | ecosystem: Environmental > Aquatic > Deep subsurface > Groundwater | place...
CTGGTTAAAAGGAATCTTAAAATCAGCTGACGCTTTATTAGCTATTTTCGATTTATCAAAGGATAATCTGGCTGAAGATATTAAAAATTTCAAGGAAATATTAAATAATTTGGGTCTATCTGACAAAAAAATTCTTTTTTTGGGTAACAAGGCCGATTTAAAAAAGGCCGAATCCAAATATAAAATAAGGCCTGTATCGGCTTTAAAGGGAATTGGAATTAGAGAATTAAAAAAGGAGGTCTTTGATTTATTAGAAATTGTCAGGATTTACTCAAAACCGCCAGGAAAAGAAATTGATTTTGAGCATCCATTTATCGCTAAAAGAAATACCAAATTAATTGAATTGGCAAAACAAATCAGTGAGGATTTGGCCTCTTCTTTTAAATATGCTAAATTATTCAAAAAAAATTCTCCAAAAATCCAAATCGTCGGCAAAGACTATCTCTTAAAAGACCAAGACATTATCGAAATCCACATTTAAATTCCTCCCAGGTTTTGAATGGCCTGCTTCAAAATCTTAATACATTTAGCTGTGTTATTCTTGATTTCTTCTGTACTGAAACGAAAAATTATCCAGCCTCGCTTTTTTAGCCAGCGGTCGCGTTTTTTATCTTTTTGTCGCTGCTTAGGTTGGAAGTGCCACCTCAAGTCATCGCATTCTATATTTATCTTTCCCTTTTTACAGAAAATAGCAAAATCCAATCTATAGCGTAGCCGTTTATTCTCCATAATAGAGTATCCACCGCTTGCTTTTATTCTGTAATTCTCCAAAGCTTGTCTCATAATTTCTTCAATCGGCACTATATTCAAAAGCTCACTGATTTCTTTGGACCCCAGCAGTCTCTCCAAAGTAATAAAAGCGAAACCGATTCGCCGGCCATATCTGTTTTCAATTCGATAAGGAGTGGCTCTGAGAGAACCTAAATTGAGTTTCTGGTAGTAATCCTCTGAGCGGGGATGGTTCTTTTCATCGGGAAGAAGTTCCCTTCGCTGATGGAAGGAGGAACCCTTGATAGAAGCATAATAGTTTATGGCCTTACCCTCTTTTTCAAAAACCCGGGTTTGATAAATGGCTAAATACTTTGCTTTCCTCTTGGGAAGATGCTTAAGAGGAATTCGATACCAATGCTCTTTGAAAGCCATTTCCAAGTCTTTCTTCCGATTAACCACTCCCACCAAGACCAATTTTTCTTTATGCCCCATTATTTTTCAATTACCCTCCCACCTTTTTAAGGTAGTAATAGGCTCAACTTCGGCCTAAATTTTGGTTATTTAAAAATTAGATGCGTCTTTTAGCCACTGGCCGTATTGACAATCCGGGTGATGCGCCGAAGGCGCATCACCTCTCAAAAGCCCAACTGCTTCCCTGAAAAGTCCTTGAACATAGGAAGGATCGGTATCAATCATAATAATTTCTTTTTTGAAAGGCAATTTATCATCAAATCCGTTTTCTTTATCAACCACATAGAAAGCTAAACAACCTTTCCTGATGGTTTTATAGCCATTTTTCTCTAAAAGAAAAGTGTAAATATCCATTTGTATCTGGAAACGGTCATAAACATTGGCCACCTTGCTGCCGGTTGATTTATAATCCATTGGAGCTAATTTGCCGTCGGAAAACTCCAGAATATCATCTACCGCTCCAAAAAGGGTGGCGTCCAACTCAGCGTCGTAATAACGGATTCCTTTTAGATTATTCCGCCATTCATCTAACAGTTTTTGGTTTGGAAAGAGTTTTGCCGGGATATTATGAGCCACGAGTAAGGGGTGCAATTCTCTTTTCTTCCTATACTTATCGAATTCTTCCTTTAAAAGCACATCTACGGCCGCATTTAAGGCATAAGGGAAAGGAGGTGGCCTTTTTATTCCTTGTCGTTTGTCTAACCAAAAACAAAGCGGACACTCATAATACAAATTCAAGGAATTGGGTGAAAGTTGTATGGGTTTGTTATTCATTATTCTATCCTACCAAAAAATCGCCTCTTCGGCGACCTTTTCATTTATTTCTTTTTCCTTCAACTCGGCGATGCTCTAAACGGGCCGCAATACTTTGGATTCTAAATTTTGTCTTTGGAAGCAAAAAAGTCTTCTTCCTAAAAACTCTTTTTGCTGAATATTTTTTCGACTTTCTCATAAAAAATTTTATTATGAAAATTCTCTCAACTTCGGCCTAAATTTTGATTAAGCTTTAATTTCTTAAATTTTGTATAAAATCTTTTTGTAAGCTCTTTTTCCTTAAAATACCTAATGTTTTAATTTGTTGTTGTGCCTCATTCGATTGTCGAAGTAAATCTTTTTCTAAATTAATAACTTTTGGATTTACTTCTAACGCTGTTTCATTAAAACCCATAAGTTTTATACCATCTAATGTTTTTACTCTTGATAGCGCAACATATCCCATCCCTCTTTCAAACGCCTTGTTGAGATCAATCTCAGCAGCGTCTATGGTCATTCCCTGACTCTTATGAACAGTGATTGCCCATGCGAGACGAAGTGGTATCTGGCTAATTTCCGCCTTTACCACATCGCCCTCTTCAATTGTCCAACTTGCGGGAGTGGCAATAATTTTTTTACCGGAAAATGTCTTTACGATCGGATGCTCGTCGTCATCAAATCCAACCACCTTACCAAGTGTACCATTAACATATCCCTTACCAAAATTATTTTTCAAAAACATAACCTTGGCGTCTCTTTTGAGCACTAATTGTTCGGGTGCCAAACAGCTTTTTTTTAAGAGTTCTACAAGTTTAAGTTCTCCACTTGAATGCATATTATACACAAACTCTTTTTCATTTATTTTATCTAACTCAAGATTATTAATAGCATCAACATCTATATTGTGTGTATAGAGCTTAGTTGGTTTAATTATAGGCGATACTTCTTTATTTTCTCTGCTTAACAATAATCTGAGTGATTCGTCGTTGACATTGTTATTCCTTATGTCAGCTAGTATTTTTGATAATCTGAGATCTGCATATCGGTGCTGTTCTTGTAGATAGCAGATTTTTATATCCATACTGTGCCATACTTCAGATTCAGTAACAAATTTTGCCTCATTACGTTTGTTTTTTTGCACAGGAGGTAATTGAAAAAAATCTCCCGAACATATTATTTGCATACCTCCGAAGGGTTCTGAGTTTTCTTTGAATGCCTGACATATACGATTTATAAGATCAAACTGAAAAGAATGAAGCATAGATATTTCATCGACAATAAGAATATTAGTAATCAGGAACCTCTTTCTCAAATAGAGCTTTCTTAATAGTTTTCGTATGTCATTATCTGTTAGCTTCTCTTTAACACCTAATCCTGACCATGAATGAACAGTAACTCCATCCATATGTGTTGCAGCTATTCCAGTTGACGCCGTGATAGCTACATTTACCTTATTTTTCTTAAGATACGAAATATACTTATTCAACAAAAAAGTCTTGCCGCTTCCAGCTTGACCTGTTAGATAAACATTATATCCAAGTTTTAATATGTCTAATGCTTCTTTTTGGGTCATATGTCTCCTCCTTCTGTGTTCTTAATTCTTTTTATTCGCAATTTATTTTATTCAAAATCTATTAGTCTTCTCTTCAGCTCTAAGCCTCCTAAAAATGCTCTTAAGTCTTTTTCTTGTCCATCTAGTTTTACCGCCTCAAACTCGCCATTTTCCTTTCCTAATCTGACTATCCATCTACTGTCATACTTCTTTCCCATTTCCTCTTCTCTCGCTTGTTGATAAGCTGCAACTTGGTATCTCATCTCGGTATATATCCCTTTTGAACTTTTAAAGTCAATAATACATGACTTTTTCCCTATTTCGGCCTCAGCGTCAAGAAAACCAGCATAATCATATTTTTTACTATAGACCACTTTTTCCGTTTCTAAAAATTTTACCCCTTTCTCTTCTACCCATCGCAGAAAAGCAGTAACTCCATTTAGTACTAAATTATCCTCTGGCATTGGTGGTTTTTCTCCTCTAATCCATTTGTTAATCCAATCATGTATCTCCGATCCTATATCTTTAGCCTTTTGTGATGTTGTTCTATAATTATTCTTCGCTAAAATAATCATATTTATCTTATCCTGTTCTGTTTTTATTTTATCTAAATCAAAATTTTCAATTAAATATTTGGCCATTTCATTTACCGCCCAACCTATAAGCGGTCCACTCTTGTCTATAACATCCGTAACTGCTGTAACTGATAAAATAGGACTTCCGTCCTCTCGATAAAATCTATGCCCCTCATTATCAAAAGTGATCGTTATCTCTCCATTATATAGTTGCATTTTCTTTAACATGAATTTAAAAAATGTTGAATATTTTATTTCATTGCCCCGTTAGAAATCTTTGATTTCTTTTTGGGGTCAATTAATTCTTCGACTTTTTGTTAAAAATAGAGTTGACACTATTTTTTCGACACCATTTTTCCAATTCAATCAATAATATTTTCGGGATGATTATCTCTTATTTCATATATAAATTTTTCTAATTCTCCGCCAATATTAGATGCATCTGCTTTAAAACCATGATGAGTTGCACCTAACAAAAAATTTATTTTTTCTTTTTCTGTATTGATTTCAAGAAAATAATGTGGCCCAAAGACAATTTTAATCATCTTATAGTTTCCGTTTTTATCTTTTTGTATTATTAAATTTCTTATTTTTTTCATAGTTTTTTCTTATTTTTAATATAATTTATTGCTTAATTGGTTTTTCGACTTTTTGTTAATTTATTTTATTTCCATAATTTTTAATTAATTCTTTTATTATTCTATTTAAAGTGGCGTGGCCAGTTACTCCAGATTTACATTCTTTTAAAATTTTTTTGAGGAGATTTGGTTCTTTATAAATATTTTTAAATTTTGTTATTTCAAACCATTGTTCCCAAGCTGCCTTGGACAAGTCATTTTTTTTGATATGTCCTATCCAATACATAAAATATAAATGTCGTGTAGCCATATCTACATTTTTAATACTTGGTAATATATCTGGTAATTCTTCAAAAATTCTCCTTAAAACGCTGGTAGGTGCTATTTTTTTAAACAATCCTTTATCTAAAAATAATAAATTTTTACCTATTTCATAATAGTATTGAATATTTTTTTCTTTCTTTAAACTAGAAAGTTTTTCAACAACTTCTTTGAGTCTTTTAATTTCCAAATCCAATGCATCGTATGCCCGCCTTTCCTTAATAAAATCAGATATTTGGGAAGAGAAATCTCTTTTAAAATCAACCTTTGTAGAATACTCATATCCTGATTCTGTAAGTTTACCTAACTTAATCTTCCTCTTTTTTTTATTAATATTTGGATTAAATATAGACATCATAATACATTTTATCTCTTAGCTCTGAAATTTCTCTAACGACTTTATCAATATCCTGGTCTGGATTGTCCATTTTTATCTTTAATAATTCATTAATTGCTTCATCTAAACAAATCTTAATTACATAAAACCCGATTTGTTTATTGAGAATATTTGGATTTTTTAAAAAAGAATTCCAAATATTATCGAAGTCTCTATGTCTGTCGTTAATTTTGATTACTCCTTTTTCTAAAGACTTATATCGTATTGGTTCTTCCGGATTGGGATAGAACTCCACCTTTTTAATAAATCCTTTTTTTACCGGTTCTCTTTTAGTTTCTAGATAAAAACTAGTTGATTTTGTATCAATATCGTGTTTATTTTCTTTTAACGTAGCCCTGATGATATATTTACCTTTTAGAAAGTTGTTTTTATCTAAGATAATTTCTGAAATTTTCAGTGGTTTTAATTGTCCAGCAGCAATTTCTAATTTATATACCTCTCCAGAAACCTTGATTCCCGATCTTTTTAATTCAACAAGTACCGAGATCTTCTTATCCTTAGAAGTTTCGTTAAAGACACTACAATAAGGCTTAATTGTTTCACCATATTTAACTTCTTTTTTACTAATTGATAAATATTTGATTCTCAACGGAGGCCTCGGTCGCGGCTTTATGGGTGGGACAAGAGTACCTCCTCCAAGTAATTCTGGACAATAATCATTAATGATTTGATTTGCTTTTTGGACAATTTCCGAAAAGCTGATATTAATATTTCTTTTCTCCTCTTTAGATGGAATAATTTTTTCGACGAATTTCTGCCCCTCTTTTCTTAGTAATTCTTTTATTTCTCTCCACGGCGATTCGTATAAAAACCCGCAGTGATCAGTTTTTTCAATATTTTTAAGAAGTTTTTCTAAATCCTTATCAAACTCTATGTAACCCGAGAAGCGATTTCGATATTCTTTATCGTAAACGTCGAATGGTACACGCGTAATCATCATATTTGCTCTTTGAACTCTTATTCCTTGGAAAATCTCGGGTATAGGTTTTTCATGAAAAGCCAAAACCAATCTTTTTATTCTTCCGAAATTTTCTAACTGTTTATTTTCAAATAAAATAACCTCCTCTTTGGGAGTTGGAATTTCTGGCAACTTGATTTCTTTAGCAAATAAAACAATCTTTGCATTAAATCGGGGTCCTAGAACTTGCCACCAACTTTCGAGTATAAAGTCCGCCAACTCTGCTGATTTAACTTTTTCTAAAAATTCTTTCTTTACATCATAGACCCAAATTCTAGTTCCTTGATGATTCAAGGGTTTAATTTGAGGAATTAAATCTTGGAGATTAAGTGAAATATCTTCTCTACTTTTTCTTCCTCTTTGAAGGAGTTTACATTTGTAAGAGTTTTTTTCGTCAACACTTTCAACTATAAGAATTTCTTCTTTTGAGGATCTCATTAATACAAATTTTCCTTGCCCCTGTCCTCCGGCATCTAAATGTTCTTTATGAGGTTTCCACAAAGAGAGAAAAGCGTATAGTCTTTCATTATTCATTCCGGTTGTTCCAAAGTCTTCTATTGTAAGATGGATTTTTCCGTTGCTTTCTTTATGGAGATAGATTTCAACTTTCCATCCTTCTCCTTTTTTCTTCTCTAATCTAGCGTCCCAAGCATTTTGAATGGCTTCTTTTTGAAACGCTTTCGGATAATTTTCATATTGCCTTACAATTCTATCTACCACCTGGGTCTCATCCCAATCAATGCGCTCCGTTGCGATTGAATTAATATCTAGCTTCTTCATAGTTTAAATTCTTTTTCTTCAAGTCTTGTTGGCTGTGGAATATCAAAACCCACTCCGTGAAAAAGAAATGAGGAATGGGGCACGGCATATCTCTCATTTCCTGCTAAAAATATCACATTAGCTATGGAATTAACTAATCCAACATTATGCATCACTACCTTTACTGAAAGTGATTTAATATAATTATATAGTGTCACTCCATCTTTCACGCTTCCACCCAAAGAAGAAAATAAAATATAAAAATCTCTTTCCCCTCTATTTATTTGATCGGCTAAAAAATTCATTAATGTCTCCGATGTATGTGGATTAATTTCCGCTGAAAAATTAATGTAAATCATAATTTTAGTAAATTTTTCATTTCTCAATTAATTCCTCGACTTTTTGTATTTAAAAAATTAGCTTAATTTAGCTGATTTTAATTTAATTTTTCCCAAAAGTCAATTATTTTTAAAAAGGAGTTATTTAAATTTCTCCTCTTCAACTTTAATATCGGCCTGAGTAATTGCCTCTTTGACTTTATCTTCGTATTCTGAAGGGGTTATTTTCCCTTATTTTACTAATTCTCCTTTAAATGCTTTGTCTAAAATTGATTTATTCAATTATTTGAGTTTTCCACAGGCTATTGTCTTGACAAGGGTTTTTATGTTATACTGTAAGTGGCGGGTGTGGGTCTCTTGTCCATGACCCGCTCTTTTTTATTTTTCCCACTTTACTCTCCAGACATTAAAATAGGATGGCTGACTGGCCGTAAAGTGCTCAGATAATTTATCTCGTCCTAAGATTTCTTGAACCCGTTCTACCACTAACTCTTGCCGTTGGGCTAATTTTCCAGCGATTAAACCAACCTCCTGTTTAAAATCATACATCACGCATCCCAAAAGGATATCCACTAATTGAAGCATCAAACTCGAATGGGATTCCAGACGAGCCACATTAAAAATCGTTCTTTCTATTCCATCTTGTTTTAATCTCAAATATATTTTATTCGTTAAAGCCTGTTCGAATGTTTCTTTAATATCTCGTGGTTTTGTTAAATCGTCTGCTAATACACATATTCTACAGTTAAATTTCCTGATTCATCAATAAAAGCAAAATAATTTTTCATACTTTTATTTCACTAATTCTCCTTCTTTCCCCGTAGGTGAGCTCTGCTCTACTACTGGGGTAAATGCTTTGCCTAAAATTGATTGGTTTAACTAAGAGTTAAATCTATTTCTCTTGATATTCCAAGATTTTTTCCATCGGGCAAAGCCCATTTAAAGATTTGTGGGGAAAGTAATTCCAAGCATCATTAACAATTTCAAGTATTTTATTTAACTCTTCTGTACTGCCACCCCTATCAAACACTGAAACAATTTTCATTAAATCGTCACTATCTTCTTCATGGTAAATAATGTCTTTAATATGTTCAACGTTAAAAGGACTATTAATTTCCTTTAACATTTGAGAAATTTCTTTTTCTATTTCTTTGCGCTTCTTTAAAATTTCTTCCATTTTTAACGACTTGCTTTTGCTTCTTGGCCTGACAAACTCCTTTTCTTGCTTTTCGGTTATAGTCGATGAACGTTCGTTCATCTTCACCCTTCGCTCCGCTCGGGTAATTGAGGCCGGAGCTCCGTTAAGTTGCGCCTCTTCCTGCACCTCCTCTGCCTCGTCTCGGGTGAGAGGCTTTCCCGTATAGTATTTTTGCAACATTGAGATTCTAAAAAACCGCTGATATTCAGGAGTTAATTTCTCTTTCCGCATTTCTTGCAGCTCGCTGGCAGTATATTTTGAATATTCTCTTTCCATTTCTTTTGCCGTCTTAATATTGGTTAATACATAGGGGTCCTTGGGCGCCAAAGCCCTGCCACGCTCCAGCCATTCCATCCCCTCTTTAAAGTCAAAGTAATGAAAATAGCTCATTGCCAAATCTATATATGATAGATGGTTCATTAAATCCAAACTAATGGCTTTTCTTAAATCATTTCTTCCTTCTTCTACTTTTCCCAACATTACCTTAACCCAACCCAAGCTTCTCAAATTTTCTGCATGGTTGGGCATTAATTGGTCGGCTTTCTCAAGCGCCCTTTTTGCCAAAAATAATCTCACACATTTCATTCTGGCAATACCCAAAAGATAGTGCAAATATGGCTCCTCGGGCATTTCTTTTAACACATCCTTTATAATGCTAACCGCTAATGATGATTTTCCCTGCCGCATTAAATCATCTGCTTTTTTAATTCTCTCATCCATAATTTTACCTGCCCCCGCAGTGAACCGAAGCCCCGTTAGAAAACTCGCTTCGCAAACATCTCAACACATAATAATCTGTGTAGCTTGAAAAATAATTTTCTAACGGGGCGAAGCTTCTACTATTGGGGCTCGAATTTTTGTTTCGCACGCGGAGTAAGGTTAAAAAACTTTAAATCTAAACCATCGTTGCTATCTCTGATTGGTAATTTATTCTTCTAGTTCCTGTTTAATTTCATTAAATTCGGTTTCTACTTCTTTCAGTCTCGTTTTTAAATCCTTTATTATAGCCGCTCCTTCCTTTACCCTTTTTAACCCCTCTTCCACATCAACATCTTTTTGGTTTTCAAACCAATTAACGATTTCCTCAAGCTTACTTAAAGACTCTGAAATTTTTACTTTTTTATTTTCAGTCATTTTTAATACTTTTTTTAATTTTTTTGACCTTTGATAAAAATTCTCCTTTGTGAAGTTTGGTAGTTAAAATCTCATCTATTCCAATTTGATTTATATCTTTAATTACTTTATTTTTTTGATTAAAAACTATACTATAGCCCAATTTTAGATTTCTCTTAGGATTAACAGCAGTCAAATATTTTTCGGAGTTAAAAATCAAATTTCGTTTTTCTTTTATCGCCAAATCTAAATAATAAAAAAGTTTTGTCTCGGTAATTTTTAAATCTTCTCCTATTTCCCCTTTCTTTTTATTTAATCTTTTGAAAGCATTTTTTATTGCCTTCGCCAGACCCAGAAAACGGTAAAAAACTTGATTAAAGTTGGAGATTATTTTTTCAAAAAATAAATCAGTTTTAGATTTTGTTTTTCTTATTGACTCTTCAAAAATATTTAAAATATTTTCAGTTAAGGTTTTAGTTTCATCTAAAGAAAATTCCAAATATTCATCAAAATTAGCCAATAATTTTTCTTCTAAATAGGGTATTTTTTTCTGAAGAGATTCCCAAGATTGATTCAAATAAATGGCGGCGGCAGTAGGGGTAGAAACTGAAACATCAGCTACTAAGGAAGCTATTGGAACATCTACTTCATGGCCTATTCCGGATATGACAGGAATATCTGAGGCAAAAATAGCTCTG
>Ga0210049_1005839_pt1 | contig 10421 bp, 13 predicted proteins | sample CryGeyCG2014_300_2_FD_183964 | JGI IMG/M metagenome (GOLD analysis project Ga0210049, IMG submission 183964) | Groundwater microbial communities from aquifer - Crystal Geyser CG06_land_8/20/14_3.00 (SPAdes) (version 2) | ecosystem: Environmental > Aquatic > Deep subsurface > Groundwater | place...
TACAAAAAATTAGCAATCGCCACTGGCCGGCCAAAAATAGAAGCCGAATATGCAATCAAAAAAAATAAATTGGAAAAAATATTTGATTGTATAGTTGCTTTGGAAGATGTTAAAAATTGCAAACCATCTCCCGATTCATTACTTGCTGTTATTAAAAAATTGAATTTAAAAGAAACTGTTTATATTGGCGACAGTTCCAGTGACGTATTAGCAGCTGAAGCGGCCGAAATACCAAGCATTTATGTTGGAAAACAAAATATTGGAACGATTAGATTTCAATCAGTATTACAAGTTATTAATTATTTACTATGAAAAGATTTTCTAAAATAATCAGAAAAACAAATGAGACAGAGATAACTATCGCTCTTAATATCGACGGCGTGGGAAAAAGATCGATTAATACTCCTGTTGGATTTCTTAGTCACATGTTGGACTTATTTTCTAAACAGGGGCTATTTGATCTTAATATTAAAGCCAAAGGTTATATTTATATTGATGAACACCACACAGTTGAAGATATCGGTATTGTTTTGGGTCAGGCTTTTTATAAAGCGCTCGGCGATAAAAAAGGAATCAATCGCTATGGATTCTTTATCTTGCCGATGGATGAGGCATTGACAACCGTAGCTATTGATTTTGCCGGAAGATACGCTTTTACATTTGATTGTGATTTTAAGAGAGAGAAAATCGGGGATTTAAGCACCGAGTTGATCTATGATTTTTGGGACGGATTTGCTCAAAATGCCAAAGTCAATTTATATATTAAAGTGGAAAATGGAAGAAATGATCACCACAAAGCCGAGGCGATTTTTAAAGCGGCTGCAAAAGCAATTCGTATGGCGTGCGAAATTGATCGCCGCGCCCCACTCGCTATTCCATCGACGAAAGGAGTCTTATGATCGTCATCATTGATTATGGTTTGGGAAATTTAGGAAGCGTGAAAAATACCCTGGATAAACTGGGTGTTAATTCTGTGATTTCTAACTCTGTTAAACAAATTAAAGCAGGATCAGGATTGATCCTGCCCGGAGTCGGATCGGCCAATCAAGGCATGAAAAATTTAAAAAAAGCCAGGTTAGATAAAGTAATTATCGATGAAATAAAGAGGGGTAAGCCATTTCTCGGCATTTGTCTTGGTATGCAGTTGTTATTTTCAAAAAGCGAAGAGGGAAATGTCCGATGTCTTGACATAATTGAAGGAGAAGTTAAAAAATTTAACTCTCAACTAAAAGTGCCCCAAATCGGTTGGAATACTGTAGAACAAAAAACCAAAAATAAATTGTTTAAAAATATTCCGAAAAATAGCAGTTTTTATTTTGTGAACAGTTATTATTGCCAGTCTAGTGATGAATCTGTGGTTGTTGGAATAAGTGAATATGGGATTAATTTTTGCAGCGTTTTAATCAAAAAAAATATAACTGCTACTCAATTCCACCCTGAAAAAAGCGGCCAAGTCGGCCAGCAATTTATTAAAAATTGGCTAAGGACTCGTTCGTCCTGCTAAGCTGGACGATTACGGCCCTTTGTGCCGCATCTTAATGGATGCGGCTTAAAACAAATATGATCACTAAAAGAATTATTCCTTGTCTTGATATGACGGAAGGTAAAGTTGTCAAAGGTATACAATTTGTAAATTTTAGGGACGCCGGCGATCCCGTTGCCTTGGCTAAAGAATATGACAAACAAGGAGCTGATGAACTGGTATTTCTGGATATTACGGCAACGGTCGAAAACAGAGATATTCTGGTCAAAGTGGTTGAAGAAACCGCTAAAAAAGTATCGATCCCCTTTTCCGTTGGCGGAGGAATCAGAACCGTTGAAGATATGAGAATGATTTTAAAGGCGGGAGCTGATAAAGTTTCCGTCAATACCGGAGCTTTTAAAAATCCCGAGCTTATAAAAAAATGTGCAAAAACATTTGGCAGTCAGTGCGTTGTTCTTTCTCTTGATGCTAAACAAGTTAAAAAAAATCAATGGAATGTTTTTATTAACGGAGGCAGAACTGATACTGGTGTTTCGGCAGTCTCTTGGGCTAAACGAGCAGTCAAACTGGGGGCTGGAGAAATTTTGTTAACCAGCATTGATACCGATGGAACAAAAAAAGGTTTTAACGTTGAACTGACAAAAGCTGTTTCTAAGGTTGTTAATGTCCCAGTGATTGCCTCAGGAGGGGCTGGAAAACTTGATGACTTTTTTAGAATTTTTTCCGAAGGAAAGGCTGATGCCGCCTTGGCCGCCTCTCTTTTTCACTTTAAAGAACTAACTATAAAACAGGTAAAAGAATATCTTTCCAGTAAAAAAATACCAGTTCGTCTTTATTAACTATGAAAAAACTGATACCAACTATAATCCAGGACTACAAAACTTTGGAAATTTTTATGCTGGGATACTCTAATGATGAGTCTTTGGAAAAAACAAAAAACACCGGGTTTGTTTGGTTTTGGAGTCGAGCCAGAAACAAACTTTGGCTTAAAGGAGAAAAATCCGGTAATAAATTAAAAGTTAAGAACATATATTTTGACTGTGATAAAGACGCTATTTTGATCAAAGTTAAATTGATAGGAAAAAACGTCTGTCACACCGGAAATTTATCGTGTTTTTTTATACCAGTGTCATTCCCGCGAAGGCGGGAATCCAGGTTAATTTAAATCATATGAATATAAAAAGTCTTTATAAAATAATTCAAGATCGAAAGCTTAAAATGCCGAAAGACTCTTACGTGGCTTCCCTATTCAGATTAGGAGAGGATCGGATTATCCAAAAAATCGGCGAAGAGGCAACGGAAGTTGTCATTGCCGCAAAAAATAAAAATAAAAAAAGAATTATTTCTGAGGTTTCTGATTTATGGTTTCACATTTTAATAATACTGGCCAGTTTTAATATCGCTCCTGATGAAATTGTAAAAGAACTGAATAATAGAAGTAAATAAAATCAATTATTTTCTGCTATAATTTTCAGAGTATGAAAATATTGGAAATTAAATCGTTGGTCTTTCCTGAAATAAAAGTAATCAAGTTCGGCCGCTTTCCAGATAATCGCGGATATTTTACCGAGCTTTATAAAAAAAGCGACTTTCAGCCAATTGATTTTTTAAAAGATCAGTCTTTTGTTCAAAATAACGAAAGCTATTCAAAAAAAGGCGTCATTCGCGGGCTTCATTTCCAATGGAATCCTTATCAGAAAAAACTTATTAGAACAGTCAATGGATCAATCGTTGATTTATTCTTGGACATTCGAATCGGTTCACCGACTTTTGGAAAAATCGGGACTTATAAATTAGAAACTAAACCGGAGAATAATTATAGTGAGTGGATTTGGATTCCGGTTGGCTTTGCTCATGGTCTTTTTTTATTAGAAGACTCGATTGTTGAATACTATTGCACTTCGCAGTACTCGCCAAAAACCGAAGCTTCGATTTCACCGATTGCCTCAGATATCGATTGGTCTTTAGCTGATAAAGACTTTATTGATCAACATAAACAAAGCTTGTCAACTGCAAATATTTCTGATAAAGATAAAGAGGGTTTAACTTTAACCCAATGGATGAAGGATGAACGATCCCAATTCTATAAATACTAAATATCAGGATGAATTATTGTACCCTTCGCCCTCGATAATGCTACGGGTATAACTCTCTCTAAGTTGATTTGATAGGCCATTCATTATTAGGAAATTTTATAATCAACTAAGAGAGAAGTATATCTTCTGAAAAAGCGGCGAGGGAAAAGAAGTTGGGGATTTGGAAAAAGTAGAGTCAAATTTTGAAGATTTAAGTAGCATTCATTTTCTCAGTCGTTTCAAACTCTCTTAATAAGAGATAGGCACAGTAAAGGTGATAAAAAGGATCACGCTTTGCTTCTGATTCTTTTTCTTGTTTTTTTACGCTTCTTAATCTAATCTTGGATTCTGGTTTTTTCCCTTCTTTTTCTAATATATCTCTTGCCTGAATCAACTCCGCCCAAATAAGAGCCTCATAAGAAATATGCCAGGGAATCTTTATTCTTTTTTCATCAAAAAGATAAAGTAAATTAGTCACAACAGCGATATTGCCTTTTCTGGCAAAGTTTTCAATTAAAAGAACAAAAGGATGGGCTTTATCAACCAAAGTGCTAATTTCTTCCACTCTTCTTTCTACATGTATCCATTTTCCTTGATCCTGATATTGTTGCATTATCGAAAAAGGCTCTTTGTTTGTTTTATGAAAACGTTCGAACGCTTCTAATATCGGGCATTGCCTCCAAAGATCAGTTAACATTTCTAAACGACCATTAAGATTATTATTAATAAAGGGGACTGAGTTAAATGTTTGAAACCAACCTGATAAAGATTTTCTTGCTATTGGATTATCAAAATTAAAAACATCTTCTAAATGAGAAACATTTTTTAGTAGAGGATTTTCCGCATTTGTCATAAAGTGCTTCATTATAATCTAAGCCCATCATAAATTCAATGATAATAAGTCTAAAAATGAGTTAAAAAAATTGTTTCAAAACCAAACCCTGAAGTCAAATTTTGAAGATTGCACTTTAATTAATTAAAGTTTTTGTACCTCAAAAAGAAAAGTTATTATTAAGAATGATATAATTTATCATGAATCAAAATGAATTCTTTTCTATACCTGAAAAAAGGGTTGCACTAGCCAAAGATATAATTTCAAAAGCTATCCCATCGTTAAATTCTAATAATGTATTAGGCGTTTTTGGTTTCGGAAATTTTTGGTTCGCTTCAAAAAAAACGGCTCCAGAAGATATTGATATAGCAGTTTTTGTAAATAATGACAGTCAGTTTATGAGCGAAGACCGTCCTAGAATAGCCGATCCGTTAACATCGGCTTTTAATCTTCCCGTAGAATTTCATGTATTAACTCCTTATACTCCAATGGTTAAAAACCAGTTGAAACAATATAGGGTTTATATGAAAAAATATTCTACACTTTACGGTCAAGCTCCAAGTTGGTTATAATCCGCAACCTGTCAGGTTGATTTGGTGTATATCAAAGTTTTTTTACTGTTATATCAGTCTAAATATATACATTTGTAGCGTATAAGCCATAGACAAGTGTAATTATTCTGTTATTTTTTATTTAATGATCTACATCCAATCGAAGAATTATTATCCAGTTTAGACAATTCAACTTATTCAAAATGTTTAAAAAACATAGATTTATTAGAGAAATACGGTTTAATAATCGGTATGCCATATGTTAAGAAAATCAATCAGAATCTCCATGAATTAAGGATTAGAGGAAAAATTGAAGTTCGGATTTTATTTGCTTACAAATATAATGTCTTTTATTTATTGCATGGTTTTAAGAAAAAACGACAAAAGTTATTATTAAAAGATATTGCAATTGCAGAAAACCGCTTGAATTATATATAGCGTATATGTTATATTATATTTATATGAATAAACACTTTTCTAGTTATAGGGAATTAAGAGAAAAACTTTTGAAAAATCCCAAAATAAAAAAGGAGTACGAACTGTTAAGAGCAGAATACGAAACGATTGATAAGATCATAGAATTAAGAATAAAAAATAAACTAACTCAAAGACAATTGGCAGAAAAAATTGGGACAAAGCAATCGGCCGTCTCCCGATTTGAGAAAAAAATGATTAATCCAACTCTTTACACTCTTTCTCAAATAGCCTCTGCTTTTGGAAAAAAATTGGTTGTTGAGTTTAAATAAAAAAACGGATCAAATTTTGAAGATTACAGTTTTTAAATGAAAATATAAAATATTATTGTTATAATAATCTAAATTTATTATATATGGCTAGTGAAATAGGAAAAGCATACTTAGTCAGCGATTTTCTTTATGATCGTATTTATAGAGTAGTTTCACATTGTTTAAATAGATTTCCCAGAAAACTCTTTGGTTTATAATTTTATTATGGCAAAAGTTCCAACCCGGAACCCGACGTGGTTTATGGAAAAATATAAAAAAGATTGTTATAATGGTTTCCTTATGAATGAACGTATAGAATTAAGTCGAAAAGTAAAAAACTTATTCAGAGAATATCAACAATATCGTCCTAAAAATGAAATAGCTTTAGCCTATGCTACATTCAATGCATTTCTTAATGTCGCTCAAGCTTTGACAGGAAGAATTAGTGAAAGAAAAATATTAGAAGCTTTAGATAGTGCCAAATCACCTAACAGATTATCTCGAGCAGTTCGCACTCGCCTACCTCATATACAGTATTAAAAAGAAGAGATCCAGTCTATCAATTTCATTTCTCTTCTCTCAATTCTTTCAAAAGTTAAAGACAGAGTCAAATTTTAAAGATAAAATATCAGGATGAATTGTTAGCGGTGGAGAAAGAAGCAAAAGAATTAAAGGTTGGGATTTGTAAATAACTACTTGATATTTTTATGTATTTAACAAAATCAATTTTGATATTGGAAGATAACCTAAAAGTCTTATCGAAAATATTAGATAGACTGTTTATTTTAGAAGGCGATCAGTCATTTGAGCTTTGTGTTATGGTTTTGACTACATCCTCACAAGTTGAAGATTATATAAATTCTAATCCAAAAGCTAATTTTGATATTATCCTACTAGATCGAGATTGTAAAATTGGCGGTTCTTTTCATGTTTTAGATGTTGAAAGATTTGGAAAAGTTAAAATTATAGGTATTTCTTCTATCGAAGAATTTAATAATAAACTGAAACAAAAAGGAATAGATAAAATTATTCTAAAAGATCTTAAAGATATGGATAAATTTGCTGATCAAGTTGTGGAAGAGATTACGTATATGATTATAAAAATGCCGTTATTTAAAAATTAATTTAATTGATTATTTATTATGTTCTTCATACAAATATCTTAAACCCAAATTACCTGACTCAGCATATAGAACACAAATCTTATTAGTCAATTCTTTTAGATCTTTTCCGAGACTATAAAAATAGTTAATTATTTGGTCGATATCTTTCCAATCAAAATCTGGTAAATCACCTTTATATTTTTTTGATCCTTCAAGCATAAGGATATAAAGTTGGGCTACATATTTAGCGCTTTCTATTTCTCTCTCTCCTTTATCTTTTAAAGTATTGAGTGATTCAATAAAAAATGATGAATCGAAGCCAACTGTTACATATGGTGCTGAAATCTTAATTAAGTCAAATTCTTTTTTTCCAATCTGAGAACAATAGACTGTTAATTTAGACAATTCACTTAATACTTTTTGATCTTCCTCTTTAAGATTTTTAATATCTTTATATAATTTAATTACGTACTCCCAAAATTCAATAATTCTTTTTTTAAAATCGTTTTTCATTTTTTTAACTTCATCTTTGTCATCTTCTTTAATTTCATTTATAAAATCTCTCTGCTGCCAAAGAAAAGAAATCATTTCTTCAAGATTCTGAGGTTTACTAAAAATATATTTTTTTTGCATCAATCCATTATCAAGTTTTTCAAATCCACGTAAATAACCGGTAGCTATATGCTGAATTAATCTTTCTCCGAGAGTTCTTTCTTTAAAATCAATTTTTAGACCACGTTGATATGATGAGATCATTAGTTTATAAAGATGGTTGTATATATTATTGATATAAAGATAACCTTCAAAAAATGAAGCAAATAATCTATCGTCTTTAATTGATTCTGATTTTTTAATTCGTTCGATAGTCCATTTTTTATCAATATAGTAGAGATTAGCCAAATATTCTCCCAATAATGCATAAGCGTCAGGCAAACTTTTTTTATCTAATACATAATTAAAATTATTCTTTAATTTTTCATTCCATTTTGATTCTTTATTTTCTTTTTTTTTGTCGCTTAGGCGAGCTTCTCTTAGTCCAAGATATATCAACGCGGTAACAGTCTTGCCTAAAGGTGAGTTTAAAGCATTATTTAGTTGGTCCTTTTCAACATAAGGTTCTGGTTCATCGTAATTAATAATTATCTTGTTGATTATTTCTTCAACTTCCTTATTAAAAGATTCGTCAAATGCCCAGTCATCTGTCTTGCAGCCTTCTTGAAGAAGTTCAGCGATTGATGAAAGACACCAAGTAAATCCCTCTGTAAATTTTTTTTCTGATACTTCTTTACCTTTTTGCCAAAAGAGCTTATTTTCTAATAACTTTAGTATTGTTGATAAAATATTTTTCCAATCTATTTCTTTTCGAGATATCCAAACCTGTCTAAAACTATCAAATAAAGAACTTAATGAATAAAAACTAACATTATTTAAATCTAAAAATGGTTCAAGATCATTAGAAAATTTATTAGGATTATCAATCACAGCTCCCTTTAATGCATTTTGCAGTCCTTCACCGGTCGGACTATGAAATGGATCCTTTGCTTTATATTCATGAATATATTTAACTACTTTTTTATTATTCCAGGTTATAAGATCAACCTTTGAAACAGGTGATTTTTCAAAATCAATCCATGAAGCTTCTTCTTCATAAGTTTTAATATCTCTTCCGGTCTTTTTTTTATATTGTTCATATAAGTCATTAAATTCTTTGTCTGATTTTAATCGCATGTACCAAGCCTGTTTCCAATAATTAATATATTCTTTCTTTTTTTCTATATCAGTAAGATTTGGAGGAATATTAATAGGTCCTAATTCAATAATTTCTTTTATTTTATTTCTTAATTCGGATGATTTATTAATATTTTTTGTGATTAAATAAGAGAGTTCATTTTCAGTTTGGCCTAAATTAAAATACAGCTTTCCCTTTGAAACTAAAATATTCTCAAAATAACTTTTATATTTTTCCCATTCTTCTGCTATTACAAAAAGGGCTATTCTCTTAAATATAAATTGAGGGTTTTCATCGCCTAACAATAGTTCTATAATTTTATTTCCCTCTTTTTTATTACTTCTTACTTTAGATAAAATCATATCTCTTAAAATAATTGAAAATAAGTGTTTGGCAGAATAAATACTTTTATTTATATCTTTGCTGAGGTCTTTTAGCCAAATATATGAATAATCTTCCGAGTATGAAAAATAAAGATTTTGAGCGAAATCACTCTTTTTAAATTCTTCTTTTAACGAAATTATTGATTTTATATTCTTTAAATATTCTTTAACAAATTTATCTTTATATTTTGCTTGAAAAACAAATTCAGTCAATTTTTCTTTTATAAAATCTTCGTCTTTTAATAACATCTTGTCATTAGGAATTTTAGAAGAGTCTATTAAATTAATAGTTATTTTATATTTATTAGTTTCGTAATTATCACAAATAATAAGATACTTGCCTTTTTCATTAACAATTTTTCGTCGTCTTATTGGTCTTTTTCGTCTTATTATTTCCTTAAGATTATTCATTAACTCGATAATAGGTTTAGATGAACATTTTTCTCCAATAGTTTTTGCTAATGCTTGTTTAATGAATCCTTCTTCAAGCCAATAATCCTCAACCAATGTTTCTGCTTTTTCTTTTTCACCAAAAATATTTTTTTCTTTTATATATTTAACTTTTAGAATTATTCTTATTAAAGATTCTGTTTTTTCAATATCTTCTAATGATTTTGATTCCTTTAAAAATGTTGGTAACAATTTTTTAATTAATTCAGTTCCTGGAAGAGTGGTAGAAAATCTCGACTGAAGCCATATAGGAATCGCTTCTGCTATTAGATTTTTTGGAATTTTTGATATAGGAATATTTGCAAGAATTTTTATAAAATACCACCAAGTACGATAATTATCAATATATTTTCCATTTAATTTAAAATAAGTAATATCTAAAATAATTTTTATTAAATCGTCGTCATATCCGCGTGTAGTTTGTGAAACATTTTCCAAATAAGGTAAGACATTCCACTGAGGGATTTGATAACCTTCTTTAACTTTAATTGGTGAGGGATTATTTTTAGGATCAAAATATTTTTTAGTCATTAAGATCAAAAACCATTTAGGATTTTTTATTTGAGACAAAAAATAATGTTTTATCTCTTCTGATTTGTTTATCAATCTAAATATATTAAGATCATTAAATAGATTATTTTCTACTATGAAGTCTATTTTTTTAAAATAGTTAAATATGTTTTTCATAAATTATTATTACTGCTAATTGAATTTTCAAATAGTTCTTCAATAAAGACGTATTCATCCTCATTAAAAAAAATAGGATATATTTTCATCTTTTCTAATTTATTAAGATAATCTTCAACTTTATTATAACTTGCTTCATACTCAATTGTGTTTTGATCATTTTTTATTAAGAATTCTTTTTCACTAAATGGAATTATTAAAAAGTGATATGTTTGATTATTGTTTTGTTGACCATAAATATTTAACCTTTCTATATTGGCAAGTTCTTCTTCTCTCGCTATTTCTTCAATTATTTTTTTTATATATTCATCTTTGAAACTCACACCTACTATAATCATGTGTGAATTTTTATAACATTCGGTTAAAAATGTTTTAATGCTATTATCTTTTCTAATTGTTTTTT
>Ga0210049_1005840_pt1 | contig 10421 bp, 8 predicted proteins | sample CryGeyCG2014_300_2_FD_183964 | JGI IMG/M metagenome (GOLD analysis project Ga0210049, IMG submission 183964) | Groundwater microbial communities from aquifer - Crystal Geyser CG06_land_8/20/14_3.00 (SPAdes) (version 2) | ecosystem: Environmental > Aquatic > Deep subsurface > Groundwater | place...
AGACAAGTCCCCTCCGCCGGCTAAAGGTGAGGTAGTGGAGATTTGTCTGGCTGTAGTTAAGAGAGTTCCTGTGGTTGGCAAGGTGATATTAGTAGCACCGGTAGTGGTTAGGGTGAGAGCGTTAGCTCCCGATGTGGTGAAGCTTGATGCTAGGGTTAGATTGCCAGCTATATCTATTGTCCTGGCTGCGTCATTCAGTTTAATAGTCAGGGTTCTTCCCGTGGTCAGGTTCTCGGTATTGGCAAAGGTGACGTCAAAAGCTCCTGTGCCTGAAGAACGTATGCTTAAAGATGTAAGGGAATCTGCTGTGCCGCCGTTAATATCTGGAGAAGTGAGAGTTTTGTTGGTAAGCGTTTGGGTTGCAGCTAATCCGACGAAAGTGTCATTTGAACCAAAATCAGGTATGGTATAAGTTCTGGCAGCTGCTGGAGCAGTTGCTTGAATTATTACATCGTTGGTTAAATCAAAGACAAGGTTGCCGGTATAAACAGATGTTCCGAAATATCCTGTTCTCCATCTTAAAGGAGTGGTGCTTTCTCCTAAATCATAGGTATTGTCGGTTTGGGGAGTCAAAGAAGATTTGAATCTGGCAACAGTGTTTATCCAATCAGTTGAAGCGTCTCCAAAGGTGGTGTTGTTCTCAACGGTCAAGGTGGAAATGGTGGTGGCTCCGACGTTAACCGAACCTGCCGCAGTTAAACTATTGACAAAAACATCTCCTTCAGCATCAACTAAAAACTTGACTGAACCATTAACTGCTAGTCCTAATAGATTGGAATCAGCTACGGCCGTAGCAGGATTAATGTATAAGGTAGCATTGGCAACATTTGAATCAGCCACTCCCGGAGACCAAGCAACAAAAGTATGGGCCAGGGTTGGCGAACCTTGAGAAATAATACTGCCTAAAATAACAACGCTTCCTGTTCCTGAAGGTGCTAAAGTGATATTTTGGTTAGTTCCTCTTGAGTTGATATTTACTGCTCCGTTGGCATCTACCGCCAAAATTGCTTCAGTTTCTCTTTTCAGGTTATAGGTGCCAGTGGTGGGGAATATTTCTACTAAAGAACCTGAAGCTTCTTGAGTGACTTCTCCGGTGGCTGATACTGAGGTATCCAACTTGTTAGTTGAATCATATCTGACTGATAATTGAGGGGTAGTGGTTGAGGTGATGGTTATGGGAGAAGAGAAAGCAGAAGCGCCAGTAAGAGTAAGAGTGCCGCCAACTGTCAGATTAGAAGTTATGTTGGCATTCGGAGTGGTAAGTAAAGTGTCAGTTATTGTAGTTGTGCTGGTGCCTACGGTAAAGGTTCCTAAAACCTGGGTGTCGTCGTTTAGGGTAATCAGGGGCGTGGTAGCTGAGGTAGCGTCTATTGTTATTTGTTGTCCGGAGATATTGGCGTTAGATGCTGCCTCAATGATTACATTTCCTGAATTTGATGTCTGGACATAAACGTTTCCTCCTTCTTTGTAGAGTTTGTCAGGATTGGGACTTGAGATAACAACGGCCGTAGAAACAGCTGGTCTGACAGATAATTCTCTTTGAATATTAGTTCTTAAGTCAGTGATTTCCTTTTTCATTTCCTCTCTGATTTCTTTTACGGCTTCGTCACTGACTTTGATCACTTCTTTGGTGATTTCCTTTACCGGTTCTACCTTGGTGATTTCCGTTACTTTAACTTCTTTGGTTATTTCTCTGACTACAATTCCTTTTTCTTTAATCTCTTTAATTTCTCCTTTTAGAGATTCAATTTCTTCAACTCCAATTTCTGGTTTTTCAACAACTAAAGGTTTCTCTTCCCAAGGAGAAATAACAAATTGATAGGCCTTTTCTAAAGAATCAGAGATTTTCCAGGCTATCTCAGAAGTTTTCTCTGAAACCCATTTCCCATAATCTTTAAAAGTATCAACTATCCCCTTAAATACTCCGTCGGGAAATTCTGGTTTTGGCGGACTGACAATTTCTTGAGCCAGTTCATCTATCAATGAAGCGGGAGAGATTTTTTCAGAGAGTACTTGTGAAGTTTCATTGATCACCGAACTTATTTCTGAGAATGTTTTAATGGATACTTGAATACTTTCTTTGACAAGAAAATCTCCGACCTTACCAATTTTCTGAACTCCCTTATCTAAATCTCCAAAAGTTTGAAGTATTCCTTCTTTGCCAAAAGCTACTGAAGTAAAGAGTAAAACAAAAAATACCGCCATTACCAAGGCCAATGAGGGTTGGCGAATTTCTTCAATTTTTAGTTTTTTCCTTACTTTATTAAACTCATTAACTTCCTTAATATAATCTAAAAGCCATTCTTTAGTTGTGACCCAATTTCTGCCAAGTTTTACTGACTTTAATTTTCCTTGTCTTGCCCGCAATGCTAAATACTCCTGTGAGTAATCACAGTATTTTGTTGCCTCTTGTAAAGAAATATATTTTGGTTTTTTATTTATAAACATTTTTTATTTTGTGAATAACCAGTTATTGACAAAACTTTTTGAATAAGTAAAATTCAATTAGAAGGCCCCAAACCCTCCTAAGTTTCTTCGAAATTTTGGAGGGCAAATAAAAATCGCCGAATTTCCTTACACTGACTTTTGGCCGATTTGAGGGGCCTTCTTTTTTTATTTGTACACGAATCTACACCAATTTCAGTGAAGATTTAAACACGATTTATCTGGTTTTCATCAAAGTTCTTACTTATATAATTTTTTCTAATGGCCTCGCGAATTGATATGCATCTCGTATCGGTTCTCTATCGCTTATCCACAGGGATTATTCTATTTTCTCATATCAAGCCACCCTGTCAAGAGAAGTTATCCACAGCCCAACGCCATAATAAGAATCACCACCAAGGCTCTATCGGTTTGGTGGTGATGCATTTATAAAACGGGCTGCCTATCCTTGTTTGGCGCGAAAGCACGACCCAAAACTACAATTCAATATCGGCTATTTTCAACTTTTCGTTTTAATACTTTGTAAAATACCTAGGGCCAAAAAAGTTGCGATCAAAGAAGAGCCACCATAACTGATCAATGGTAAGGGAATGCCAACAATTGGTAAAATGCCCAGGTTCATACCGATATTAATGAAAGCCTGAGAAAACAAAAGAATGGCAAAACCAGTAGCAAAAAGTCGGGGAAAATTACTTCTTGCCGATAGAGCAATTTTTATTATCCGCCAAATTAAGAAAGAAAATAGTGCCAGTAAAATTCCCACCCCAACCAAACCAAACTCTTCGGCAATAGCCGCAAAGATAAAATCGGTTTGGGCTTCAGGTAAAAACCCGTATTGGGTTTGGGGACCCTGGCCTAAACCCTGACCAAAAATCCCACCAGAACCAATAGCAATCTTTGACTGATTGACGCTCCAAGAGATTCCCGTGGGATCAATCTGGGGATTAATATAACTAATTATCCTCTCCTTTTGGTAATCTTTGAATAAAAAGGTCCAGGCGATTAAAAAAATCAAGAAACCACAAAGAGTTAAAATTAAAAAATGGCGGATTTTAATACCCGATATTACTAAAATGCCAATCCAAATAGCAATTAAAATTAAAACTGAACCTAAGTCAGGCTGAAAAAAGAACAAAATAGTAGGTAAAAGAACGTAAATACCAGAGAGAAGAATATGGTAGTACCGATACATCTCAATATGACGCGTTGAAAAGTATTTGGCCAGCAAAATAATTAAAGCAATCTTGGTAAATTCAATCGGGTCAATAGAAACTGGGCCTAATTTATACCAACTTTTCACTCCCCTAATTTCCGGAGCAAAAAAATAAAGCCCAATTAGGCTAATTAGGCAGAGGAAATAGAGAATTAAGATTAAATAAGGGTCTTGCCTTAAAATCCGCCAGTCAAAAAAACTCAAAAGGACCATTAAGAAAAACCCTATGCCAAAAAAAATAAGTTGCTTTTTAAAATTGAAAAAATCCCCCCGACCCAGTGAGGAGCTATAAATAGACAAAAGTCCAATGGCCACTAATAATAGAGTAGCGGTAATTAGAATCCAATCTAATTTTTTTAGATGAATTAAAACAAATCTCATTTTACTTTCCCCAAAATTCTCACTTTTAAGCGATCGCTTAAAAGTGAGAATTACTTGTTTAAATTTGGGTTTCTTCAATTAGAAAGATCCTTACATTTTTCTCTACTCCTAAATTTCTAATAATCTCTTGGACTTCTTTCAAGACATCGAAGGGAGAGATCCAGATACTTTTTTGGAAGTTCTGAAAACCAAATTCAATAAGTTTTTCTCGAAAATAATTCCTAATTCCTTTTCTTTTTTCGGGAATATCAAAAGCTACCATTAACCATTTCCCATCCTTTCTTTTCTTTTTTGGAAAAGATAGTAAAAGTTTATTGCGGATTTTTAAGATTTTATCTTTCCCTTTTTGGGTAATTAATAAACCTTTTTTCTCTTCTAATTCTTTTATTCGAATTAAACCTCTTCTCTTTAAATAAGAAATTAGTTTAGAAAAATTTTTTCTGCCTTGTTTTTTCTCATATTTTCTCCTAAGTTCGTAAAGATCCGGACAAAACACTTCTTTCATTGTTCGTAAAGGAAAGGGAGTTTGAGCATAAGCATCGTCAACTTTTTCTATCAAATTATATAAATCCCAAAGAAATTTTTCATTAATTAATAATTTCATCCGTTAAAATCCGCACTTTTCAACGATCGTTGAAAAGTGAGAAAAATTTGGCTTCTTTTTGGTATTTTATCATTTTATTTGATCATTTTCAAAAAATCTTTCTCCCTTATTGTTTTAACTCCTAATTTTTTGGCTTTTTCGAATTTTGAACCTGGCTTCTTGCCAACAATAATATAATCAGTTTTCTCTAATACTGACTCTGAAATTTCTCCGCCCAAAAGACGGATTTTTTCTTTTGCCACTTCCCTCGTCATTGACTCAAAGCCCCCCGTCAGAACAAAAGTTAATCCTCGTAATTTTTGATTTTTGATTTTTGATTTTTGATATTGTATTTCCACTCCAACCTTTTTTAATTTTTCTAAAAATTCTAAATTTCTCTTTTCTCGAAACCACTGATAAATTGATTTTGCTACAATCGGTCCAACATCGGTAATTTTTTGAAGTTCTTCTAAAGAGGCCTTTTTTAATTTTTCAATTGAGCCAAAATATTCTGCCAAGTCTTGGGCAGTTTCTTCCCCAACATTTCTAATGCCCAAGGCAAAAATAAATCTTGATAACGTGATTTTTTTTCTAAATTGAATTGCCGAAATTAAATTTTGAGCTGATTTTTCGGCAAACCTCTCCATTGGCGAAATATCTCCTTCTTCTAATTTAAATAAATCAGCTGGGTCAGAAACTAAACCTTCGTCAATTAACCTATCAACAATTTTGGGACCAAGGCCAACAATATCAAAGGCACCTTTGGAAACAAAATGGTAAAAATATTCTTTTTGTTTGGCAAAACATTTTGGATTTGGACATCGCCAGACAACCTCGCCAGCTGGCCTTATTAATTTTCTCTGGCAAACTGGACAATTTTTCGGAAAATGAAAATCTCTCTCTTTTCCCGTTCTTAACTCGGGTAAGACTTTTACAATATCAGGAATAACATCCCCTGCCCGGCCAACAATTACTGTGTCGCCAATTTTCACTCCTAATCTTTTTATTTCATCTTCATTGTGTAAAGTAGCTCTTGAAATTGTTACTCCACTAACTTCAATTGGTTTTAAGATAGCTACTGGAGTGAGAGCTCCGGTTCTGCCAACTTGAACCGAAATCCCTTCAACTATAGTTGTTGCTTGTTTTAAAGGGAATTTATAGGCGATAGCTGCTCGAGGAGCTTTACCAACTATCCCTAATTTTTCGTAAATTTTAATTGGATTGGCAATAACAACAATGCCATCAATTTCATAGGGAATTTTCCCCCGGTTTTTTTGCCAAAAATCATGGAGTCCAAAAACCTCTTTTAAATTTTTGCAATATTTATTGTGAGGATTAGTTTTAAAACCAAGCACCTTTAAAATTTTGTGTTTTTCTTCATGAGTTTGAAGTTTATCCGCCGTAGCTTTAGCGGAGGCGGAACCTAAATCCCCGCCCGCTTCGCCCCGCCCCTTCAAGTAAGGGGCGGGGCGGGCGGGGGTAATTAAATCGTAAGAATAAGAATCTAATTTTCGAGAGGCAGTTATTTTCGGGTCAAGTTGTCTAATAGAACCTGCTGCTACATTTCTGGGATTAGCATAAAGAGGGAGGCCTTTCTTTTCTTTTTCTCTGTTTAATTTTTCAAATTCTTTTTTGGAAATAAAAACTTCACCGCGCACAACTACATCTTTTGGAATTTCTAAACTTAAGGGAATGGCTTCAATGGTTTTTAAATTTTGGGTAACGTCTTCGCCGATAATTCCATCTCCCCGGGTTGAACCTGTTTTTAAAATTCCATTTTCATAAATTAATTCGATGGCAAGACCATCGATTTTTAATTCGCAATAAAAATCAATTTCTTTTTTAGGGGCCCGCCCCGACTTGTCGGGATGGGAGGATGTGGTGGGAGGGTTGTAGTCTCCGGATATTAAAAGTTTTGAAATTCTCCCCAGCCAATCCCTCATATCTTTTTCAGAAAAAGCGTCATTAAAAGATAGCATTGGTTTGGGGTGTCTGACTTTTTCGAATTTCTCTAAGGGCTTCCCCCCTATTCTTTGAGTGGGCGAATCGGGTGTGATAAATTCCGGAAATCTCTGTTCTAAATCAAAAAGTTCCTTTTTTAAGGAATCTAAGGCGGCATCAGAAATCTCCTGCCGGTCTAAAACATGGTAGAGATAACGATGATGATTTATAAGCTTTTTAAGTTTTTCTATTCTCTGTTTGGCTTGTTGCTTAGTCATAACAATAATTCAAAACGTAAAATGCAAACCCCGATAGTATAAACCCTTTGGGTTTAACTACGGGGCAAGTGTGCCTAAAGTAACAGTTGTTTTAGGAGATACTCGCCCCGTAGCATCCGAACGAAGTGAGGATTGCTTCGGGGAATCAAAATGACAATTAAAAATTCAAAATTATTTTTTACCTTTTAGACTCATAATACTAACAGCGAAGATTTTTGCTATTTCCTCTAATTCTTGAAGTAAATATGCGATTTCTTTTTTGTCTCCATTGTCAGTATCGCGTAAAAGTGCAAGCCAAACTTTTGACTCATTAGCTGATTTTAAACAATGCTGGAAAAAGTTAGTAAACTCCTTTTTAGAGCTTGAAGCCCGAGCTTCGATGTAGTTTGAAAGTATGCTCGTTCCACTTCTTATAAGTTGGTCAATAATAACAATTGTGATAGCATTTTTGGGCAGGGTACTGATAAATTTTAATAAACGTAAAACAAATCGATAGAGACGTTCTTTAAATTCCTTTTTAAATTTTGCATTGTTGTTTTGCATTTTGACTTTTGATTTTTGATTTTTATGTTAATATTTCAGTTCAATTGCTCTTTTGGTTGCTTTATAAGAACCGGTAGATTGAAGGCAGTAATTTGTTGTTTGGCAATCGGGGCCGGGACTTATGACTTTCACTTGATAACAAATATCATTATAAGGTGCGGGAAAACACTCTTGGAAATCCGAGGGATTTTCACGGTTCATCGTTACTTTCTCTATCCCAGTATCAGCAGCATAGAAGGCGGTTACTGATTCTCCAATTCCCCGGATTATTTTTATTCCCTGAACCAAAATAATGCTCACTCCTAAACTAATTCCTAACAAAAGAGCCATAATTAAAATGGTGAAAAGCAGAGAAACACCCCTATTATAATTTTTAATTTTTGACCAGAGCCCATAATTATGGGCTCGGCCGAGCACCGAAGCACATAACACTTTATGTGCTCGGTGCTCTGGTTTTGGATTTTGAATTTTCATATTTTTATTGAACATCGAGGTTTCTTTGAGAAATGGTGGTTTGAATTTTTAATTCGGTTTTTTCTTCTGGTTTTTGACCTTTACTTTTTATATATAAAGAAATTACCACTCTTGGCTGAAGATTATCTGCCTCCGATTCACCTATAAGATAAGGATAAAAAGAAGTGGCTTCAAGATTATTTGAAGTTAAGTTTTCAATTACTCCACCTTTTGACTGTTTCAATTGACCTCCTTCAAGAAAAAATTCCTGACAAATCCCTTGGTAATTCCTAAATTTTATTCCTTTTCCTCCTTTTGTTAATTGGTAATTTAAGCCCGGAGAAATACAGACACCTGTACTATCTTTAACAGCCATTCTTATTGCCCGACTAATATATTCAAGAGTATAGCTTGTCTGATTTAAAATTTCCTGAGTAGCCAAAGCCTTTCTCTGAGCTCTGGTGGCTGAAATAAAAATCCCCACCGCTGCTCCAATAACAATTGAAAAAATGGTAACGGTTACTAAAAGCTCAATGATAGTGAAGCCTTTTTGAATTTTGTAGTGTCTTTTTCCCATATCATAACTATTCTATTGTCTTAGCCAATTATAGAGATCTTCGACCGCGATTAAATTATAAGTCTTCCCTTTCTCTTGCCATTCTACTCTCGAGATAACTCTTAATTGTTTATCTGATATTTTCTGAATTGTAATTTTTCTTTGAAATTTAGTGTCGGTACCGGTGGTGTAATTATAGAATCCGTTGGCATCAATTTTGAGATGTCTTCCCTGATAAGATTCTAAATTTTGTGATTGATAAGTCACTTCCCAATCACCAATTGAAAGACCATCATCCCAGGGTAATTCCGGGTTATCTCTTTGTTCTAACCAATTAGTATCTCTAATGTTTCTCACCAATTCAATTCCTTCTTGGGCTAAATTGGCAGCGATTAATTTTGATTTGGCAATTTGAGTTGCGGCCAGACCTTGATTAACCGCAGCTAAACCAGTCACGATACCTGTGGATAAAATAAATAAAGCTACTAAAACTTCAACTAAGGTAAACCCTTCACCATTTTTCTTGGTTTTATTTTCTCTCCTTTTTTTATTTTTTTTATTATCCAATAAATAAGTCATAAAAAATGGTGAAGGGTAAATGTTTTAGATTTCATTTTTTAAAAATAAAAAATAATTAGTAGTTTTTAATTAATAGAAATTACAATCTTAACGCCTCAACTGCTTTTTTCTTTTGTTTATATTTCCTTAGTAAAAAATAAGTAGCTCCTATAAAAACTATGATACAAAAAATTTGTTCACGAGTATAAATACCAAAGCTTGGCTCCTCTGGCGGCGAATATCTTAAAAAACTAATAAAAAATCTTTCTAATGAATATAAAATTAAAAAAAATAAGAAGGTTATGCCTTTGAAATTAATAAACCCAGTATTTTTTCTTATTTTTTCTATCTTTAATAAGATTAAAAAAATGAGAAGATTACCCAATACAAGATAGATTTGAGTAGGATGAAGAGGAATACTGCCAAAAATAAAAAAAGCAAGGCTATTTTGGCTATAAACAATCCCCCAGGGAAGCGTTGTTGGTAAACCAAAACAACACCCCTGCAAAAAACAACCAATTCTTTTCAATGCTAACCCTAAAGGACAAAACAGAGCCATAATATCAAGTATTTTCCCAAGACTTAAATCTTTCTTTTTCCAAACATAAGCTGAAACAAAAATTATGGGAAAAATAATAGCCCCATAGCTAACAATTTTACCTCGCCAAACAGCAAAAATTTCAATAAGAACTTCTAAAAAAGACTTTTGGTAATCAATTATATCAGGACGAAGAAAAATACGGAGAAAATGGCTTCCCCAAATTCCACTAAAAAAAATAAGGACGGAAATGTTAAAAATGTGCTGTTTTGTTATACCTTCTCTTTTTGCTTTTAAAGCGAAAAAAATAAGAAAAACTAAAAAAGCCATTGCCATCATAACTACATTAAGACCAACTTTAAAAGTGCCTATTTCAATTATCTGAGGGGGTTGATAATAAACCATATATGAAGAATCTTTTATAACATACGCCGCCGAAATACGAAAATGAAGCTCCTACAGATTTATTAGAATTCATTGTTAAATTACAACTGCCAGTTCCAGTACAAGCTCCTGTCCAGCCAGTAAAGAGATAGCTTGAGTCAGGATAGGCATTTAAAGTAACAGAAGCGCCAGAAGAATAATTCGCCGTGCAAGTGCTCCTACAATTATTAATTTTACCATCAGTACTGCTTACATATCCTCCAGTACCTACGGTAACGGTTAAGGTATAGGTAATAGCATTAAAGGTAGCAGTCACTGTTTTGTTGGCATCCATGGTTACAGTACAATTTCCTGTTCCTGAACAACCTCCTCCTGACCAACCAGCAAAGGTAGAACCTGAGGCTGCTGTGGCAGTAAGAGTAACTGAAGTTCCTGAATTATATGCTTCTGTGCAGTCCGAACCGCAGTTAATACCTGCTGGGCTAGAAGTAACGGTTCCTGAACCAGTGCCTGATTTTTGAACAGTTAAGGTATATTGAACAACAGTA
>Ga0210049_1005846_pt1 | contig 10415 bp, 10 predicted proteins | sample CryGeyCG2014_300_2_FD_183964 | JGI IMG/M metagenome (GOLD analysis project Ga0210049, IMG submission 183964) | Groundwater microbial communities from aquifer - Crystal Geyser CG06_land_8/20/14_3.00 (SPAdes) (version 2) | ecosystem: Environmental > Aquatic > Deep subsurface > Groundwater | place...
AATTTGTCGCTTATTTGAATAATGTCTCCGGCGCCGAGCATTAGAATAACTTGATTTGCCCGGCTAATTTTTTTGATAAATCCGGATAATTTATTAAATTTAATATATTGAGCGTTTTTAATCGCTTTGGCCAAATCTTGGCTTGTAAGGAACGGTTTGAAACCGTTCCTTACAGAATCGCGGCCAGCTACGCTGTAAACATCAGTAACAATCACTTGGTCAGCTTGGCTGAAAGATTTGGCAAAATCATTAAATAATAAATTTAATCGCTGATATTGGTGCGGCTGGAAAACAGCAATAATTTGTTTTTTGGGATATTTTTCGCGAGCCGCTTGCAGGGTCGCTTGAATTTCAGTCGGGTGATGGGCATAATCATCAATAATGATTGCCTGATTATATCTGCCCTTGATCTCAAATCTGCGCCAAGAGCCTTTGTATTCAAATAAGGCTTTTTTAATAACAGAATCTTTGATCTTCAAAGCTTTAGCCGCTTCAAAAGCTAAACAGGCATTGTATAAATTATGTTTGCCCGGAATCCGCAGTTTAAGATTGTGCTTTTTGTGTTTAATGACTTTTTTTGATTGGCTGGCAAATTTACAAAAGGATTTTTTAATATTTTCAAGATTTTTAAAATAATCCATGTGTTCGGCTTCAATATTGGTTATCACAGCAATATCAGGATAATAGTTTAAAAATTTGTCTTTGTATTCGTCAGCTTCAATAATTAAATATTTGCTCTTGCCGCAGCGCCAGCCATCTTTTTTGCCAATAATAAAGCTTGGGTCAAAACCGGCTTTAATCAAAATTTGAGCAATCATTGAGGCAGTGGTTGTTTTGCCGTGCATGCCAGCCACAGCAATAATAAAATAGCCTTTGCTTAATCGGCTGATTGCCTGGCTGCCTGACAAACATTCTAGGCTGAGTTTTTTTGCTTTTTGCAGTTCAGGGTTGTTTGCTGGGATTGCTTCGCTATAAATAACCAAATCGGGTTTTTTAAGATTAATTGCTTTATGGCCGATAAAGATTTTAGCGCCTTTTTTTTGAAGCGCTTTGGTGATTTCTGATTCTTTTAAATCCGAGCCAGAAACCTGGCAGCCTTTTTCAAGATAAATAAAAGCTATATTAGAAATACCAATACCGCCTATGCCAATAAAATGTATTTTTTGCATTCTTAAAAAGATAGCACAGATTTTTCCAAAAATCAATTCTTGAAATTGTGATTTTAATCTTGCCTGTGGATAACTACACATTGACATCTTAAATCAAGGCGTTATGATATTTACAGTACTTTAAGGAGGTGAAGCGCAAATGCGTTTCAAAACTGGAGGACTAGCTCTTTTAACAATTTTGGCCATGCTTATTAGTTGTGGCGGAGAAAATAGTATAACCGCTATTAATAATCAGCCGGATAAGATATTTATTAGCAGGGATATTCAAGGAGGGACTTTGTTAATCAAATCTTCTGATGGGCATGTTTATGATTTTGCTTTTCTTGAAAAAGTTCTAGACGGCGAAACCAATACTCAAATTATTCTTGTGCAATCAGAAAATATAACAGTGCAAGCCGCTCCACCAAAGTATCCAATTAGCAATTACATCACCAATGTAATTGTTTGGGGTAATGGTGTTTCCGTCCAATTAACATGGGATGGATTTATGCTTGGTCTAGATTATATTGGTGCATTAACACTTGCTGATTGGACGATACAAGAATATCAACGACAATCAGGAAAAAGTTGGCCATATCACAAACGTTCCAAAGCATCAATTGCGAACGAAATTCAAACTCATTGCTGGTTAATCTTTGGACCATTATGGAAACATGCTTTTCCGATTGATATGGGATTTGATGAATGGTATTGGTAAGAATTATACCAAAAAGCTCAAGAAAACCGCTTGCTTAATAGTTTATAAGCAGGCGGTCTATTTTTACCAGCCGAGACCGCACTCGCTGTCCTTGCAATAAGCAAGATTTTTGTCGTGCATAAAGCAAACATTGCAATCATAATAATTTAAGCTAGTAAAGCATGCTCTACAAATGCAATTTCTTGTGTTGTTGTAATTACACTCTTCGTATTGCTTACTGCATTGCATGCGTTTAATATCGCACGACGATGTATTGTTAGGCATTAATTCTATTGTGGTCGTAAAACTTCCAATAGCCAAAATCAAATGCAGCGGGAACAATAAATAAATTATTAGCGCAATTTCAATTAAAAAGATTATAAGATTAGAGTTGTGGTTTTTTGATTTAAGCCGCTTGATTAAGTCTTTGAACAATAATATACATAGTCCAAATACTAAAATCCACTCAAACCAAAAAATACTAAAGTAAAAAGAAGCGAGGATCAAAATTGCGAGAATTAAATAAATTTTTTTCTGCATTAAATGCAATTTAGCATTAAATAATTTAAAAATCAATTCTTGAAAAATTGAGGCTAGTAATGTAGAATAGAAATAATGCAAAACAGAACTTTATTTTTTGGCGATAATTTGGATATTTTGCGGGAAAAAATTCCCGATAACTTTTTTGACTTGATTTATTTAGACCCGCCGTTTAATTCTAAGCGAAGTTATAATGTGCTTTTCAAAGAAACAGCCCAAGATGGCTCGCAGGACAGCCAAGCTCAAATTCAGGCTTTTGAAGATTCCTGGTATTGGGGTAAAGAATCAAAGAAAGCTTTTGATTATTTGGTTAGAAAAACCAACGAAGATATTTCTAATCTTATACTGGCTTTGGAAAAAATGATCGGCCATAATGATATGATGGCTTATTTAACAATGATGACCGTTAGGTTAATTGAACTGCACCGGGTTTTGAAAGATACGGGTAGCTTGTATTTGCATTGCGACCCAACCGCAAGTCATTATTTGAAAATAGTCTTGGATATAATTTTTGGAAAGAAAAATTTTATGAATGAGATAATTTGGCACAAAAATAGTGGTGGCATAGGCAGAACTACTTTCAGTAAAAGACATGATACGATATTAGTTTTTAACAAAACACAAAATTATTTTTATGATGGCAAAGCTGTCGGTGATCTGCGAGAGCAAGAAGAAGGAACTTTTGGCGGGTATTTTGGGACAGACAAAGATGGCAGAAAATATAGAGAAGTTAGAAAAGCAGGTAAAATTTATAGATATTATTTAGATGAACCAAAAAATCCAGATGATGTTTGGAGCGTGCCTCAAATACCAGAAAGAGACACAACAGAACGATTGGGTTATCCAACCCAAAAACCCCTTGCCTTGCTTGAAAGAATTATCAATGCTTCTTCAAAAAAGGGCGATTGGGTTTTGGATCCGTTTTGCGGATGCGGCACAACCGTGGCAGCCGCAGAAAAACTCAAAAGAAATTGGGTTGGCATTGATATAACAACTCTAGCAATTAATCTGATTAAAAAAAGACTTAAAGACCATTTTGATTTAGGGCGAAAACAAATAATTGTTGATGGCTTACCAACAGATTTAACGGGCGCAAAAGCATTGTTTGCAAAAGATCCATTTCAGTTTGAATATTGGGCTTTGGACTTAATCAATGCCATGCCGGCAAAAAGCAAAACCAAAGAAAATATGAGAGGCGCTGACAAAGGCATTGACGGAATAATTACTTTTAACAAAGATAAACTTAATGGAGGTTGGAAATACGGCAAAGCAATTGTTCAGGTTAAGGGCGGGAAAGTCCAGAGAAACCAAATCGCGACTCTCAAAGGGGATGTTGAGCGTGAAAAAGCTGATGCAGGCATTTTTGTTACCCTAGAAAAACCGACTAAGCCAATGATTCAAGAAGCAGGGGATTCTGGTAGTTTTACTACGCCTATAACATATAAATTTGAATTTCCAAAAATTCAAATTATGACAATTGAAGAAATATTAAAAGGCAAACAGCCTGAATTGCCAAAAGGGCTTGTTAAGAATTATCACAAACAAGCTGAAGAGATTAATGTTGAAAATGATAGGCAGAGCAGGATAGGGGATTTCTTAAACCAAAACTTGCTAAATAAACCACAATAAATTAAAATATCATAATATGCCAACTCAAGATTTAATCCAAAAAATAGAGCAAGCTAGAAATTCAAAAGTAATTACCTATATCACCGGCGACAGGGAGCCGTTTAAGACAAAAATTGCTGATGATGTTGTGCCAATATTTGCCAAGCATTTAGACAAAGCTGGACAGCAGGAAAAAATCAGCGTTTTTCTCTATACCAGAGGCGGAGATATGCTTGCGCCATTAAGACTAATAAAATTATTAAAAAGCTACACCAGACAAATTGAAGTCATTGTGCCATATCGGGCCCACAGCGCCGGAACCTTAATCGCCATTGGCGCCGATAAAATTGTCATGGGAAGATTAGCCGAATTAAGCCCGGTTGATCCTTCAACCGGCCATCCGTTTAATCCGGAAAACCCAATAGATCCAAAGCAAAAAATGCAAATCAGCGTTGAAGATTTGCACTCTTATTTTTTGCTCGCCAAAGAAAAAGCCGGAGTCAAAGACGAGCAAATGGTTGAAGTTTATAAAGAGCTAGTCAATAAAATCCATCCATTGTCTTTGGGCAATGTTTACCGAGCCGCCAGAATGGCCAAACAAATCACAAAAAAGCTTTTGCTAATGCATTTTGATTTAGAGCGCGACAAAGAAACAATAGAAAAAATTATTAAAGAAATAACTGGTGATATTTGCATTCACGGCTACCCAATAACCAGAGACGAAGCCAAAGACATCGGCTTAGATATTGAAAACGCGGATAATAATTTAGGTCGAGAAATTTGGCAATTATACGAAGCTTATGCCGAGAAAATGGAGCTTAATAAAAAATTTGACCCAGTTGCCTTGCTTGGCACACAGGAATTAGCCAGCTTTGAATATTGCGGCGCATTTATCGAAAGCTTAAGCTTGACAGACGCTTTTGTTTTTAAAGGCAAATTAAGAAGGATTGTCAAAGACAATAAAGCTGGCATTGATATTAATATTGAATCATCGGGCTGGCAAGAAATTAATTAAATTTTAAACCTATGCAAAAAATCAAAACAGAAAATTTATTATGGCTTGATATTAAAAATCCGTCAGAACAGGATGTTGAATATTTAAAAGAAAAGTTTGGTTTGCATAATTTAATTTTAAACGAACTTATTCCGCCGTCCCAGCGCTCAAAAGTTGAATTATTTGATAGTCAGCTTTACTTGGTTTTATATTTTCCAGTTTTTAATAAAGAAACCCGTCAGACAAAACCGTGTGAATTAGACATCATTATTGATCAACAGAAAAACATTATTATTACCAGCCACTACAAAACAATTCTGCCCTTAAAAGCGATTTATGACCAGTGCAATCTTTATCAAGAAGCTAAAGAAAAATATTTAAACCAGGGTCCGGCCATGCTGTTATATTATATTATTGAAAATATTTTAAATGCTTGCTTGCCAAAGCTGGATCATATTTCTGAAAAAATAGAGCATATCGAAGATAAGATTTTTCAGGGCCATGAAAAAGCAATGGTTGCAGAAATTTCTATTGTCAAAAGAGATATTTTAAATATGAGCAAAGCAATTAGGCCCGCCAAAACAATTATCCAGTCTTTGGAAACAATTGTCCCGCGATTTTTCGGCCAGCAGTTTAAACTTTATTTTCAGGACTTATCTGGTTCGTATGCTCAAGTTCGTTCTGTTTTAGACAGTCATCAGAAAATGATTGATTCTCTGCATCAAACCAATGAATCTCTGCTCTCAAATAAGATTTCAGAAATTATGCAAATTTTAACCGTAATTTCGTTTATTACTCTACCTCTCATAGTTATCAGCAGTTTTTTTAATATGAATATTGATTTAAACTCAATTGCTTTTAAAATTATTGCCGGTTTTATGCTTGCTTCAATTGTCATTACTTTTGTTTCAGCAAAAAAGAAAAAATGGCTCTAAAAATCTATAATTCTTTAACTCGCAAAAAAGAAATTTTTAAGCCGATAAATTTCGGCAAAGTTTTGATGTATGTCTGCGGACCAACGGTTTATGGGTCTTCGCATATTGGCCACGCCCGAACTTATATTGCCTTTGATATTATTAGGCGTTATTTAGAATACAAAAAATATAAAGTCAAATTTGTGATGAATATCACTGATATTCATGATGATATTAAGCCAAGCACTGACACAAAAAAAATCACTAAATTATTTTTGCATGATATGCAAAATTTGAATATCCGACCGGCTGATATTTATCCGAGAGTTTCGGGCCATATTCCGGAAATTAAAAAACTAGTTAATATCTTGTTAGATAAAAAATTTGCTTATACAAAAGACAATGCTGTTTATTTTGATGTTTCAAAATTTAAAGATTATGGCAAATTATCAGGCATAAAATTAGAAAAATCGAAAACCGGCACGCGGGTTGAGACAGACAAGTATGACAGAGAAAACCCTGTAGATTTTGCGCTTTGGAAAAAAGACAGACCAGGCTGGCACATAGAATGCTCGGCAATGATCTTTAAGCATTTAGGCGAGCAAATTGATATTCACGCCGGCGGCATGGATTTAAAATTCCCGCATCACGAAAACGAGATTGCCCAGTCTGAAGCCGCAACTGGCAAAAAGCCGTTTGTTAAATACTGGTTGCACGCTGGTTTGCTTTATATTGAAGGCAGAAAAATGTCAAAGTCCTTGAAAAATTATATTGAAGTGCCGGATTTATTAAAAAATTATGACGCTCGGGCGATCAGATTATTTTTTGCTTCTTCGCATTATCGCTCGCCAGCTGATTTTTCGGAGAAAAATATTAAACAAGCGCAAGCTGGTTTAGCTAAACTTGATAATTTTCCGGAAGGCAAAATTAATATTGTGCCGGAGTTAGATGACGATTTTAATACGCCAAAAGCTTTAGCTAAAATTTTTAAGGCAAAAAAATGGATTCCGGAATTAGAAACTATTTTTGGCATTCCGCGTAAAAAATTTGCAATTCCTGCAAAAATAAAAAAGTTTATCCAAGAGAGAGAACAAGCTCGAAAGAATAAAAATTGGGCTGAAGCTGACAAGCTCCGAGTCCAGATTGAGAAATTAGGATTTTCTGTCAAAGACACGCTCAACGGCGCAAGAGTTTCATAAAAACCTCGCTTCCTAGATTGACTTTGCCGAGTTTTTCAAGCTTTTTCTTGCCTCTTTTTTGTTTTTGTAAAAGTTTCATTTTACGCGTATAATCGCCGCCGTACAAATAACCAGTCACATCTTTTTTCAAAGCCGGTATTGTTTCTCGGGCAATAATCTGGCCGTCAATTGCCACCTGAATAGCCACGGCAAAATTTTGTTTAGGCACAATTTCTTTGAGTTTCTCTGCTAAATTTTTTGCTTTAGCATAAGCAAATTCTTTTGGCACTATTTGCTCTAATTCTTTAATTGCTTGATGGGCAATTAAAATCTCTAATTTAACTAAATCGCCTGGGCGATAGCCAATCAACTTGTAACTCATTGAGCCATAGCCCGAACTGGCGCTTTTCAGATTATCATAAAAATCAGTGATAATATCAGATAATGGCATTTCGTATTTGATAATAATTTGCTTGTTGCTTAAATACTGCGTCTCCTGATATTCAGCTCTTAGATTTTTTAAGAGATTCATAATTGGACCTAAGTATTCCGAAGGCGAAATTATTTCTAAGGCGACCCATGGTTCTTGATCGTTAATATAATTAACCTGCGGCGCTGTCAGAATCAGATCTAAATTGTATTCTCTTTTTAAACGTTCGGCAGTAATTTCCAGATGGAGCATTCCTAAAAAACCAGCTTTGAAACCGCGGCCTAAAGCGCCGGATGATTCTTCTTGGAAACTTAGAGCCGCGTCATTGAGCTTGAGCTTGTGAAGAGATGATTTCAGAACGCTGAAATCATCGTTTTTTGCCGGATAAATACTGGCGAAAACCATTGACTGAGGATTTTGCCAGCCGATTTTTGCCAAATATTTTTCCAGATTTTTTTCACCGGTCTCAAGATAACCGATTTCGCCGGGTTTTAATACGCCTATTTTTTTCATTTTCGGCAATAAAACGCCGACAGCGCCATTGATCTGCTTAAAAGCTCTAATATAAGCAATAACGCCTTTATATGAATCATAAAACGCATCAAAAACAAGCATATTTTTATTACTGGTTTTTGGCGCAGGGCAAAGATTAATAATTTCTTCCAGAATTTGTTCAATATTGGTGCCGAATTTGGCTGAAATTTTGATTATTTTCTCTGTGTCTAAAAGTTTTTTTATTTCCTGCTCGACTTCTTTAACTCGGGCATTAGTTAAATCAATTTTATTAATTACCGGGATAATTCTTAAATCTTGTTTTTGCGCTAAATGCAAATTAGAGAGCGTTTGCGCTTGGACGCCCTTAACTGCGTCAACTAATAAAATCGCGGCTTCAACCGCTTCTAAGGAGCGCATTACTTCGTAATGAAAATCCATATGGCCGGGCGTGTCAATCAAGTTCAAAATATAGCCCTTATAATTCATGCGCACTGGCTGGAGTTTGATAGTTATGCCTCGCTCTCTTTCTAAGTCCATTTGATCTAACATCTGCGGCCGCATTTTTTGTTTTGGCACTGTGCCGGTGATTTCTAAAAACCGGTCGGCTAAAGTTGATTTGCCGTGGTCAATATGGGCGATGATGCAGAAATTACGGATGTTGCTCATTGCTTTATTCTATCGCAATAATGTCGTTGAAGCAAGAAAAAAAAGTGCCTTGATATTATCACTGCGCTTACAATCATTCATTGCTTTTTCTTGGAATTTATTATAACATAAAGAAAATTAAAAAAAGGAAAGGAGGGGAAGGATATTGAAAAAAGATTTTATATCCATGGAGGATATTTCTCGAGAAGAAATGGAGGAACTTTTTGAGTCAGCCGACCAGATGGCTCTTGGGAATTATACTCGTTGGGCTGAAGGCAAAGATATGGCCAAACTTTTTTATGATTTGGGATTTCGATATAGTTTATGTAACTCGAGTCAAAAAGGATGTTAATAGTCGATTTTTTTCTTAATTTTTCCACTAATCTTAGAATAAACCTTAAATTATGTAAAGTTGCCAAACGCATGCCAGTAACTATGTTGTGGAAAAAGTCCTTGTCAGTTTTTTGGATAACTGTTATTATATTTATAATGCTTGCATCGCTAAATCAACCTCAACTCAAAAAAATCTCCAGCTTCTTTGTTGATTTAGCAAAAATACTTTTTGGCTCAGCGATTGTTGGGTTTTTCGTTCCGGGAACAAGCAGTGTTGTTAGTTTATCTAATTTGGCAGTTGGTTCTTTAGTAGCTTTTGGATTTTTAATAATCGGAATAAGTTTATTAAAAAATTTATGAATTACTTAATTTTAGGCTATGCAATTATTGGCATCATCGGAATTATTAGTTATCTTATTCTGATGAATGCAAAAATAGTGAAAAAATAATCATGAGTGATTTGATTCTTTATATTTTTGCTGGAATAGTTATCGTTATTATGTATGGTCTTTTTTTCTTTTATCGCTCAAAATAAAAATGCTTTGATATTATCGCCGTACTTTTTTAGCTTTCTTAAAGCTTTTCACCAACTTGAAGACAAACCTTAAATTATGCAAACTCGCCAAGCGCATGCCCAGTCCTTCGCCAATTGACAAAAGATGACGGAGATAAGCTCTGGAATAATTTTGGCAAGCCGGGCAATCGCAGTTTTTTGAAATCGGCTTGAAATCTTTTTGATATTTTTTGGGCTATAGTTTCTGATTTTTAATTCTTGTTCCGTCTGGTTTAGATAATAGGCGTATTGCATAATTTTTAAGAGAATAGTAAAATAGAACTGAAGTTTGTGTGGAGAGTTAGCTATCTGCAACAGCTTTAATTATAATCTAATTTCGTATAATACGTCAATAAAGGTCGTATATACGAAAACATTGCGGATAGAAAGGAGTTATGTGAAATAATAAAAAATTCTTTCGCCCCCTTTGGGGTCGACAAATCGGGGCAAATTTATTTTTATTTTTCAGCGTAACTTGGTACAATAACAGTAATCATTATCAATTAACCAATAACACTATGTCAAAAGAACAATTCCACAACGATGCTGGCTGGATCAAGAATCCTGACACAGCTCACGATGTCGCAAACATTGAAGGCAAGGGCCACCTACCATTACCAAGAACGAAAATGGAAAAATTTCTTCGCCACATGCCCTGGAATCAATCTAAAGAAAAAATGGGCATCGAAGAAGCCCAAAAAGAAGCAGACGAATATGAAAAAAAGAGATTAGAACAATTTGAAATAGGCGAAAAAATTTTTTCCGAAATCGAAAAAGCGGCGGCTGAAAACAAGGATTTCAACATGTTAGGCGGGAAACCAGTTGAAGGCGTTGGCCCAATGAGAGTATGGAAAATAGAAAATAATACGACACAGTACTC
>Ga0210049_1005849_pt1 | contig 10413 bp, 9 predicted proteins | sample CryGeyCG2014_300_2_FD_183964 | JGI IMG/M metagenome (GOLD analysis project Ga0210049, IMG submission 183964) | Groundwater microbial communities from aquifer - Crystal Geyser CG06_land_8/20/14_3.00 (SPAdes) (version 2) | ecosystem: Environmental > Aquatic > Deep subsurface > Groundwater | place...
TAACAGAACCATTCAAGACGAGTTTATAGACCAGCACTTGATAGGGTTAAAAGAAACTGATAAATTCAATCATAGCATGATGGATTATTTAATCTGGTACAATACCAAACGACCGCATTGGTCGCTCCAATTACTCTCACCGGTGGATTATTTACTTAAAAACAACTATTTGTCCAGAATGTGTTGGACTAATACATTAAATTTTATTCATGTGGTTTTTGTGTTATAATGAAGATATAAATGTAATTAAAATTTACGGGTAGTTTGTGAGCTTATAGATAGCCACCGAAACATTAATTATATCTTTGATGCGAAAAATTTTAAGTTTAAAACCAAAACAATTTGATTTATTGATAACATCTTTGATTTTAGTAATCATGGCGTTAATTTCTGTATTGTTAAATTTGAAGCCATTAATAGCATTTGGTCTGTATTTATTTATCCCTTCAATTTTCTTATGGTTGAGAGAAAAGAAAAATTCCCCTAAGATATTTTTGGGAGTTATTTTTCTCGGGGTAATTATTGGTTTTATTTTTGACTTTATTGTTACTTTTAATAAAGGTTGGATTGTTACTAGATTGTTATTTCCTTATAAATTTTTTGGAGTATTGCCGCTATTGGCTAAGGGTGTATACGGTCAAGGCATAGAAGTAGTTAGCTAAATAACCAGCGGCTGAACGGGTCATGGCAGTTATTAAGCGATAGAACTGTTTTAATACACGGAAATGTTTTTCCACGAGCATAGAGAAAATCTTCTAAATCCGTGGCAATTACTTTCATATTCTTGTAGGGTTTAACTGGGATTATTCTGTCCACCCTATTAAAAGCAGCTTGCAGCCGCTCACTGACATAACCACTTAAATGAAAGAACTTTCACTTCAAATAATTAACATAATTAACCATGACAAATATGTACACAACTAAGATATGTAGGTATGTTTTTTTATTGTTTGTGTTTTTTTTACAGCTAATATAAATTCTACCAGTGCTACTTCCAGCGAAGACCCGGTTCTAGACTTAATATCACCCAATGGTGGCGAAGTTTATGCTGTCGGTGATGAAGTCAATATTACTTGGACACAGACAAATATTGATACCGTCGCTATTGGGTACAAAAGTTGCGACAGTTGTCTCGATTGGATAGAATTTAATCTGCCAGTTGACATTAATAATACTACCGGCAGCTATAAATGGACAATACCTGAACATCTTAGCGCTGGCAATTATAAAATTAACATCACTGGATACCACACCAATATTGGGAGCGTATCTGACAAGAGCCTGGCTGACTTTATTATCAACACGTCGGGGCACTTAAACATCCCATCAGTTAGTATTACAGATCCGAGCGAACTTCCCAAAGAGGATGCTTATAAGGCCATTGTTAAAATAAAAACTTTTTTTCTGGACAGATATTATAATCTTTCTCTCAATTCTGAAGGGTCAGGTATCATTATTAGCCCCGAAGGGTTAATTTTGTCCAACTATCATGTCATTACCTTGGAGGAAGAATTGGATAGCAGTATCCGTGATGCGGTTTACCAAATATGTATTCCAGAGAACATCAGTGATGAACCCAACTGCGCTTATACCGCCAAAGTTGTCGCTAGGGATAAGGCTTTAGACATGGCCATATTGAAAATTGAAAATATTACCGGGTTAAGTACTTTGCGTAATTTTTCCTATTTAGATTTAGACCGATTTAATACCGCGCAAGTGGGCGATGAGGTTGTTGCTTTGGGCTATCCAGTCATCGGTGGTGAAACTATTACCATTACAAAAGGCGTTGTTAGTGGTGAAGTAGATAAATATGGTCAGCAATGGATTAAAACTGACGCCGTTACTTCTTTTGGAAGTTCTGGCGGAGCTGCTCTTAATGCTGTCGGTAAAGTTATTGGTATTACCAGCCAAGCGCATTCTGATCTCTTGGGCACATTGGGTTATGCCATTAATATTTCTTCTATCGGCGATTGGTTTGATCGAAATAAAAACAATGTCCCGCAGACAAATACTTTGCTCAGTCATTTAGTGGCTTTTACCAAAGAACAAAAAAATTTAAAGTCGGCCAATATTTTTGTTAAAAGTTATCCGCCAGTTAGTATTACTAAAATGACTGATTGGGATTTTGATTATTATAGCGAGGGCCGTTTATCTATTGATAAAAAAAGCGATGATGATGGTGGTTTTATTGAGCTTGAATTCGTTAGATACCCATATCTGACAGGTTTGAATGATATTGTCCAGGAGTTAAAGAGACAATACGCCGAGCTGGGCATACTATCGATGTTTTCTTTTGTTGATGAAAAAAGTGTAACAATTAACGGGATATCGGGGAAGAAAATTGTTACTTCTGTATCCGGAGAGATATTTTACGCCTATATTTTTCCGGTCAAGAATTATTTGGTAATTATTAATTATGATTATGGCGAGAACGATAAGGACAAAGAAGCAGTTGATCGTGTAATCAATACCTTTAAAATTGACGCTAGTACTATTGCTTTTAATGAAGAAAGACAATTTAGCAATAGTAATAGTCCCAAATTTAGTTTTCTTGCTGGACAAAATTGGGCAGTTATGGCGAATAATTCCAAAAGCGTTCCAGCTTACGTTTTTCATAAAGACAGTAAAGGGGCTTTTGTTACCTTTCAGGCCGCTAGAGTCACTGAAGATACAAAGAATATGAACAATGATGATTTTTTGGATTATACTAAACAGCAGGTGGCAGAGATTAATAAAATTATTATCCGGTTGGATTTAAAGTGTGAAATCGTAAAATCTAACGCCTACTATAAAATTAATAATGAGATTAATAACGCCATTATGGTTGAATCTGTTTTTAGAAGCGTGAGTAGTGGTAAGATTATTTCTCAATCAATAAGTTACACCATAAAATCAGAAGAGCAATATTTGGTGGTGGATTTAAATTTTTTGAGTGATAATCAAACTGAATTTAACACAGTCAAAAGTGAGTTAAATTCTATGTTGCAGTCCCTATCTTTGGGGGCCATGCCATTGAATACAGGCGCTCCATCAATTAATGACGTAGTTGATAATGAGTTGAGACTAACCGACTACGTGGTAAATTTTTGCTACAGGTTCAAGATCGCGGCCGTATTTGGTATGTTAATCCTAATAACGGAAGGCGTTATGAAGTAACTTTTGCCAATGCTTTGAATCTATTTGAAACATTGGCTCTTGGCATTAACAATACCAACTTATATCAAATTTTAATACATATCGATTCAGTCTCTAGCGAAGTGGATAGTGATGGTGATGGTTTTTCTGATAAAAGTGAAGCAGGGGCTGGTTATAATCCAGATATTGCTTCTAATTCCAGTCGGCGCGGTAATGACAAAGTGAACATGGATACTAGTTTAACTAATCGTCTAAAAGGCCGCCTGCTTTTACAAGTCGCGGACAGGGGTAGGATATGGTATGTAGATTTTGATGGCAAACGCTGGGAAGTCACTTGGAAAAATCTGATGGATTTATTCAGAAAATTAGCGCTTGGTATTACTGATAATGACTTAAACAAAATAGACATGGGTGATTAACTGCTCAAATTTATTTCCATTGAATGGCTCCAGTAATTTTGTACTTGGTCTACTGATTTTATTATGACTATTTTTTTGACCAAATGTAAGGTTGTTTATTAATGACAGTCTTAATGAATATATTCATTAAGGCAGAGAAAAGCATTTAAAACCATACACTTATGCAAAACAAAGAAACAATAAAGAAAGCCGTAGACATATTGATTAATGGCGGGGTTTTAATCGCGCCTACGGAAACAGCCTATGGTTTTGTCTGCGATGCGACTAATAAAGAAGCGATTGATAAAATATATAAGATAAAAAAAAGAGAGAAAAATAAATTTTTGCCCCTGGCGGTGGCAAGTTTGGCGCAGATGCAGGATTATTTTGAGTTAAACAAAAAAGAATTGGATTTATCCAAGAAGCATCCAGGACTTTCTTTGGTTGTGCGTCCGCGAGTAAGAGAGCAAGTAAATAATGTGTTTTTATTTAAAGACCAGAAAGATTGCGCTGTGAGGATTTCCACCAATAATTTAATTCAGAGCATAGCTAGAAAGTTAGGCAGGCCATTGACTGTCTCAAGCGCGAATTTGGCCGGAGAAGATGTTTGTTATTCTGTTCCGGAGATTAAAAAGCAGATAGGCGATTTAGAAAGCAAGGTTGATATGATTTTAGACAATGGAAGATTAAAAGTAAAAAAACCCTCAACCATCGTGAGGGTGTGCGGTGATGGCGTAGAGATTTTGAGGCAGGGAGAGATAGAGATTTAATAATAAACAATAAACAATAAACAATAAACAAGGAAGGAATATATTATTTATTGAAATGGAAGAGCGCTACATCGCCGTCTCGCATTATGTATTCTTTGCCTTCAAGACGCATTAGACCCTTTTCTTTGGCTTTGACATCGCTTTGACAGTCAACGATATTTTGCCAATTGATGATTTCTGCGCGGATAAAGCCCTTTTCAAAGTCGGTATGTATTTCTCCTGCGGCTTGCGGAGCTTTGGTGCCCGCGATAATGGGCCAGGCATGAGATTCTTTCGGGCCGGCGGTGAAAAATGTTATCAGATTAAGCAATTCATAGCCGGCGGAGATAAGGCGATCCAAGCCGGATTTTTCAATATTGAGTTCTTGGAGATATTTTTTAATTTCATCATCCCCGAGTTCTCCAATTTCTGCTTCAAGCTGGGCACAGATAGGGATTGAACAGGGAATGATTGGTTTGAAAGTTTGGATATTTTTTTCATCAATATTTTCTATAAATAACTCTGGCTTTAATGAAAGGAGGTTTAAATTTTTGATTAGTTTATATTCATCTGGCGACAGCTTTGATATATCTGGTTTCTCGCCTTGAGCCAGCTTATCTAGAATAGGATTGATAATTTCCATGGCTTTGCCAGCTTCTTTGCTATTTGTTTTGGCTTTGTCTTTGAGTTTTGCCAGGACCTTTTCCACGGTTGCAAGATCTGCCATAGCCAGTTCTGTTTCTATAGTTGAGAGATCGTTTTGAGGATCAATTTTTCCTTCAACGTGAATTACGTTATCATCGTGAAAATTTCTTATAACATGAGCGATAGCGTCAACTTCGCGAATGTGTGACAAGAATTGATTGCCAAGACCCTCTCCTTTGTGGGCGTTTTTAACAAGACCGGCAATATCCACAAATTCTATGGTGGAATATATAGTTTTCGCCGAATGGTAAATTTTGGCTAGTTTTTCCAGCCGTTCGTCAGGCACCTTGACCACGCCAATATTTGGATCAATAGTGCAGAAAGGATAGTTTGACGCTTCAACCTGTTTTTTTGTTAAGGCGTTGAAGAGAGTAGATTTGCCTATATTTGGCAGGCCGACAATACCAATTTTCATAGTTTGAGCGTTTAATTTTATTATTTGAATAATATCAGATTTTCGGTTAAAATCAAGTTATGATCACTGTAATAATAGATACAAATATTTTAATAGATGCCGGGGGGGATGATTTTAACTATTCGCGCCGCATAATGAACGAGGTGATGAGAGGCAATGTACGAGCTGTTGCGTCGCATAAGATATTGCGTGAAAACAGGCTGATTTTAAACAGATTAGTGAATGATCCGCAGCACTATGAATTGGTCAATAATTTTTTTAATTGTATTGAAGTGGTTTTAGTGAACAAAAGAGTTAAGATGGTCAAATACGACGAGGACGACAATAAATTTTTGGCTTGCGCCGAAGAAGCCGGCGCTGATTATATTATTTCCAATGACAGCCATTTGTGGGAAATAGGGGAATACAAGGGAACAAAAATTTTGACGCCAGAGGATTTTTGGCATGAATATAAAACTCTGAATAATGAGAGCGGCAATGAGGCGTGGCAGGAATGGATTAGGGGAATAATAAAGTAATTTTTTATTTCAGTTCACCCAGGGCTTGGAGTTCCAGAAGGTGCGAATAAATGCCGTCTTTGTTTTGCATCAATTCAGCGTGCGTTCCAGATTCAACAACCCGTCCTTGATTGATGACAAAAATTTTGTCAGCGTTGATGACTGTTGATAAGCGATGCGCGATGATGATCATAGTCTGATTTTTTGAGATACTTTCAAGGGCATGCTGAATTTGTTTTTCAGAATGAGTGTCAAGATTACTTGTGGCTTCATCAAAGATAAGGATACTCGGATCTGATAAAATGGCGCGCGCAATTCCAACTCTTTGTTTCTGCCCGCCGGATAGTTTTATCCCGCGTTCGCCGACGAGCGTATGGAAACCATTTTCCATTTTGTCAACAAAATCAATATTGGCGGCTCTAGCCGCTGCTTTTATTTCGTCTAGATTAGTTTTAGATTTTCCGTAAGCTATATTATCTCGTATAGATGTGTTAAAAACCTCAACTTCTTGCGGAACTATGGCAAGATTTGACCTGTATTGGTATAGATCATAATCGCGAATATCTGTGTTGTCAACTAATATTTGTCCTGATGTTGCGTCGTAATGCCGATAAAGCAGTTTGATGATAGTAGATTTGCCGCCGCCTGATGGACCGACTAGGGCGACTGTTTCGCCCGGGTTGATATCCAGGTTGATATTTTTTAGCGCCTTGCCCGCGCTTCTTTGGTGATAAGAGAAATTGACATTTTTGAATTCAATTTTGCCTGCCAATTTTTCTTTTAATTTGATCTGGGGATTGTTTTTAATGGCAGATTCTTCAGCCAGCACGTTGGTGATTCTTTGTACACCGGTGGAGCTCTCAATTAGCCGGTCATAAGTGCGTGATATCCTAAAAAGCGCGTGATAGGATGTTTCTGACAAAGAAATAAACAGCACCAAACTGCCGAGAGAGATATTAGCGTGCCAGGCCAAGTAGGCGCTGTAAAAGATAACGCAGGCCCTACCGAAGTCAATAATGAAACTGCGCAACAGATTGTAATTTAAGACAATAGCCCATTCTCTTTTTTCTATTTTTCGTATATCATTTCTGTTGCGTCTGTATTTACGTGTTTCTTTCAGTTCTTGAACAAACGACTGGACAGTATAGATATTGATAATTGATTGTCCCAGCATACCAGAGGCCTCCTCGTACTTTTCATGCCTTTGATGGCGCATAGGGTTAGTCGTTTTATTCATTTTAAGTGTTGCTAAAATAAACAGCGGAACAAAAATCGCGAAGATAAATGATATTTTTGAGTTGAAATAGAACATTAAGGCGAAAGTGAAAATAATTTGCGTGACAGTCGGCCAGAATTCCCAGCATAGATTAACTATTAAATCAACTAATTTGTCCACGCCTCTTTGCACCTTAATGATTTTATTGCCAGTATTTTCTTTTTCATGGTATCCGAGCGATAAGGAGATTAATTTTTTTTGCAGGAGCATTGGCAGATGATATTCTATATTCATGAGAAAAGTGAATATTTTTTTATCTTTCAGATAATGGATAATACTCACCAAGCTATCAGCTATAAACACAAGAGCGATAAGACCTAAAAGTTCGTTGATTTTTTGCGGATTAAATGCGGCAATACGATCAATAATAAGTTTAAAGAGATACGGGTTGATGAGATTTGTTATTTCTAGAAAACCAATTGCTAAAGACAGCCAGACAACTTGTTTTTGAAATGGCTTGAGGATTGACCAAAGTTTACACCAAAATTCTTTATTGATTTGAATTGGTTGATTTTTCATATAAATAGGACTTTCGCCTTTGGATGCAGTTTGAGGCAAAATCGAGCGAATAGCGCTGGCTTTAATGAAAAAATGCGCCACAGGCGAAAGTCATAATAAGGACAGAAGATGATGGCGGATTGTTTTTATACAGAGTAATTACGTTTTTTAATAGCATAATGACTGTTATTGGCCCGATTCCTCCTGGAACAGGCGTGACATAGCCGGCCTGGTGTTCAATTTTTGCAAAATCAACATCACCCACAGTTGCGTGTTTTATTTTATTAATACCAACGTCAATAATAATGGCATCTTTTTTTATATATTTTTGTGTGATAAATTTCGCTTTGCCAATGGCAACAATTAAAATATCCGCGCGGCGAGTTTTAGATGCCAAATTTATTGTTTTTGAATCATAGATAGCAATCTGGCGCACTTTATTTTTTAAATAGTAGTAAGTTGGCAGGCCGGCGATTTTGCCTTTACCGATGATGGCCACGGATTTATTTTTAAAATTGGTTTTAGTATATTTGAGGGCTTCAAGGATAGCGGCGGTAGTAGCCGGGAGCACCGGCGGAATTTGGCCTTGTTTTAACATTTTTAAATGTCGCGGGTGCAGACCGTCGGCATCTTTTTTCGGATCAATAGCGCTGATAATTTTATCAGTGTTAAGATGTTTGGCGAGAGGCAGTTGGACGATCATACCCGTGATTTTTTTATCTTGGTTTAGTTTTTTAATTAAATTAATCACCTTTGCCTGTTTAACATTTGCTGGCAATAAATATTTTTGGAACCTTAGGCCGATTTGACGGCTGATTCTTTCTTTTTTAGAAACATAAAGATGGGAAGCAGGGTCATTGCCAACTAAAATAACAGCCAGAGTAGCTGGCAACTTGTTGCTGATGGCTTGTAATGATTTAAGAATTTTGTGGGCGATTTGGCGGCCGGGAATAAGTTTCATACGTTTTTATGAGAGTCAATTAAGCCAAATTATATCCCCGGCACAGGAAATTGGAGGCACATGGCTTCTACTTCTTTTTTTATCTCTCGCAATTTATTTTCACCCTGATAAATGGTCAAGCCATTGATAATCCAAGCGCCTATTTTTTGCATTTCTATCTCTTGCATACCGCGAGTGGTAGCGGCTGGCGTGCCAAGCCGGATGCCGGATGGTTTAAGCGGTGGATTGGGATCGTCTGGGATGATTTGTTTATTAACAGTGACAGAGATTTTATCAAGCGTTTGTTCAGCAGTTTTGCCGTCAATATTAAAACTTTTTATTGTATCAATGACCATCATGTGATTGTCAGTTCCATTGGTAATTAATTTAACATTATTATTTAAGAACACTTGGGCAAGAGCTTGGGCGTTTTTTAAGATTTGATGAGCATATGTTTTAAATTCCGGTTGCATGGCTTTGCCTAGAGCCACAGCCATAGCCGCAATGGTGTGCATATGGGGTCCGCCTTGGAGCCCGGGAAAAACGGATTTATCAATTTGTTTGGCGAATTTTTTTTTGCATAAAATCAGGCCGGCGCGCGGCCCACGCAGGGATTTGTGAGTGGTAATAGTCATAATATCAAAACCAAAGTCTAGCGGGTTTTTCATCGCGTTGCCAGCGATGAGGCCGGCAATATGTGCCATATCTGCCATGGTAACAGCTCCGACTTCGTCCGCCACTTTTTTAAAAGCGGCATAATCAAGGTCGCGAGGATAAGAAGTGTAGCCGCAAAGAATAATTTTTGGTTTTTTCTCTTTGGCGGTTTTTAAAAGTTCGTCAAAATCAATTTTGCCGTTATTTTCCGGATCAGTTTTATAGCGGACAAAATTAAAAATTTGACCCATATGAGAAACTGGCGCGCCATGAGTTAAGTGTCCGCCATGAGATAAATCCATGCCAAGGATAGTGTCGCCGGGTTTGCAAAATGACAAATAAACGGCTTGATTCATGGGTGAACCGGACAATGGTTGGACATTGGCGTGTTCGGCCCGGAATAGTTTTTTAGCGCGTTCAATGGCAATGGATTCAACTCTATCGGTAAATTCCTGTCCGCCGTAATAACGCTTGCCCGGGTAGCCCTCCGAATATTTATTGGTGAGAATTGAGCCGTTAGCGGTCAGTACTTCTGGCCAAGTATAATTTTCCGAAGGAATAAGTTCAATGCCTTGCTGTTCCCGTTTTTCTTCGCCATTAATGGCGGAGTAGATTTCCAGATCGTTGAGCTCAAGAAGTTTAAGATTTTTAATTACGTTCATGCAGTGGAAAAATATAAAAATAAAATAATATAAAAAGAATAGTTCAATTTGGATTGATAACTGATGGTTGATTTATCTATACAATTTTTTGTAAGTCATCTTTTTTAAACCTTGCCACCAATCAGTAAACCCCGTTTTCTTCATTTGTTTAATAATTCTTTTAGCCGATGCAGTTTCTAAAGCTTTTTCAACATTAGCAATCCAATTTTCTACCATCGGGTAACCTATTTCCATATATTCTTTGGCTTGGAACGCTTGTTCAAGCCAATCAGCATCTTTGGCTATAATGCCTTCTGGTGTGTTTCTGAGCTCAAATTCTCGGGAGTATTTTTTCCATTTTTTGGCAATGGTTTCTCCCAATCCATCAAGTTGGTCGTTGAATGATTTTTCCTCGGCTTCTTTTTTTGAATAGTATCTGGCAGCGACTTTATGCTGGTCACTGACGCGCGTTTCGCCATTATCGTGTATCAGGATAATACTGACA
>Ga0210049_1005853_pt1 | contig 10408 bp, 7 predicted proteins | sample CryGeyCG2014_300_2_FD_183964 | JGI IMG/M metagenome (GOLD analysis project Ga0210049, IMG submission 183964) | Groundwater microbial communities from aquifer - Crystal Geyser CG06_land_8/20/14_3.00 (SPAdes) (version 2) | ecosystem: Environmental > Aquatic > Deep subsurface > Groundwater | place...
CAGCAGAACTCGGATTTTCGAACAGCCGTTGTGTTACTCTTACCCAAAAACATGTTCGGGGAAGGTTGGCAGAATCAATTCTTGTACTTATAGACATTTACGGAATGGAAAACGACCATAAAACTATTAAAGCTTATCTTTCGCGTGAAGATTTAGCCAGCCTAAGCAACATGACATACTCAAACGCAATAAGAACTCTTAGCGCTTTTGCACATGAAAAGATAATTGAAATTAACGGTAGAAAAATTAAAATTTTAAATATTAATAAACTTGAGTATATAAGCGAACTTGGACAATAATTAGAGTTTGTCCGTAATATATATATTTTTTGATCTCAGAACAAGGATTTTAGATTTCAGATTTTCAACTACTTCGTAAATCAAAAGAAACCGACATTACAGACAAGCACTAATTAGAGTCTGTCTGTAATATCATAACTAATAGTAAAAAGTTCCAAATTCCAAATTTCAAATTCCAAGAAAAACATAACAAACTACAAATGATTAAGAAAATCTCCAAGTCCCAAATTCAAAGGGGAAAAACAATGTTTCAGTACTCAAATTAAAAGAAAAAAGTAACTATTCACCCCCATCGAAGTACGAAAAAAAATACAAACTTACGAATTACGAACAACTGCATTCGTACTTCGTAAGCCCGCCCCGTTGGATAGCTTAAATAAATGAATGAGCAGTTAAATACGAAGCATTATCCAACGGGGTGAATAAAAAATTCGTACTTCGGTGGAATAATGACGAGGAAAAACAAGGAGGGGTGAATAGTAACAGAAAAAAAATACTTTCCATGCTCTTGGGGCTTGGAATTTAAAACTTGGTTCTTGGGTCTTTTCCTTGTGGCTTGGGGCTTTCATTTTTGAAAATCTTTGACTTTACGGACAAACTCTAAGTAGTTACAATTATTTTTTAGGAATTCGCATTGCATAAAATGAACGCCATACAAAAACAATTGCAATAACAAAAAATACTAATCCAATATATGGTGCTATATCTCTGAAATTTTCAGAAATAGCAATTTCCATAGCAAGTAATCCGAATAAGGTAGTAAACTTGATAACCGGGTTTAATGCAACTGATGAAGTATCTTTAAATGGGTCGCCCACTGTATCGCCAATTATAGTGGCGTCGTGTAATGGGGTTCCTTTTTCTTTAAGGTCAACTTCCACCACTTTTTTGGCGTTGTCCCAGCAACTACCGGCATTAGACATAAAGATTGCCTGAAATAAACCAAAAACGGCAATAGAAATGAGGTAACTTACAAAGAAAGATGCGGGATTTGGATTAGCATTATCGGCTGCCGAGAAGAAGGCAAAAGCCAAAGCAAATGTAAAAATTACGATGAAAATATTAAACATACCATTTTGAGCATATTGAGTACATATTTTTACAACTTCTTTTGATTTTTCAATTGAAGCGATTTTGCTTGAGTTGGCATCAAGATGTATGTTCTTTTTAATATATTCAACAGCACGATAAGCTCCGGTAGTTACAGCCTGCAACGAAGCACCGCTAAACCAGAAGACAACAGCGCCTCCGGATATAAAACCGAGAATTGTATAAGGATTTAAGATATTTAATACATCCTCAGGTTCAATTCCTAATTTATTTCTGATAACCAGAATTAGTGCGAAAATCATTGTAGTAGCACCCACTACTGCAGTACCAATAAGTACAGGTTTTGCAGTTGCTTTAAAGGTATTCCCGGCTCCGTCGTTAGCTTCAAGATAATATTTCGCTTTTTCAAAATCGGGTTTAAACCCAAAATCTTTTTCTACTTCATTAGAAATATTTGGATGTTCTTCAATCATTGAGAGTTCATATATTGATTGTGCATTATCGGTAACAGGTCCATAGCTGTCAACTGCAATAGTTACAGGTCCCATTCCCAGCATTCCGAATGCAACCAGACCGAAAGCAAAAATTGATGGGTATATCATTAAATCACCTAATCCATATAAGCTTGCCTTGTATGCAATAAACATCAATACAAGAAAAACCATTCCCTGCCAGAAAGCGCTGAAATTACCGGAAACTAATCCTGATAAAATAGTAAGTGAAGCACCGCCTTCACGCGAAGCAGTTACCACTTCGCGAACATGGGCGGATTTAGGTGAAGTAAATAGTTTAGTAAATTCAGGGATTAGAGCGGCTCCAATGGTTCCGCAACTGATAATAATGGAAAGTATTAACCATAAGTTATTAGGTAAATTACTCAACTGCCAGAAACTAACGCTAAAAGTCATAATGATAGAAAGTATTGATGTGAGCCAAACAAGATTAGTAAGCGGTCTTTCAAAGTCTATATTATCTTTTCCACTGTAATAAACTTTGTTTATCGCTTTGTTTATGTAAAAAGCGGCAACGGAAGTTACAATCATAAGAATACGCATAGTGAATATCCATGTTAAAAGTTCTGTTTGGATATCAATAGCAGCTTGTTGTGGGTCAATAGCTGAGATAAACTTCTCGGGAATAATAGCTAAAACAATAAAAGAAATAAGTGCAACACCTGTAACGCCATAAGTTTCAAAGCCATCAGCAGTAGGTCCAACGCTATCACCTGCATTATCGCCTGTACAATCGGCAATTACTCCAGGGTTACGCGGGTCGTCTTCTTTAATATTGAAAACAATTTTCATCAGGTCGGAACCTATGTCGGCAATTTTCGTAAAAATTCCACCTGCAATACGTAATGCACTGGCGCCTAAAGATTCACCAATAGCAAAACCTATAAAACTGGCCCCGGCATATTCTCTCGGGATAAAGAGTAAAACAATAAGCATCATTATAAGTTCAACCGAAACGAGCATTACTCCTATGCTCATTCCTGAATCAAGAGGGATATTCAAAAGTTTTAAAGGTTTACGTTCTAAGGAAGCGAAAGCCATACGGCTATTGGCAAGTGTATTCATACGAATACCAAACCATGCAACACTATAAGACCCTAATATACCAACAACCGACCATCCAAGTACTATTAATACACCACCAAAAGGCATTCCCTGAAGATAGCCAAAATAAAAAGCGATACATGCTGCTATAAAAACTTCAAGCAAAATCAAAAATTTACCTTGTTGAATGAGATAGGTTTTGCAGGTTTCGAAAATGGTGTGTGCAACATCTAACATAGATTGATGGGCTTTCTGTTTTTTTACCCGCATAAATTGGTAAAGTCCAAATAATAAACCCAATATGCAAATTAGTAAGCCAAAAATCAATAAATTGTTTTGACTTTCTTTCAAGTTTGGGATTTTTAAATCAGCTTCGCTTGCTGTAGTTAAAAAAGGTGCGAAAGTCGCCACCATTAACATTAAAATTTTTCTTTTTCTCATCTTTTTAAATTTAAGTGTTTATAATTAATAATTCGTTACTACTTACCCGCAAAAGTAAAAATAAATTGGTATAATCTGTGGCTAAAAAGAACATGGGCTGAGTAGTTACAATAATTTTTTTTTTCGACATACTGCAATTTAACATGATATATAAATTCCGCGTTAAATTTTAGACTGCAAAAGTAAAATTCTTTTAAATATATTACAAGTAAAAAAAATGTAACTCATCCGCCTGTTATTTTTTGCTACAAAGTCGTTGCCCTCAGGGAAAAACTACACAAATAAACGAATAAACATATATAGTAATCCAGAAACAATCATGGTCATAGGAATAGTTAATATCCAAGCCCCTACGATATTTTGCGCAATTTTCCATCGCACTGCTGAAACACGGCGGGAAACACCAACGCCCATAATAGCGCCGGAAATTGTATGTGTTGTACTTACAGGGATACCCATAAAAGAAGACATCATTAATGTTAAAGCGCCTGCTATTTCTGCCGAAAATCCGTGAACCGGTTTTAAATCGGTAAGGTTTACCCCCATGGTTTTAATAACTTTTCGGCCGCCAGTGAAAGTACCTAATGCTATGGCTATATAACAAGAGATAACCACCCATTGCGGCACATAAAATTCAGGACCTAAATATCCGGTACTAAATAATAATAAAGCAATAATTCCCATTGTTTTTTGAGCATCGTTACTGCCATGACCAAGACTAAAAAAAGCTGAGGATGCCAATTGCAAAATTCTAAACCATGAATCAACTTTTCCGGGTTTTGATTTTCTCAGCATATATTTTGTCAAAATCATTAACAAATATCCCAATATAAAACCAATAATAGGAGCAAGAAAAATGAAAATAAAAACTTTAATAATTCCTGATGCTACAACAGCATGCGAACCATAAACAAATAATGCCGGTCCAACCATGCCGCCAATCAATGCATGCGAAATGCTTATAGGTAAACCAAAGTGGGTGCAGAAATATGACCATAAAGAAGCTCCTGCAAACGCAGAAAAAACAAACCAAGGTTCAATGATATGCGGCTCAACAATACCTTTGCCCATAGTATTAGCGACATGCAAACCGAAAATAAAATAAGCTGCAAAATTAAAAAAAGCAGCCCATATTACTGCTGTAAATGGAGAAAGAACCCGGGTTGCAACAATTGTAGCAACTGAATTTGCCGCATCATTCATTCCATTTATAAAATCATAAATAAAAGCTAACCCAATAATTATTATTACCAGTGTACTCATTATGCCTGTTTAATTAAAATAGATTTTAAAACATCTGAAGCATCTTCGAGTTTGTCGGTAGCTTTTTCCAACACTTGAAAAATTTCTTTTTTCTTTATAAGTTCAATTGTATTTGTTTCATATTTAAAAAGTTGAGATAATCCTATATGATAAATATCATCCGCTAAATTTTCAATTTCATTAACACGAATACATGCTTTTTTTATTTCTCCAGGTTTTTTCAGGTCTTGTATGTGTTGTATCGCTATTTTAATGGTTTTGCTTCCATCAAGTATCAAGTCGGCAAGTTTAATAAATTCAACAGGTACAGATTGTGGTTTGTATAAGAGAAAACGTTGCGCCGAACCGTTAATATAATCTACTACATCATCTATCGAAGAAATAAGAGCATTCATATCTTCACGGTCAAAAGGTGTAATAAAAGATTGATTCAGTAAATCAAACATATTATGAGTAATGTCATCACCTTTTTTTTCTAATGCCTTAATTTTATTAATTAATGGAATTCGTTCATCCCATGAATTTGCTTTCATCAATTCACATAAAACAAGGGATACATCTACCAGGTTATCGGAAGCTGCATTAAAATAAGGATAAAACTTTTTGTCTTTAGGAACAAGAATTTGAAAAAATTTGTTGATACCCATATCGCTTAAATTTTAATATTTTTGTTTTACAAAGTTAACCACATAAATTTTACTTTAGCCTCATTATTAATCATAATGAAACAACTTTTGACGCTACATCAGAATTTAAAAAATTAACCGAATCGTTTGATACACCCATTACTAAATTTGTTACAGTAGTCAAAGAATAATTAGTGTCTGCCCATAATATCAGCATTTTTAATTTATTGGGGTATAGGGGTATAGGGAACTTTCCGAAAGTTAACGGAGCCATGGCCTTTGCAAACTTTCGGAAAGTTATAATGAGGGCTAAACCCTTATACCATATACCTTTATACATTGTCTTCATGAGTTCAGAATTAAAAATATGACATAAATTTGCAAGTTTTCTCGACTTTACAGACAAGCACTAATTATAATTGCAAATAATACCCTTCCATAAAAGCATTTATTATTGAAGCAAATAAAACTATAGCAATTGCAAAATTACATTTAATGGTTAAGAAATTGTTAAAGTAATATTAATTTTTGAGATAAAACGAAAGTTTTTTATACAAATTTGCCCTGTCGCCCTATCGCCTTCTCATCAATTCCTCTATTTCTTCCATTTCAACCGGAATATTATCCATTAAATCAATTGGAACTTTATCAACAAGAATATCATTTTCGAGGCGGATGCCAATACCTTCTTCTTTAATATAAATACCGGGCTCACAGCTAAGGAGCATACCTTTTCTAAGTGAAATTTTGGGGTTTCCACAGTCATGAACATCAAGACCAATAAAATGCGAAGTTCCGTGCATATAATATTTTTTATAAAGAGGTTTTTTTTTATTCTGTTTTCGTATATCGCTTATATTTAATAGTTTTAGTCGCACTAATTCTTCTTCCATCATACTGCCTGCAATTTTGTTTATATTATATATGGTGTTCCCCGGAACCATAAGTTTTTTTGCTTCATTCATTATTTTAAGAACTGATTTATAAATATCAGCCTGTCGTTTTGTAAAATTTCCCGAAATGGGAACTGTCCTTGAAAGGTCTGAAGCATAACCGGCTTTTTCGGCGCCAAAATCAAGTAAAAGCACATCGCCGGAAAATAATTCAGAACGATTTATATTATAATGTAATATGGTTGAATTTCTTCCGCTGGCAATAATTGGTAAATATGCGTGCGGGCATCTTCCGTTTTTTGTAAAGCGCATAGTAATTTCGGCTTCAATTTCATTTTCATAAAGACCGGGTTTTATAAGTGGAAGAATTTCGCAAAATGTGTGGTTAGTAATTTCTATAGCTTCTTTAATTATTTCAATCTCAACATTTTCTTTTACCATTCGGAGCTTATTAATAAGCGGTACAATTTTTTTAAAACTATGAGACGGGTATTCCTTTTTAATTTTTTCTGCAAAACGATAGGATATGGCGGCAGGTGCATCTTCGGCAGGCCATTCATCACCCATTTCGAGATAAATGTATGAGGCGCTTTTAAATATTGCCGATAAAAACTTTATTAACTCGCTATTCCATTTAACATTGTCTATTCCAGAAATTAAGGTAGCTTCGTGTTTAGAATGTTTGTAACCTTCCCACCTAAGCGTTTTTTCATCGGTATAACGAATAAATAATACTTCACGAAATTCTTTTTTTGGATGGTCGGGAAAAAGTACCAACGTAGTATCTTCCTGCATAATACCGGTTAAATAAAGCATATTTGAGCTTTGCCTGTATTCATTATACAAACTCCTTGTACGAAGGGAGTGTGCTGCTGAACAAATAATTGCAATTGAACCCGGTTTCAGTAATACTGCAAGTTTTGCCCTGTTTTTTTTAAATAATTCAGGAGTTAATTTATTCATAATTTTTATTTAGAATATTTTTAAATTAAAAAAAATATGAATTTTTGAAGATAATTAGTGTTTGTCTGTAATATCAATCTTTTTCATTTTAAGGAATATGGTATATGGTATAAGGAAATAGGGAATAAAGCGAACCCCTTATACCCTAATGGCACTAATATTAGAAAAATGAATAACGAACAATAGAACAACGAATTTCGAATTTCGAAGTTTACCCCGTTGGATAATCGCATTGACTGGATTCGTATAGTACAAAAACAATATCCTACGGGGTAAATCAACTATTTCGACATTCATCATTCCTTGTTCGGTGTTCGTTATTTATTAAATTTATCCTTAAATTAGTGACATTACCTTATACCCTATACCTTTATACCTTATACCTGAAATATCAAATTTTCAAATTCTGATATTATTTTTCAAATTTTTCGACTTTACGGACAGGCTCTAATTAATTGTAACTACACAGCCGGGCAACATTTATTTGAGTAGTAAGTTTAATTGAACCTAATACAGATACATTTCTTTTAAGGCATGTATCAATTATAGAATGCAATTTAGCATAAGTTTCCTGTCCTTTTTTTGAATTAACCTGATATTTTCTGTTTGACTTTGAAATTTCTTATTACTCAATTATTATTGTAAATTCAATTTCTAGTTTTGATAACGTTTCTACGATACCAATAAGTTTTTTATGTCGGGTATTTGCAATATCATTGACTGCAAAATTATATACCTCACCTTACGCAAAAGTAATGTAATTTTGCTACATCATTGTTAATAACTCACCTTATGCAATTTCATGCTTAATAATCTTATTACCTTATCGGGACTTCTAAAAATTGTTTTTTCTTTGTTATGCTCATTTTTCAAAATCCTCATTAACCCTGTTAAATACTGTTAAAATTAAAAATACTGCCATAAAATTTGAGTTATTTAACAGGGTGAACAACAGTAAATGAGAACTTAGCGAAGCTATCTCATTTACCCTGTTAAATATTGTTTTTTGCAGTATCTCGTTATTCAATGCGATTATCTAACGGGGCAAGCACTTTTAAAAAACAATTAATATGTGAGTAATTTTAAAATTGAAGTCCAACAAAGAAAAAGCAATTTTTAGGACCCCTCTTAAGGTTAAAAAATAAAAAGAATAAGGTTAAATTCTTTCAAAATCAAACTTTATTTGCGAACCCCCAAAAGTTATTAACAATGGAAGCGCCTCCTTTTAGATATTTTTGCGTAACATGAGTTAAATTAACTATAAAACTATTTCATTTGATTTTTCTGATATATGTTTTAGCTCAAAGTGAGATACTATTTCTTTCGGTATAACTAACCTTAAAAGTTCTGAAAATATTTTTTTTTCTGACATGATTTTTTTTTACCAAAGTTACAATTTATTATATCTAACATATCAAAATATTATTTAGCCGGTATAAAAGAACAATTTTACTGGGCAAAGAAGAAGTCATTTAACTCGTAAATATCTTCAATAGTAAAATTTGTACCGAAATCAAAAAACTTATCTACAGCAAGGTTTAATTCTTCAATAGAGATATAACCGTCGTTATTTATATCAACAGGTTTAAATTTTTCTGGAATATCCATGTACATAGTTCTAAATTTCTTAATTCCACTATATTCACGACAAAGGGATGGATAAACATCGCATAAACGATTAGTTATTAAAGCATTAGGGGGATTTGAAGATGCGATAATTTGTTCTTCGGTAAATGTAACACCATCAAGATTAACTATTGCATTTTTAGATGATTCTATTTCTTTATCCAAATAATTAGGAAAACCATCATTGTCATTATCAAACGGACAACCTTTTGAATTAACTTCTATTTCGGCCGGAGTTTCGGGACATTCGTCCCATAAATCTATAACTCCGTCTCCATCTTCATCTTCGGCATCTATTGAAGCAAACTGAATATCGCTGTAATGTTCTTCAAGAACAGAAAGTTTTGGTGAAGAAAACAAATCATAATGTATTGAAATATATGTTACAAGAAAATTATCACCGTGTTTATTTCCTTTACGGCTACCGGTTCCTGTTTCGCTTACATTATCAATGTTATTATTAAAAGTAAGATGATAAGTCGCTCCTAACCGAACTGAAAATCTTTGAGAATAAATTAACTCAAATCCCATATCAATTGGAATTGCAAATGCAACTTGAGGATATTTACCAAGTCCATCAATATTTAGTTCGCGAAGGTCGGTTTCATATTTATAATCGCGATATAATATAATACTATTCATTTCGTTGCCCTGAGTTTCTGAAATATTTCTAATTGTACCGTCTGACCAGTAATTGTATAATTTCCCATTAGCATCATACATATCAGCTTTTGAATTAAACTCAAACGATTCTATACCAAGCGAAAGATAAGGCATTGCGGCACTTGTTTTTTTTATTAAATGTTTAAAATTATAACTAAGGTTTATTCCTCCGATTAAAACATCTGACTGAAAATTAAGATTTTGCATTGGAGTATGTGCATTTCCGGTAAGTTTTCCGTAAGTTATTTCGAAATTTAATTTTAGAAAAGGATTTAGTGTTCGTGAAACTGTTCCAAGCCATGCTTGTCTTCCAACAATTGGATTTGAACTATAATTATCTTTTACGTCGCCAAAAAAAGTAAAAACTCCCCTACCAATACCTAATACAGGTTTATAAACAGGATTTTCTGCTTTTGTTGTAGTATCAAGCAATAAATATTCATAAGGGTTTTGTTCAAATGAAATTGCACTCTTTGAAGAATCAACCGGTTCCACCTGGCTCAAAACTAATCGGGGAAGAAATACTATAAAGCAAATTAATAAATACTTAGCCACCATAAGGTATTTTTTTGTCTTTATACGAAAATAATAAAAAAAGGTTTGTTATTGATACCATTTCTGGTTGGCGATCATTAAAGCTTCCTGAACAGTAATTCTTGTACCATTATTATAGGCAGACACAAAAGCATCGTGAATAGGAGTGTTTTGCCATATTCTTACTCTGTGGTCGCGGGCTTCTTTATATGCGCTATGTGAACCAATAATATATTTATTAAGACCATTATTAATTTCTAATGATATTTCTTCTGAGACTCGCACTTTCTTAAAATAAGAAATATTTAAATTTCTTCTATAAGCCCCAATCTGTACTTTATAGTTAATGCCTGTTTCGTGAGTAACTAAATGTTGTTGCTGTTCCTGCTGCTTCAACTGTTCCTGCTGCTTCAGTTGTTCCTGCTGCTTCAACTGTTCCTGCTGCTTCAGTTGTTCCTGCTGCTTCAACTGCTCCTGCTGCTTCAGTTGTTCCT
>Ga0210049_1005855_pt1 | contig 10407 bp, 11 predicted proteins | sample CryGeyCG2014_300_2_FD_183964 | JGI IMG/M metagenome (GOLD analysis project Ga0210049, IMG submission 183964) | Groundwater microbial communities from aquifer - Crystal Geyser CG06_land_8/20/14_3.00 (SPAdes) (version 2) | ecosystem: Environmental > Aquatic > Deep subsurface > Groundwater | place...
AGAGACATCTGCCTGGAAAGCTTTCGCCACCCCTCCAAAGGCTTCAATCTCCTTTACGGTCTTTTCCAGGTTGGCAATATCTTTACGGGTGACAGCCATGATCTTGGCCCCCTCTTTTGCCATACCCATGGAGAATTCCCTTCCCAAGCCCTTGGCGGCCCCCGTCACGATTGCCACTTTATCTTTGAGTCTCATCATTGTCCCTCACTTTCTATGAGTTCCAATTGATCATTGCTAATTGCTAATTGATCATTTTGCATTGTTTTTTTAATAAGCTCTTCCTTTTTTCTCCCAGATCTTGTCCAGCTTGAAGTCTTCTACAACGACCTTGAAACAGTTATAACTGGAACCCCGAGCAATGCCGCCGCCAGAATGCATATTGGAGGAACAGATGTACATATTTTTAAGGAAAGGAATACGGTAACTCGAGAGGTCTGGGATGGGTCTGAATCGGTCGTTTTGGGAGGCAATCATGGCTCCCTCTACCCACCCACCCTCGATCATATCGGGATGTCTCATGTTTGTATCATAGGGTGTGGTGATAAAGGCCTCAATCACATTATCACGAGTCATGTTGGGAGCGTAGATCTGCCATTGCTTCAACATCAAATCCTCCACCTCTTTTTTCATTTTGAGCCACTGTCTCTCGGTAAAGAGGTGCAACGGGGGGGCAAATTCTTCTAACAGAATGGTGTGTTTCCCTTCAGGCGCCCGAGTCTTGTCCCAGATACTGTCCGGGGCTGCAAGGATATACCATTTTTCAGGAAATCCTTTCGTAAAGATATCTGCCTGGTATCTCCAGGAGAGGTATTCAGGGTCCTTCTCTCCCATATAGAGCCGCGGCTGAAGGCCTATATCTGAGTTGAGGGAGGCCGCTTTATATTTTGGAAGTTCATGCATGGCCATATTTCCCCAGTAAATCTGGGCGCGGTCATAACGGATGTTTCTTATACGCCTGGCCACCTTTGGGGTGACATAATTTTCTCCCAAAAGCCTGAATATCGTCTGGGGAACCCCTAAATCACTGATCACCAACTGCTTTGCTTCGACTTCTATTCCATTTGAAAGCTTGACCCCTTTGGCCATCCCATTCTCAACGATGACCTTATCCACTTCTGTCTCCACACAGAACTCCCCTCCCATGGCGCTGAAGGCTCTCTGAAGAGCATGGGTGATGGTGTGGGTTCCGCCATAGACAATAGAGGCCGATTCGAAGGAAAGGGTAAGGCCGATCACATGGACAAAAACATAGAGGCCAACGACGTCCCCCGGGAAACAGCCGGTGGAGGTTTCAATAGCCCTCATGAAGAGACATTGGAGCTCAGGACTTTCAAAAAGGTCCATAGCGATCTGGGATCCTGTCATGAACTGATAGACGGGATCAATGCCATCGACAGGATCATCGCAGAGCCTTTCGAGGGCATTCTTGACTCCCCAGGGTGTGGGAGGACTATAACGATATTCTCGAAAGGCAGCTCGCCACTTTCTCTGATATTTTCCCAGGAGATCGAGATAAGTCTCTGCGTCCGTTTTTGAGAAGCGGGCGATCTCATTGTAAGTCTTCTTGACATTTTCCTCGGAGTACTGTTCTTTACCTGTTAAGGGGTCAACACGAAACGCCGAATAGCCGACAAAACAGGTTCCATCTGGATAAACCATCCCTTCATTCTGGTCTGGGAAAATATACTTTAAGCCATATTCCCTCAGGTTGAAATCGGTATAGGCAGGATGGGTCCAGAATCGGGTGAAGTGGGCGCACGTATTCTGGATAAATCCAGGCAAGGGAAGCTCTTCCCCACAGGCCCCTCCCCCTAATTCATGCTGACGTTCGAAGATTACCGTTTTAAGACCTGCATGTTGTAAATAGCAGGCAATGATCGTTCCGTGGTGTCCTCCACCAACGATAATCGCATCATAACTTGTATCTGGCATGGGTTTCCTCCTTTTCTATTTCTTCTTCATCATCAACGAAATGGCGTAATAGAGGATAGAGGGTTTTAAGAGGAGCTTGATGAAGTTCCTCAGGTCCCCTCCTTCCAGGGTGGCAGTAATAACCCAGTGGATGGGTTCTGAAGACTCGATTTTTAGTTTCAGGGCCTCCCCTCCGTCCGGATCTTTAAAGAGTTGAGTAAAGGACGCAATCATGGTGGTCTGGCCCAAACCTGTCGAATTGACTTTCATGATGAACCTCCGTTATCCTAAAATCAATGCAAATTGTAAATTGTATATTGCAAAATGTTAAATTATAATAGGCCACTTGCCTTTGCTTTTGTAACAATGTCAGGTTCTTTCCACCATTTTTGGATCCCGAGATCTTCTGCAATCCGGTTGGCTGCATTATATCCAGGACCGTAAGTGACCAATCCTCCAGGGAAGCAGCAGGCTCCGCAGAGATAGAGATTTTTAATAGGTGTCGCGTATTGAGAACATAATTCGTTCGGTCTTAGAAATCCCATTTGAAGAGGGAAATAGCCCCCTTGTTTGATCGATCCTTCAACCATATCAGAGAACTTATTTTCAATATCGAGTGGGGAGGCGATGTAGGTCCAGAGGATATTTTCTTCTGTCATATTGGGTGCATATTTTTTGAGTAGGTTAATGTTCTGCTTAGCATGTTCCTGACGAATCTTATACCACCTCTCTGGACCTCCGTCCTTAAGGCGATAAGGGGCGTGTTCTGAGATCAGCGCGGTATGCCTTCCCGGAGGCGCTCCTGATGGATCGAATAAAGTTGGAAAACAACAATTGAACCCGGATGGCTTTAACTCTCCATTTTTTAAAGCTTTAAAATGCTCAATCAGATTCTCCTCTGTCTCAAAACCGACCACATTGATAAAAGCCTTGGCGAGGTCAGGATTTGAAGAGGCAGCGGTGAACTGGGGTGGATTGAAAAGGGCCAGATGGGTATCGAAGAGGGACCATTTCTCCCATTTCCAGTCCTTTGTCCGTATGACAAGATCTTTCGGCAAATCCTTCTCCCCAATATATTTGAGGAAGGTCTGGTGATGATCAATGCTCGAGGCAACAAATTTAGCGGCCTCGTAGACCGTTCCATCATCTAATTCAACCCCTTTTGCAACACCTTTATCCACAATGATTCTTTTAATAATCTGGCTTCCCAGTATCATCCCTCCATGTCGGTAAAGAAATTTGGACATCAGGTTGGCCATGTGGTGAGAGCCACCCACACAGAGGCGGTAGTTTGAAGCCCGATTGATCATGAGAGGAACCAGGTAACCCATTCCCTCCAGATCATAATCCAATCCCCACAGACAGGTGGCATAGAGCATCAACGTCCTGATTTGATTATTTTCAAAAATGCTATGGACGATATCGATTGGTTTCTTTTCAGAAAGGGCGCTGATTTCCTGACCAAGAGGACTAGAATGGAGTTTCACGACCTGTTCGAAGGCTGGCTTCGCCATCACATAGGTCGCGGGTGCGAGAAAGGCATCCGTATAGCGCTTGAAACGTTCATAGGTCTCTCGATAGGCATCAGCATCTTTTTTAGAAAATTGCGCAAAGGAAGCGCAGGTTTTTTCCACATCAGAGTAAATACAAAGGCTTCTTCCATCCAAGAAAGGCATGGCCATAACAACCTCGGGATGGATATATTTCAGATCATACGTTTGATCCAATTGGAGATCGGGAAAGACCGGCGCATAATCCACCATGGGATGATAGATCGCATGGGTATTGTGAATAAATCCAGGGATCGTGATCATCTCCGAGCAGAGGCCTCCTCCCATTTCGTATCTCTTTTCAAGGATCAGGATCTTGAGCCCTGCTTTGGCAAGGTAGCAACCTAAAGTGAGTCCATTCGGCCCACCACCAATGATAATGCCATCATATTGGGGCATGATTTTCTCTCCTTTCCTAATGATGATTTTCCATAGTAAACCCCGTTAGAAATTCCAGTCGTTGCGACTCGAAACCGAGCGGGGGATTATTTCTAACGGGGTAAATAAGGTAGGGTGTACTTAAACTATATTTTTCATTATTGACAAGTCAATATAATTATTCTTATAATGCCATAAGAAAAACTTATGATAGGTCATAAAACATATATATTTCAAAGGGTTTTAATCAATCAATTTTGTGAATTTTAAGCACAATAACTTAAACACCAAGCCCGTCATACCCGCGAAAGCGGGTATCCAAGACTTTCTTTTTTCAATATGATTCTGGATTCCTGCTTCCGCAGGAATGACGAATAAAGGGGCAAAATTCGAAGATTTTTATCAAATTAGATAAGAAATTTCTCATGAGGAGGATTTTTTGAACCTCAGACAATTGGAAGCATTTTATTTAGTTATAAAGAGAAAGAGTTTTACTCGGGCAGCGGAGGAATTGAATGTGACCCAGCCTGCTGTCACGATCCAGGTCAAATCGTTAGAGAAATCATTGAATGTAAAACTCATACAACATATAGGGAAAAGAGTTCAATTGACCGAAGCAGGAGAGCTCCTCTACCAATATGCTGAGAAGATTTTCGATCTTGTGTCTGATGCCAATGAGAAGATGAGGGATTTCAAAAAATTGATGAGAGGGACTCTTCAAATTGGAACAACGAAAAATTATGCTCGTTACATTATGCCTTCCCTGCTCTCCACTTTTCAGAAGAGATTTCCCCGTATCAAAGTTATTTTGGATGAAGGCAATTCCGAGGATATGGCCAAGAGTGTCCTTGAGAAGAAAAATGAGTTAGCCCTTATCTCCCAGGTAAACCTCGATCGAAAAATCAAATCCATCTTTTTCTCGACGGTAGAGTTTGTTCTGGTGGCCTCCCCTGAACACAGGTTCTCAGAAAGGAAGAGTATCTCCCTGAGAGAACTGAATGGTGAGCCGGTGATTTTGAGGGAGAAGGGATCTGGTTCAAGAGCGGCCATTCTGAGAAAATTTCAGGAATATGGGATTTGGCCATCGGTGATTATTGAGGCAAGCAGTTTGGACTTTATAGTGGGGTATGTAAAACAGAACAAAGGGGTTTCCTTCATGTTTGAACCGGATATCAAAGAGGAATTGGAGAAGGGAACCTTAAAAGTCATCTTCATCGAAGAGGGGAATATTATTTTCTTTACTGATATCATTTACCACAGTGAAAAATCTCTCTCCCCTCCGAGCCAAGCCTTCCTGAAGATGGTGAATGAGTTAAAAGGAGAATTGGTCCTGCCAAGTCCCATGGCCACTTCATAAAGATTTCTTTCCTTAGATGAAGGGGAAAGGGACCGGGTTTTTAAAGAACTTCAAACCTGCGTCCAAAAAGTGAATCCCGATTCTAAAGTTTTCTATCAAAGGGCATGCGCCAATCTCTATTATGATCTGTTGGGAGATTGGAAAGATTGGGAAGAAGTGGCCAGGATCAAGAACCCGGATATCCGGTCAGCGTTGATTGAGAGGATTAAGAAGTTATTGTATTGGGAAAATGAGGGGTGAAAGGTAAATCATTTGTGTTTGGTAAATAGGGTCATTTTCACTTGCGTCAGTACAAATCTGGTTGCCGCTGCAAGGGGCCGGCCGAAATGACCCGTTAAGCGCTCTTTCGATACTGTGAAGCATACCAATCGATAACGCGCCTAATCATTCTTTGATAAGAAATTCGATGCTTTTGTGCCTCTTTCTTAAAAAATTCCACGCTTGACTTATTCAAGGAAATCGTTACCTTAACGTTTTCCTTCTTTAAGACCAACTGACCAGGTGGCGGTAGAAAGTCTTTGACAACCCTCAGCTTACCCATTGGTTCTTCAGTATATTTTATTTTGCTCTTCATAAATCTTCCTCCCTTTTCTCCAATACCCCGCACCATAAATGCGGATGATATTCTCCCTATAGGTAAATCGAACTGTCATTATGCCGTCGCCGACACGGCCAATGCAGTAAAACCGGTCCTCTTCAGTACTATGATTAACATCCTCGACGATGACACGACGGGGATCCAAAAAAGCACGTTGTGCTAATGAAAAAGAGACATTGTGTTTATCTTGATTCTCACTATTTTTTTCCTCGTCCCACTCGAAGAGAATCTTTTTCACACAAAAATTATACTACGATATGAATGAAATTGCAATATAAAGATATGGCTGAAGATATGGTGAAAACAGGTTAATCCACGCACGGATCTAAATTTCAAATCATGGTACTCGAATCTGTTACGACACATCTCTGTGAGTATCTGAGAGAATTATACGAATCTGCTGAAGAGGAGAATGAACATCCGGTAAAGAAAAAGAAAGAGTCCCTACGCCACCTGCGTAAGAAGTGTGAATAACACCTACCTATACGTAACAAAATTGATTGACCGTTAGAACGACTAAGGGTCATTATCTATTCTACTTTTTCTTGAAAAAGAGAAGGAGGAGGAGAAATGACCCAGGAACAGTCGAGTGCCAATGAGTTAGTCAAAAGTGAAAGTGAAGTACTACGTGAGCAGTTTCTTAGACCAACCCCGATTGATCATATCCTCCAGAAGCTTTCCCACATGGAGCTTCCCGCCAGGGAGCACTTCGAGCGCTACATGCGCCACAAGTGGCGCCTGAACCACAAGCCGAGGACGCTTGCCAGTTCCTTTACGTCAGTTGTACTTTTTCTCGACTTTTATGGAAAGTTGGGCAAGAGAGAGCTTGGGGAGATGGAACGGGTTGACCTTGAAGCCTTCATCGAGCACGAGCAAGACCGGGGGATACGGATCTCCACGGTGCGGACGAGGCTTGCCTGCATTATCGCTTTTCTGCATTTCCTGATGGAGCAGGAGGTCATTCCTGGATCCCTTCTTAAGCGGGGTATCAAGCTGAAGCTTCCCGATGTTTTGCCTCGTGCCATCAACCCTGCCGATGTGAGAAAGCTTCTCTCCGTGATTGATGACATTCGGGATCGGGCTCTTTTCCTTTTGCTTTTACGGACGGGCATGCGGATTGGCGAGGCCTTGGGACTGAGGTTGAACGATCTCGATATCAGGGACAGAAAGGTCCATCTCTTCGAGGGAGAGAAGAACAGCATGGGGAGGGTGGTTTACCTGAGCGATGATGCCCTGTTTGCGATCAAGCTCTGGCTTCAGCGAAGGGACAAGAACAAGGAGTTCGTCTTTTACGGTCGGGGCAATGGGCGCCTCTGTTACAGTGCCGGCCGGAGCCGCTTTGTGAAATACCTCGAGAAGGCAGAGCTTGAGCAGAAGGGCTACACGGTCCATTGTCTTCGCCACACCTTTGCCTCCGAGCTTCTCAACGCCGGGATGCGTCTGGAATGTCTCCAGCAGCTCCTTGGGCATCAGGATATCGAGGTGACCCGCCGCTATGCCCGGCTTACGGACAGAACCCGTGAGGAGGAGTACTTTAGGGCCATGGCCATTATCGAGAAAGGAGGGATCGATGGAGCCTACTGAGCAGGTCCGGTACCGGAGATCGTTGAAGCGAAAAAACTATTCAGTCCATACGGTAAAGAACTATGTGAACATCATCGATCAGTTCATGCGATGGCTTAAGGCGCCTCTTTTGGAGGTGACCCGTAAGGAGATCGGAGTCTATGTGGATCATCTCCTCCGGAGGGGACGGACACCGAAGACGATCACGTGCCACTTGCAAACGATCCGTCTGTTCTTTGACTATCTTATGAATGAGGAGAGGATATCGATGGTCAATCCCGTGACCCGGATCTCGCTGCGTCTGCCCAAACCGTTGCCCCGGCATCTGAAGGACGATCAGGTCACGAAGCTCTTTGCCGTTATTAAGGATTTGAGAGACAGGGCCATGTTCATGTTGATGCTCCGATGCGGTCTTCGGGTCGAAGAGGTTGCTCAGCTCACCGTGGATGCGGTAGAATACGGGAGGAGACAGATTTTTGTCTCCCACGGAAAAGGGGCGAAGGACAGGGTTGTGTACATGAGTGAAGATACCCGCTCCGCTCTTTTGTCCTACCTTGCGAAACGATCCTCGAAAGCGAGAGGATTGTTCTTAGTGCAGAAGGGGCCAATGAGGGGGAGACCGCTATCGGTCCGAGGCATCCAGAAGAGGATCGAGTACTATGCGCGAAAGAGTGGGCTAAACGTCTCATGTCATCAACTTCGCCACACCATGGCCACGCAACTTCTTAACGCCGATGCGGACCTTTCAACCATCCAGGACCTCCTGGGGCATGGCCAGATTACCACCACCCAGCGCTACTGTCGGGTCGCGAACCTCAAGGTTCAACGAGACTACTACAAGGCCATGGAGTTAGTTTTGCAAAGGATGCAGGCACAAAAAGAGGAGGAGGACGAAGGGGAGAGCATGGACACTGCCTGGGGGCGCTGAGAAGGATGTTTCATATGAGAGCAAAGCACACATGGGTGGGCAAGGAAAACAGATTGCGCGGTACGGAAAGAGGGTGTCGGGCTATACGAGATTCATACCGGAGCAGTCTCATGAAGCTCATTGGAAGACGTCACGAAACCTGTACCGTCTCAACATGAGGAACGAGCGATGGGGGTGGTATCCATCTTCTCCATCTTGCCGGAGAGGAAAGAATCTGGTGATTGAGAAGAGAAGTATGAACGAGGCAGGAGTCGTGTCAAAGAAAAGGGTTATTTGATGATGGACTTACCGTGCGGTGTGGTTAAAGAAGGAGGCATCCATGGTTACAAAACATAAAAGAGTTAACAATTCTCCAGAACTGGATGGATTGATCGACGAAATCATTGTCGATGCATACGGTGACGATGAACCACTCTGGGCATTCCGACAGGCCTTTGAGGATCAGGTTGCAATGCCCGCAGAGGCTTTTGTGCTTGGAGAACCGGTGACGGTCATGAGGATTGATTACGATGGGAATGAGCGGCGAGGGTTGACGGCGAGGTGTCGGCGGGAGGGAGGTTCGGAGCAGGTGATCGCCGCGAGTGATCTGATCTTCCCTGAAAGCTCGGTTGCAGCTCGATATATGGCTGCTTATCGAACTTGGCTTGGCATAGAGCCATATCCTGAGGTTTCATTATCCAAAACGCGCAGACGGTTATCAAAGGCGACAGAGGGAGATGTCGATATGACTCGGGACGTGGAACTCATTGCGGTTGCGGTGAAGGGAAACGCCGTCTCTTGCCACATTGCGGGAAAGGAGCATGTCATCACTCTTCGACCCGCAGGGTTTTGGGATGTGGTGCCGGGCGAGATAATCATGGTGACCCCACGGAGGCAGTGGCGTTACAGGGGTCATCCATACCTCTCGGGTGAGATCAAGGCCTGGCGTCTCGATATACCCGCCTTGGGCCTTACCCCCCTTAAGCTCAATGAAACGGGGATGTGGGATCCGAAGGATCAGTATTGGGGGAAGCCTGAAGAACCGACAGAGGAGTGGGTAAATCCTATCATGAGCCGGGGGCCGAGGCCCGAGTATGAGATGGAGCAGGTGCTTCCCGGCGAGAATCCTGACGACCCCTATACGGACCCCATCCTCGAGGTAGTTGAACTGAGGGAGGCCGGTGATTCTCTGGGATCACACCGCAAGCTCATGACTCTTCTTGCCGCGGATCTGCGGTGTTTGGATGCTCACGCCCACTTGGGCAACTTCGTCTTCGATCATTCTCCCGAGAAGGCTATCCGCCACTATGAGGTTGGGGTTGGGATCGGGGAGCTCTCTCTCGGCGTAGGCTTCAACGGCGTGCTTCACTGGGGACACATCAACAACCGCCCCTTCCTTCGGTGTATGCATGGCTATGGCCTCTGTCTGTGGCGTCTTGGCAAGCTTAAAGAAGCAGAGGAGGTTTTTACTCGTATGCTCTGGCTCAATCCTTCTGACAACCAGGGAATGCACTTCCTGCTTAACGAAGTCAGAGAGGGGAAGGTTTGGCATGAGTAGTCAGGAACCAACCTTTGTCACGAGGAAAGCTGAGGATCGGCTGCCTGAGCCAGAAAGGACAGGAGCCTATGCACATCTCTATACACACAAGGGCAAAACCACCGGGAAAAGGGAACTGAATGGAAAGCTGTTCCACCTTCTAACCTCACAGTGGTGACAAGGAAGGTGATCACTATGACATAAGAACTGCTTGTAAAAGGGGTAACGAATTGTCTTCTGTGATTCAGATAGTAAGACCATAGACATCAGAATGAAGAAGCGAAAAAGACCAGAGATGAAGCAGGAAGAAAAAAACAAATTGGGAATAGAGAGGGAAATCCCTCCGCTCTATCTTAAGTCCAGTATCTGAATTGCAGAATTATCTTGACAGGGATATTGGAAAAAGGGATAATGGAGGCAATGGAAAACGGTGCATAACTAACCAATATCACAAGAGAAAGCAGAATATGTTACGTATAGCACCTACAACTCTTCAGAATCAATTGGTGCAAAAATTGGCGATTACCATTTGAAGGTGAGCATAATAAAGAGAACATCGGTCTTGGCTATTTTAAGGAAATTTAATGTCGTCTATTAGACAAAAAA
>Ga0210049_1005856_pt1 | contig 10407 bp, 9 predicted proteins | sample CryGeyCG2014_300_2_FD_183964 | JGI IMG/M metagenome (GOLD analysis project Ga0210049, IMG submission 183964) | Groundwater microbial communities from aquifer - Crystal Geyser CG06_land_8/20/14_3.00 (SPAdes) (version 2) | ecosystem: Environmental > Aquatic > Deep subsurface > Groundwater | place...
TTCTTGTCTCCTCTCCAGTACTGAGCAGTCGTCCCTAGGGTGATGCCTGGCTCTTTGGCATCCCAGACGGTATCTTTTCGTTCACCAGAGATATAAAGACTAGCCGCATTAAAAGTCCAACTAACATCCAATTTGTATCCTGGATTCGTGGTGCCAATCCCGACGTTGCCAGCTGTATCAATTGTCATTCTCACGCCGCCAGTGCTATCTTTAATTAAAAATTTCCCTAGGCCTTCACTAGCATCTCCGCCAGTTGAAATCAAAGACCATCTTCTTCCGCTAGTTGTTCCGCTTGCATCTATACTCACATCGCTTCCCCAAGTTTGACCGCCATAGACATGAAGTTTTGAAACCGGATTCTCGATCCCAGTCCCGATGTTGCCAGTTCTGTTAAAATAAATATTTTCCCCGCTCAAATTCCAAAATTTTTCAGAAATCTCGTCCCAAGTAGCCTTACAAACTCCAGCGATACAATAACCCCCAGAAGTGTTAATTTGCCACTTTGTGGTATCTACACACACATTGGTAGTGCATTCTATTTCGCTCCAGGAATGACCAGGTTGAGGAACAGTGGCAGAAATTTTTTGAAAATTTAACACACAACTAACCACTAACAACAAACAACTGAAGACTAAAAGAGTTAGTAAGTGTTTTTTTATTTTCATTTCCCTTTTCTTAATTTTTAATTTATAATTTAAAATTTCCTTAATAAATTATTTTAATTGTCCCCAAGTTTGTAGGTCTTATCAGACCTTCTTTCTATTGTTAAAATATGGGATTGACCAGTTTTATCTAATTTATAAATTATTCTAATCTTCCCTTTTCTAATTCTAAAAATATCACTCTGCCCTTTCAATTTTTTAATATCTAAGCCGTAAAATTTTCTATCTTTAATCTTTAATAAAATCGTTTTAATAACCAGTCTTTCTTTAGAAGTCAAACGATTCAATGCTTTGATAATTTTGTCCATAGACTATATCCGGGACAAAATGTCTTTAATATCCACACCGCCTTTTTTAATTTTGGTAAAATCTACTACTTCCTCCCACTGTCTTTCTTCTGTTAAAGGAGTAATTTTGAATAAAGGTTTAGAACGTTTAATTACTATAAAAGATTGACCTCGTTTTACTTTTTGAGCATATTCTGACATTTTTTGTCTCAAATCTTTAAATCCAATAATATTTTCCATAAATTTTTTGATTGACTTTTTACATTTAAAGTTTAACTCAAGTTAAACTTTAAATCAAGTGGATAACTTTTTAATAAAATTAGTCAAAAGGGACAATCCCCAGTCCCGCTTAGCGGGACGGGGCGAGCCGACAACAAACTTTAAGCGGGAAAGGAAATGTAGTGCAACTTCCAACATGAGCATTTTTTTCAGCTGACATTGAAGCGAGACAAGTATAGCCCGAGGAGCATTGCGTAGCGTTTTCGTATTTACATTCAACTTTATTTTTGGTTGAAGACAAACAAACTCTATATTGATAGGATGGAAAACCTTTTTCCGCAGTGGCTACATGGGAATTTGTTGGATAAAACAACCTTAAAGCAACGGCAAAGTTATTAATATCACAAGTGTTGCTAAATGTCTCATCGCTTGTTGATTTACAACAAACATAATAAGAATCATAGGTTTGATTATACAACCATGCGTGGCCATTGATCGGAGGAGACATTTTAAAAATTAGTTTTTCATCTGTCTCACAGGCATTTGGTTCAACCGAACAATCTAAGGCAATAGCAATAACCGTCTTCTCAAATCTAGCAATAATTAGGAAATCATAACCTGCTGTTCCTTGCACTGTACAAGTATTACCTGACTGACAGCGAGAATCATCTCTCACTCCATTTTTAAAAACTGTCCAACCTGAAAAATAAGAGTCTGTACTTGTGACGGCTGTCGAGATCAGTGATTCATTAACCGCAATCGTCTTTGAACAGTCAGGAAGACACGTTTGCCCATCGATTAATAAATGGCCGCTTCCATTACCTTCAAATTTATAGTCAACTGTTGTTTTAGCCTCTTCGCCCAGCTCTTTACCTGTTGTGTCGCCATAACCATCAGAACTATTATAAGTCATTTTCCAACTCTCCATTTTTGTCAAACATTTATCGTCAGAAATTTGAACTTGGTAATCATCTTTGGCAGAAAAAACTTCATAGCATCTGTCAGAAGTGCCTCCATCTTTCTTAGTTATCTTTTTGTCTTCTTCTGTATAGGTAAATAATTTAAAAACATTGCAGTCGGGATCAGAAGCATAGTAATAAACATATTTATCTTTTTTAGGGTCTTCTGGCAAGGCCTCAATAAAACCTTCGTCAACTAAAACCTTCAAAGCGTTATTGCCTCCGTTGTCTTGAAGCCCACCCCCTTCTTTCCAACAAGGATAATGGCCATTTTTTTCGTAGTATAACTCTAAGGCGGCGGAGAAATTTTTTAAATCCATTACTCTTCTGGCGTCTCTGGCTCTCATTCGAGAACGAGCAGCGGTTGGTAAAAGAAGAGCGATTAAAATAGCAATGATCGCAATAGAGATTAAAAGTTCTATTAAAGTTAAGCCTTTTTTCGATTTAAAAAATTTCATACCCTAAATTTTATTTCTTTTTTAAAAAAAGTCAATATTAAAAAGAAACTAATGGAAATTAATAGAAACTGATAGAAATTATAGAAAAATTTGAACGATCAAAAACCCTAAAAGAGAAAAGAGGAAGATCGGCGGCAAGGCAGGCATTGGTTTTTTGCCTAATTCGCCAAACAACCAGAAACTAAAACAAAAGCCCAGACAGGAAAAAGCCATCACCGTAAAACTTTTTGCTAATCCAAAAGGAAGCAAAGAAACTGAAAGGAGTAAAGGAAAAATCACGTCACTACCGCCAAGCAAAGAGAATCGTCCTTCTCCTTCCTTACCTATTTTCACCTCTTTCATTTTCTCTTTAAAATCAAAAGGGTTCGTCGGAACAATAAAACCTAAAATCGCTCCTGTCTCAACTGAACTTTTAGCCATTTTGACCATGAAATGAGTCAGATAAACAGCCACAAAATCATAAAAAGAGAAAACGAGAAATAAAATTATCATCACCAAAGGCGAAAATGAAAAGCCAACTGAACCGCCAAGGCCAGCCATGCCTAAGATTAAAAGAAGATTATGAAACCAGATGGGAAAATCCGCTCCTTTCTTCAGTAAATATGGAACAAGCCAAAAAGAAAGCAAAGAAAGAGTGATGAGTAAAGAGATAAAGCCAGGTAACCAAGTTTCTAAAAATATTTCTATGCCTAAAAAAATAACTAAAACAAAAATAACGCGGAAAAAAGTATTTTTTACTTTTTTAAATCTTAAAACAAACAAAAATAAAAAAACTAAAATTGAAAAACCAAGAAAAAAATTTAAATAAGAGAATTTTTCTGATGAAATTTTAATAATTTCTTGGGGAAATTTTAAAAAAATATTCTGCGCAACTAAAATGCCGAAAATTTGGGTGAGAAGAAAAAAAATTAGTTCAAAACCAAAAATTTTTTTCATACTTAAAAATTCGAACGACTTGTCAAAAAAAACGGAAGGGGTGGGATTCGAACCCACGAGGGTATCGCTACCCTACGGCTTTTCGAAAACCGCGCTTTCAGCCAAACTCAGCCACCCTTCCTTAAATTTGTTTCTATTAACCCCAATCCAATAATTAACCAAAATAAAACAGATGAGTCATTTTTAAAATACGGGGTATCAACTAAACCATGGATTAATAAAACAATCATGGCTCCCCCCAGACCAAGCAATAAGGGTCGAGAAGAAAAGAGTAAATCCTTAAAAATTAGAACAAAAAAATTAATGATTAAACTAAAAAAAACTAAAAGTCCTAAAAGTCCCAACTCTAACCAAATAGTTAAATAAAGATTGTGAGGATAAGGATGGGTTTCCACAGAAATTAATTCTCCTGTCTTAGAATTATAGGGTTTTTGATATTGAGGAATTAATTTTTGATAGCCCATTAAACCAACGCCTAAAAAAGGGCTGGTTTTCAACAGAGAAAAAGCTCCTTGCCAAATATTTATTCGCAACTGGATAGATAAGTCATTGAAAGAAATTTTTTTAAGAACAGGCCCTCTTAAAAAAGGAAGGCTAAAAATAATTAAAACTAAAATCAGCGAACTGATTAAAAAAACTTTCCGGGTTGATTTCTGAAAAATCAAGAAAAAAAACAAGCAGCCAAAAAATATGCCGACCAAGGCTCCTTCTGAACGAGCTAAAATGATGGCTGAAAGAGATAAACCAATAACTAATAACCAACAACTAATAACTAATAACGAATGACGAATTTTTCTGACATTGAAGATTAATTGACCAACAGCCAAAACAACTATTGGACCGAGATACAATCCTAAAAAATTTGGTTGGGGAAATAAACTAGTCGCTCGCCAAATTTTGGCTTCCTTCCAAATTTCTAAACTCATCACCCCACCGCCAAAAAATTTCTGATAGAAGACGAATAAAGAAAGATAAAGAGCTGAAAAAAATAAACCGCCAAGAACTAAATTTTTTTCTTTTTCTGTTTTAACAACATCATTTAAAACAATTAAAAATAAGATTGGTTCAAGAAAATAAGCTTTCCAAACACCAGCCGCGGCTTTTAAATCAGGCGCGATGAAGATGGAAGCAGCAGCTAAAACAAGCCAAGCTAAAATCAGCCATCGCCAATTTTTAAATTCTTGCCATTTTTCCAAAATCAATTTTTTAAAACCAATCTCTTTAATTTTGATGAACAACCAAGTAAAGAAGCAAATCAAAATCATTGCTTCAAGCAACGTCATTGGCAAAGAAACTATTTTAAATCTGACCTGATAAGCAGGCAAAAAAGCGCAAATTAAAGTGATTAGCCAGACCATAAAAAAATAACTTATAACTTACAACTAATAACTAACAACAAACAACTGACAGCAGAATTAATCTTAGCAAATCTTTCTAAAAAAAGAAGAGCGACAAGTTTGCCGCTCTTCAAAATTTTTCTCCTCATTTCTTTAAGATCGAAAAGTCAATATTGCTCCCGCTAAAAAAAACGGGATGACAATAGGAAAGATAACGACCACTAGAATAATTAAAGCCAATCCTAGCCCTAAAACAGCAAGCCCTGCAAATTTTAAAATTTTACTCCCTTTTCCTTCTTTTGTTTTTTTCGCTAGCATTTTTCCTGCCTCCTTTTATTATTTTAATGAAAAATAACTTTTACAGATATTTTTATAATAGCAAAAAATTTGACTTTGTCAAGGTTTTCTGCCATAATAAGAACCTGCTCGCTGCGCTCGCAGAACCTTGAAATTAAATTTATTATCTAAATTTAACACTAAGGTGATTTAATTATAGAAAAATGGAAAAAAGAGAGATTCGTAAAATTAAAATAAAAACTATAAAATTTTTGGTCCTTTTAATTGTTGTCTTTGTTTTATTTAGTTTTATTTTTCTGCTAATCAATTTTATTGTTGTCTCAAGACAACTACCTGAACCAGGGAAACTTTTAACTCGCAACATCAAACTTTCCACAAAAATTTACGATCGGAGCGGAAAAATTTTGCTTTATGAAATTTTTAACGAAGAACGAAGGACGTTGATTAAAATTTCTGAAATTCCGCAAAGTGTCATTGCCTCAACTATTGTGGCTGAGGACAGGGAGTTCCTCAAACATCAAGGCTTTAATTTGAAAGGAATGATTAGGGCCTTTCTCGTTAATCTCTTAAAAGGGCGAGTAATTCAAGGCGGTTCATCTTTAACCCAACAATTTATTAAAAATGCTTTTCTCTCGCCAAAAAAGATTTTTAGCCGAAAAATAAAAGAACTCTTTTTGGCTTATCAAATAGAAAAGAAATACACAAAAAAAGAAATTCTTCAGATGTATTTTAATGAAATTCCTTATGGCTCAAATGCTTACGGTCTGGCTGAAGCTTCGCAAATATTTTTTAACAAAGAACCTCTTGAACTTACTTTAGATGAGGCTGCCCTTTTGGCCGCCCTGCCAAAAGCACCGACTTATTATTCTCCTTATGGTTCTCATCAAGAAGAACTAATGGCCAGGCGCGATCATATTCTTAATGCTTTAGTCAGCGAGGGCTATTTTAAAGGAAGCGAAGCAGAAGAAGCAAAAAAAATAAATACTTTAGCAAAAATCAAACCAAAAAGAGAAAATATTATCGCCCCTCATTTTGTGATGTATGTTAAGGAACTTTTAGTGAATAAATATGGCGAGCGAGAAGTTGAACAAGGGGGATTAAAGGTGATTACCACTCTTGAGGTAGAAAAACAAAAATTAGCCGAAGAAACAATAGAAAAATTCGCAAAAAACAATCAAGAAAAATTTGAGGCCCAAAATGCCGCTTTGGTCTCCCTTGACGTTAAAACCAACGAAGTCATTTCAATGGTTGGCTCAAGAGATTTTTTTAATAATGAAATTCAAGGACAGGTTAATGTTGCCGTCAAACCGCGGCAACCTGGTTCTTCTTTAAAACCTTTTGTTTACGCTCTGGCTTTTGATAAAGGCTTTACGCCCCAAACTCTAATCTTTGACGTCAAAACAAATTTTGGGCCCATGGCTGCTGGTCAAGGAACTTACGAGCCGAACAATTACGATCTCAAAGAATATGGCCCAATGACCATGTCTAAGGCTTTGGCCGGCTCTCGCAACATCCCGGCTGTTAAAACTTTATATTTGGCTGGTAAAGATAATTTTTTTGATTTTCTTCTTAAACTTGGCTACGGTAATTTAGGCGACAGAAATCGCCAGGGCTTATCCTTGGCTCTTGGCAGCGCGGAAGTTAATTTGCTTGAACATGCCGCGGCTTTTTCTATTTTGGCGCGCGAAGGAATTAAAATTCCTTCCAAAGCTATTTTAAAAATTGAAGATTCTCAAGGCAATGTTTTAGAAGACACCACAAAAAATAAACCTCTTGAAGAAAAAATTCTTAATCCCCAAATTTGTCGTTTAGTCACTAACATTCTCTCTGACAACAGAGAACGAGCTTATATTTTCGGCGAAAAAAATTATTTAACCATTGATCGACCAGCCGCGGTTAAAACCGGGACTTCTAATGAATATCGCGATGCTTGGACAATTGGCTATACCCCAGATCTCGTCACTGGCGTTTGGGTGGGAAATAATGATAATAGTAAAATGAAACCAGGCGCTGATGGAGCAGACACTGCTGCCCCTATTTGGCACGATTTTATGATTAATGTTTTAAAAAATACTCCTAAAAAATATTTTAATGAACCTTCGCCTCTTTTAGTTGAGCAACCAATTTTAAAAGGAGAATTTCCAGAGGAAATTGTCTTAAAAATTGATAAAGCTTCAGGGAAAATAGCCACTACTTCAACGCCAGAAACTTTTATTGAAGAAAAAACTTTCAAAATTCCTCACTCAATCCTTCATTATGTTGACAAAGCCTTTCCAACTGGCCCTTCTCCAGCCCACCCAGAAAATGACCCTCAATATTTAAGGTGGGAAGCAGCCATTAAAAAATGGATTGAAAAAACAAAGATCAAGCATCCATTTCCGCCTGAGGGAACTGATGACGTCCATTTAGAAAAAAATAAGCCGTCTTTAGAAATCATCTCGCCTGAGAATGGATTTACCACTGATTATCATTCTGTTGTTATGAATTTAAAAGCTTCGGCTCCAAGAAAAATCAACCGCGTTGTTTGTTTAATTGACGACATCCCAATGGAAATTGATAACCAGCCCCCTTATCAATGCCAAATTTATTTCGCCGGACTGAACAATGGAGAACATCGCTTGAAAGCGCAAGTTTTTGATGATGTTGATAATATGGACGAAAAAGAAATATTCATTTATTTGGCCAATGATTTTGAAAAGAAAATCACCTGGCTTAAGCCAAGCGAAGGAGCAGTGCTTTCCCGTCTTGATTTTCCTCTGGAAATCTCTTTAATGCCTTACGTGATGAAAGCGCAAAAAGTAAAATTTTATCTTCTTGACGAAGCGACACAAATAGAAAATCTCATTGGCACAATTTTTGGCCCAGAAACCAATAAAGAATATAATTTAAAAATTAACTCTCTCCAAGCCGGAACCTATCATTTACGCGCTGAAATCATCACTGAGGAGGAAACTGTCTTTTCGCCAGAACTAAATTTCTCTGTGAAGTAGTATGTTTTATCACAACTATCGAAACCGGAAATCAATAGTTAAGCTAAGGGTTCTCCGAATGTTCTTTTTGAAGCTTTATGAAGACGAATAATTAAAAAAACAATTAAAAAATATAAAAATATTATCAACCAAAAACTCACCTTGCCGAAAACAAAAGAAAAATAAGGAAGCCCCGCAAAAAATTTAGCGACCATAACGATGTAGGTGATCAAAAGCCAAACAGGCCAGACAAAAAGTTCTGTTAAAAAAGGAATAACCAAAGAACTCAAAGAAAAAATAAAAATAAAAAACATTAAAAAGGGAAGAAAAGGTAAAACAAGTATATTGACCATTGGCGCGCTTAAAGAAAGATTGCCAAAATAATAAAGGATCAGAGGAAAAGTTAAAATTTGTGCGCTTAAAGTTACCGAGAGACAGCTTCTTAAAGGCAAAAATTTTTTATTAGGAATTTTAGAAAAGATTTTTTCAAAATCCTGATTTAATAAATTAATGCCCAAAACTGCTAAAAAGGACAGCTGAAAGCCAATGTCAAAACCTAAAAGTTTCGGATTAAAAATAAGCATTAAAAAACAGGTGAAAACCAACAAATTAAGTTGGTCTCTTTTTTTACCGAGCATCTCAGCCAAAACTAAGACTAAAGCCATGATCCCGGCCCTGATGGCCGAAGCCGGCGCCCCGACCAGGAAAATATAACCAACAACTAATGGAAGTAAAAAATAAAAAATTTTTCTTCGGGAAATCAAAAAAACTTCAATTAAAATAAAAGAGAGAATAGAAATCAAAATAACGAGATGAAGACCAGAAATGGCTAAAAGATGAGAAATGCCAGTTAAAGAAAAATCTTTTTTTGTCTCTTCAGGAATTAATTTTTTTGAGCCTAAAAAAATTGCCGAGACAAGAGAGCCTTGCGGTTCGGTAAAATTTTTTTCAATAGAAAGATTAATTTTATTTTTAATTTTTAAAAGATTCTCCAAGAAAAAATTACTTGTCCCTCTTTCTAAAATTTTTATTTTGGGGTTATAAGCAAGAGAATAAATATTTTTAACAGCTAAATACTGAGGGTAATCAAAATTTTCAATCTTAATTGGCGTTTTTAACTCCCCTTCAATCTCAAAAACATCTCCATATTGATAATCGCTATAAAGAGGCACAGAAAGCAAGGCCTTGCCAGTAACCTCAGAAGTGTTTATTTTTATGGCTTCAACTATTAAATTGATTCTGTCTAATCTTTGTTCTGGCTCTTTAATGATCCTGCCTTGCCAAATAATTTCTTTCTCGTTATAAAAAGCCAAATGATGCTCATCTATTTTTGGATAAGCTAAATTTAAACGCAAATCTCCTAAGCCAAAACCGATTAAACAAACTATGATTAAAGGAAGAAACCTTCTCTTTTTCTTTGGTAAAACAAAACTAAAAATAATTAATAATAAAAAAAATGGATAAATAAAAAAAGGAATTGGCAAAAAAGAAGAGATACCAATTCCTAAAATAAAAGAAATTAAAAAGAAAAAAATCATTCTAAAAATATATCAAATTTGTTATTGATGTCCAGCTCAGTTATTATTAGTATAGTCTCTTTTTAATCAAAATTTATACCCCGTAGCGAACGAAATTCTACTACTGAGGCGTGTCAAAATTCACTCTGAAACTTGCATAAATAAAGGATTTTAGAGGACTAAAAATGGGGTCAGACCCCAGTTCAATAAAAATCCTTGATCAATGTTGGTCTTGTTTAATATTTAAAGAAATAAAAAATCTGGCCAAGACTTTGACCAGATTAGAAAAGAGGATCAAAAAAATAGAAAGGAAACTGGATAAGAAAAATCCTAATAAATAAAGACAAAAGTTATCAGTTATCAGTGGTAAGTTACCAGTTAATTACCAAAGGTCGACCCTTGGGCAAGAAAATTAAATGAAAAGAGTTTTAGTTAATACAAGTTACTTGCAGCAAGTGATCCGAACTTTAGCATTACCCCAAGCACTCCACTCACAATGCCAACATTGATTTTTGATGTACTCGTTCACCAAAGTTCTATCGCCAACTTCGTAATTATAACAACTGCCATTAATCAATCGCTCATCGTCCATACAACACATAAAACTATGCAAATCACTTTCTTTCGTGGAATCGCGTACCGTGCATGTCCAACTTGTGGGCCCGCGCCCGTCCACATAACTTTTTGTGGCCGCATCTGAAGAAGCCGTGGGAGTCGCTAAGTTAATTATTTTATTAGTGGTCATATCAAGATTGCCGCCAGAAAC
>Ga0210049_1005865_pt1 | contig 10396 bp, 6 predicted proteins | sample CryGeyCG2014_300_2_FD_183964 | JGI IMG/M metagenome (GOLD analysis project Ga0210049, IMG submission 183964) | Groundwater microbial communities from aquifer - Crystal Geyser CG06_land_8/20/14_3.00 (SPAdes) (version 2) | ecosystem: Environmental > Aquatic > Deep subsurface > Groundwater | place...
TTTAGCTTTGGTGAATAATCTATTCTGACTTGGCACGAACATTAATGTTGCGACACTAGACACTAGATTAATATAGAATGTGAAAAGTAAATTCGACACTTGCCTGTTATGCTTCTAATGTTTCTTCTTTTTTTGGCACTTTGTGTTTTAATAGTGTTTGTGCCCGTGCTGGGGAAGGCGCTTGTTAGCGCGCGCCGCGCCGATTTCTTTGAAGCCTGCGCTGATGATTTTTATGCCTTTTATTCCTGCTTTTCCGCATTGGTCCACTACGTCTGGAACGGTTGGCTGGAGTGGCGATTATTGCGAGGTCGACGAGTTCCGGAATTTGGTCTACGGTTTGGTAGGCTTTTAAGCCTAAAAATTTCGGTTTTGCGGATGTTGACTGGGTAGATTTTGCCTTCAAAACCATGTTCTGTAAAATTTTTCATTAACGCATAGCCAACAGTGCCTTCTTCGTCGCTTGCGCCGACTATGGCGACGCTTTGAGGGTTAAAAATCTTATCAAGGTATAACGTAACCAAGATGGATAACCTTCCTAATCTATGGTTTTCATTCGGATAAGAAAATTAAAACTTTATGCAACAACACTACAACTTGAAAAATAATTATGATTTTTAAAAATTCTTAACATTTTTAACAATTATTTATAGTGTGTATATGAAACGGTGATGGACGACGTTAATGCGAAGACATTTATATCACATTGCTCAACCCATAAAGATGGTGCTTAAACGACCGAAGACTGGAGAAACAGAATAACAGTCAACCCCAAAATACTAGCTGGAAAACCAATAATAAAAGGCACCAGAATATCCGTAGAAGTAATTCTAGACCTCCTCGCCAATGGCTGGACAACCGAACAAATACTAGAAAATTATCCACAACTCAAAAGAGAAGACATAACCGCAGTTCTAAAATACGCCACAGAAATCTTGAAAGAAGAGAGGGTTTATTCACTACCTTGACCAAGTTCCTAGCCGACGAAAACATTCCGCTTAAAGCCGTAGAAACCCTAAGAAAAAAAAGGCATCGACATAACCACAACCCTAGAAATTTCGGCGCGCTAATCTATATATAGGGGCTATAAACTCCGCAGAGAGCAAGAGAGTTTACCATCAAAAAAGATAGAGGTATCCAATTTAGGTTGCTTTTGAAGCATAAATTGTCTATTTCTTCATTAAGTATTCGTGTATGGCTCGTGCTGCCTTTTTGCCAGCACCCATAGCGCTTATCACAGTCGCCTCACCCGTCACAATATCCCCACCAGCATAAACACCCTCAATGCTCGTCTTACCATTCTCATCCGCCACAATCGTACCCCACCTAGTAACCTCTAGGCCCTCAGTAGTGCGCTGAATAATCGGATTAGGCGTGCGCCCAATTGCAATTACAACCGTGTCCACATCCATCGTGAATTCTGAACCCTCGATTGGTATGGGTCTCCTTCTCCCGCTTGCGTCTGGTTCTCCCAAACGCATTCGTGTGCACTCCATCGCCTTAACCCAGCCTCTTTCATTGCCTATGAACCTTCTCGGATTCGTTAGAAACTCGAAGACCACGCCTTCCTCCTCAGCGTTCTCAATCTCCTCAGCTCTGGCCGGCATCTCCTTCCTAGACCTTCGATAAACAATCTTCACCTCTTTAGCTCCGAGTCTCAACGCACATCTGGCTGAGTCCATAGCCACGTTTCCGCCTCCAATAACGGCCACTTTCTCTCCAACATGGATTGGCGTGTCATACTCCGGAAACGCGTACGCCTTCATCAGGTTGACACGTATCAGAAACTCGTTAGCTGAGTAGATTCCACACAGGTTTTCGCCCGGTATCCTCATGAAAAGTGGAAGTCCCGCACCTGTGCCTATGAAAACAGCGTCGAATCGTTCAACCAGCTCCTTTACGGTGTAGAGCTTTCCAATCATAGCGTTCATTTTGATTGTGACGCCCAGCTGTTCTATGTATTCGGCTTCCACTTCGACAATTTTTTTAGGCAAACGAAACTCTGGAATCCCATAAATAAGCACGCCGCCAGGTTTATGCAAAGCCTCAAAAATGACGGCTTCATGTCCAAGCTTGGCTAGGTCTGCCGCAGCCGTCAAGCCCGCTGGACCCGCACCAACGATTACCACTCTCTTGCCAGTAGGAGCAGAGTTCTGTGGAGTCTTATAGCCCCGCTCTCTTTCCCAGTCAGCCACAAACCTCTCCAGCCTTCCAACAGAAATAGGGTCGCCCACCTTTCCCATAGTGCAATTCGCTTGACACTGTTCTTCTTGTGGGCAGACTCTGCCGCAGATGGCTGGAAGACTGTTCTTCTCCTTAACCTTCCTTATTGCTTCGCCAAATTTGCGTTCTCTGATAAGGTTTATGAATGTTGGGATGTCAACCTCCACGGGACATCCTGTTACGCAAGGAGCCTTTACGCATTGTAGGCATCTTTCAGCTTCAGCCACGACTTGCTCCTCCGTATAGCCCTGTGCTACTTCGTTAAAGTTGCGGGTGCGTTCTTTGGGGTTTTGTTTTGGCATGGGAACGACTTCTTTCTTAATTTTGGGTTTGGGCTTGCTCATAGGCTTCTACCTCCCTCCTCGTGGAAAACAAAGGCAAGTTTTTCTTGAGAAGTATACATCTTCAGTCGAGCCATCAACTCTTCAAAATCCACCTGATGCCCATCAAAGTCTGGACCGTCAACACACGCAAACATTGTTTTACCACCGACGGTTACTCTGCACGCTCCACACATCCCCATTCCATCAACCATTATCGGGATTAAATTGACAATTGTGGGTATGCCGTGGGGATGGGTGAGTTCTGAAACTGTTTTCATCGTTACAATTGGTCCCATGACTATCACACGGTCAATTTTCTTTTCTTTGAGCAAGTCTTTAAGGAAGTCTAGCCCCTTGTAGCCCTTTGTTCCGTCATCTGTAGCTACGTAAAGCTCATCACATACTTCACGCATTTCATCTTCAAAAATGAGGTGGCTTTCAGTTCTGGCGCCAACAACCCCAATGACCCTGTTGCCTGCTTCGTGAAAGCCTTTAACTTGAAAGTGTAAGGGAGCCACCATCACCCCGCCGCCGACGCATAATACAGTTCCAAATTCTTTGATTTCGGCGGGTTTTCCCAGCGGACCTAACAAGTCTGGGATGTAGTCTCCTTCTTCTAAACTTCCAAGCTGTTTCGTTGATTTGCCAACTTCGTGACAAACAACCGTTATTGTCCCTTTTTCAACATTTGCGCCAGCAATGGTAAGCGGAACCCTTTCTCCATATTCATTTACTCTTAGAATTACGAATTGTCCCGGTTTGGTTTTCGCGGCTATCTCCTTGGCTGAAAACTCGAAAAGGTTCGTGCGAGGAACCAGTTCTCGTTTCGTCACTATCTTATACAAGCTAGTCGCCTCCTCCCTTAACCCTTAAAGGATTTGGTCCAAGTTTCCTTATTTTCTCCACAAAATTCGTCATCATATTCGCAAATTTCTGTCCCTCAGATGATGAAACAAAGCCTATTTCGAGACGTTCTGGTTCTATGCCAAGGGCCTTTAGGGATTTTTTCATCACGTCCACTCTGTCTTTGGCTTTCACGTTTCCGTCTATGTAGTGGCAATCCCCTATGTGGCATCCAGTAATGATAACTCCGTCGGCACCGTTCTGAAAAGCCTTCAAAACATGAAGCACATCCACCCTGCCGCTGCACGGAACCCTTATTATCCGAACATTCGGCGGATACTGAATTCTTGAAACACCAGCAAGGTCAGCAGCACCATAAGAACACCATTGACACGCAAAGCACAATGCTATAGGCTCAAAACTTTCGCTTGAACTCGCAATCCTTTTCGGTTTGAATAGTGCTTCAATCGCTGCCACAATCTGCTCATCAGTAAATTGTTTAAGTTGCATGGCGCCCATGGGGCATTCCGCTGCACACACACCGCAACCTTTGCAGTTAGCCTCAATGATATTGGGCAGTCCAAAGGGTTCAGCTTCAACGGCGTTAAAAATACATGAAACTACGCATGCGTCACAGTTGACACAGATGTCCTTGTCAACCAATGCCTTAACGGCTTCAGCCCTTATTTTTCTGAGAGCCATCGGAATACCTGCTCTTGAGGCTGCAGCATAAGCCTGAGCAATACTTTCAGTCACATCTTTCGGTCCGTGGGCTGTGCCGCAAACGTATATGCCCTCTGACGAGAAGTCAACAGGTCTAAGTTTTGGATGAGCCTCAAAAAAGAAGCCGTCAGAACCTAAAGGCACCTTAAGTATAGTAGAAAGTTTTTTCCCATCCTCGTGCTGAACCAGAGGCGTTGACAAAACAACCAAGTCGCTGTCCATTTCAATCTCAGCCCCCAAATACGCGTCATAAACTGTGACGGTTAACTTTCCATCAGGTTTTGAGATGACTCTTGGAGGTTTATCCGGATCATAGCGGATGAAGTTGATGAAGTTCTCCCGTGTCTCACGGTAAAAATCTTCGTATTCACCATAAGTTTGGATGTCACGGAAAAGGATGTTGACCTCAGCGTCGGGATATAGTTTTTTTAGGAGTAAGGCATTGTTGAGGGCTACCATGCAGCATATTCTTGAACAGTATGTTCTGCCAGTCTTTTCTCTGGCCCCGACGCATTGGATCATGACAACTTTTTTAGGTTCCTTTAGTTCACCCTCTTTTAGAAGCTGTTCAAGCTCAAGCTGTGTTACAACGTTTTCATTTTCCTCGTATCCGTACATTCTCACAGGCTTGAACACTTCGGCTCCAGTAGCCACGATTATTGTTCCCACGTTGATTTGCTCAAGTTCGTTTGAATCCTTCTTTTGAAGCTTTACATCAAAGTTTCCAATGAAACCATTAACTTCTTTGACGAGAGTTGACATGTGCAAGTTTATGTTAGTGTAAGCCTTCACGGCTGTAACGGCTTCTTGCAGAACTTCTGAGGCGTCACGCTCGGTGGGTTGCAGCTTATGCAGGTGTCTCAGCATTCCGCCAAGTTCCGCTTCCTTCTCAACTAAGTGAACATCAAACCCCTGTTTTGCAAGGGACACGGCTGCGGTCATCCCAGCTATTCCGCCGCCTATCACCAGTGCTGAAGGTTTTATCTCGAGTTCCGGCTCTATCTGCGGTTCAAGATAGCTTGCTTTTGCGACAGCCATTCTGATGAGGTCTTTGGCTTTCTCTGTCGCCTCTTTTGGACGGTGCATGTGAACCCATGACGAATGCTCGCGTATGTTTACCATTTCAAAAAGGTACTTGTTTAACCCGGCTTCTTCGCATGCCTTTCTGAAAACTGGTTCATGGGTTGCAGGAGTGCAAGATGCAACCACAACACGTTTTAGGTTACATTTCTTTATGCACTCTTTGATGAGGCTTAATCCGGCGGATGAGCACATATAAAGGTCTTCTTCGGCGCAAACAACATTAGGCAAAGTTTTGGCATACTCCACAACCGCTGGCACGTTAATCACTCCGCCAATGTTGAAGCCGCAGTGGCAGACAAAAACTCCGATCCTTAATTCCTCTTTTCCCGTTTCCATCTGGCTATCCCTCCACAACAGCGGATACGGCTACCTCTGCGGCTCTGGCAGCCGCAGCGCTGGCTTGCGTAACTGACTCAGAAATGTCCTTTGGTGCTTGACAGTACCCGCAAACATAGACTCCTTCCACGTTTGTTTCAACAGGCATAAGCAGGGGGTCTTTCGTTTCGAAAAAACCGTACTCATTTAACTCTAAACCAAGCATTTCTGCTAAAAGTTTATTGCCTTCTCTTGGAATTAAGGCTGGGCAGAGCACAACCAAATCTGCACGCAACTCTTCTATTTTCCCTTCCATGACACTTTCATATCGAACCAAAAGGTCCTTTGTCGCCGGGTCTTCTTGGACTAAAGCGGCGCGTCCGTTAACGTATTTGACGCCCCACTCGTCTCTGGCTCTACTGACGAATTCTTGGAACCTTTTCCCAAACACTCTTAAATCCATGTATAAGATGTAAACTTCACATTCAGGTTCGTGTTCTCTGATTAAAATTGCCTCTTTTGTAGCGTACATACAGCAGACACTGGAGCAGTATGGCAACCCCTTTTGTTGGGTTCTTGAGCCAACGCATTGTATGAAAACTATCCTTTGTGGATGCTTGTTATCCGAAGGCCTCAAAAGCTCTCCGTGAGTTGGGCCGGAAGCATTGATGAGCCTTTCAAATTCCAGCGATAAAAGAACATTCTTGTATCGTTTATAACCGTACTCACTTATCGACGCTGGGTCGTAAAGCTCTAGGCCCGTGGCCAATATTATACTTGAAACGTCAAGTGTTATCTCCTCAGGTTTTTGATTGAAATCGACAGCTCGTGCTAAGCAAGCTTTTTCACATTCGCGACATTCCGAACACCCTCCACATGAGAGACATCTGTTAGCTTCTTCAACAGCCATTTCTTCTGTATATCCATGCACGACTTCCTTGAAATTCTCAATTCGCTTTCTAACAGGAAGAGCGGGAATAGACTTTCGCCGCTTTTTGATTATTCCTTCCTTTGGAACCTCTTCAACTTTTATTCGCTTTTCAGGTCTTCCAGCTCTTATATCTTCGCCTCTAAGGTATCTGTGAATTGAGATTGCAGCCCCCTTTCCGCATGCAATAGCCTCTATAACAGATGCAGGACCCAATGTTGCGTCTCCTCCAGCAAACACGCCCGGTATGTTAGTTTCAAAAGTTACAGGGTCAACAATCATGATTCCTCTAGATATCTGAATTTTCTCTGGAAGAGTTGAAGAATCAAGCATCTGCCCAACCGCAATTATCACGGTATCAGCTGGAATGGTGTGTTCTGACCCCTCTATCGGAACAGGTCTTCTTCTACCTGTCTCATCAGGCGGACCTAGCGTCATTTTTACACATTCTATAACTGCGACTCTACCGTTTTTACCAAGTATCTTCTTAGGAGAGACTAGAAACTTTATCTCGATTCCTTCTTTTTCAGCTTCTTCGACTTCTGGCTGATATGCTGGCATCTCCGCCCTTGATCTTCTATAAAGGATTATTACTTTCTTCGCCCCAAGTCTTAGAGCTGTTCTTGCAGAATCCACTGCAACGTTGCCGCCACCAATTACTGTAACAGAGTCGCCAAGGTTGACTCTTTCCCCCAAATTTGCGCTTCGCAGAAAATCCAGCGCATGCAAAACTCCACCAAGGTTTTCCCCTTCTATTTCAAGTCTTATGCTTTTCTGAACCCCAACAGCCAAGAAAAATGCTTCATATTCCATTTTTTTTAAGTCTTCAAAGGTTATCTTACCAAAAGTTGTGTTTGTACGTATTTCTGCACCTAGGTCCACTAAGTAACTAATATCCTCATCTAGCACGTGTTTTGGAAGCCTGTAATCTGGAATTGCATATCGCATCATTCCACCGGGCTCTGAATCTTTTTCAAAGACTGTGACGGGGTATCCCATTTTAATAAGTTCATAGGCGGCCGCAAGCCCTGCTGGACCTGAACCTATTATTGCTACTTTTTCCTCATACTTTTTCGGTAGTGGCTCAGGCTTTTCTTTCTCAGTCTTTTTCGCATAGTCCACTGCAAATCTTTTTAGGGCACAAATTGCAACAGGTTCGTCAACTTTTCCTCTCTCACATTCATTCTCGCAGGGATGGAAGCAGACCCGCCCAAGGACTCTTGGAAGCACTAAGTCTTTTCTTATCACATCATAGGCTTCCTTAAACTTTCTATTTGCTATTAGCGCTACATACCCTTGAGCAGTGACGTCGGCAGGACAAGCATAACGGCACGGGGACGTCCCCCTTCTATCTATGGCAAAAACATTGGGAACAGATTGAGGGAAAAGTCTGTAAATTGCTTTCCTTTTTGCTAATCCCATATCAAACTCGTTTGGCAATGTAACTGGGCATACCTTCGTGCATTCATCGCAGCCAGTGCATTTAGATTCATCTACGTATCTGGGTTTCTTTGTTATTTTGGCTTTAAAATTGCCTGCTGAGCCACTAACTTCTTTTACTTCAGAATATGTTAACAGAGTTATGTTGGGATGATGAAGAACTGAAATCATTTTAGGTCCAAGAATACACATGGAACAATCCATTGTTGGAAAGGTCTTGTCAAGCTGAGCCATTCGTCCTCCTATGGTTGGGGATTTTTCCACTAGATAGACTGTGAGTCCTCGGTCAGCAAGATCTAAAGATGCTTGCATTCCGGCTATGCCCCCGCCAACCACAAGTACAGCATTGTTACCCAAAGTTAGTTCCTCGCATGTTTGCATACACGCTTTAGAAGGAAAGACGTATGTCTATTCCTATAAAAAAATATCGTGTGAAAAACAGCAGTTTCAATGATAACGCAAACCATGAAGTTATCCTTTATGGTAGTATGGTTGTCTGATGTAGCCGTAGGCTTCTAGGGCTGCCGTTATGCCCTGTCCAACAGCCGTTCCAATCTGTTTAACCGGATGATTTGTAACATCTCCAGCTGCGTAAACCCCTGCTATGTTTGTCCGCTGCCTGATGTCAACTGTTATGTAACCATCTTTATCAACCTCAACCCCTGCCTCTTTGGCTAGCTGGCTGTTAGGTGTTTCTCCAACTTGGACAAAAACGCCCTCAACGAGTAGTTCCTTGGTCTCTCCAGTTTTGTTATCGAAAATTGTTACTTTGTTGACTAGTTTTTCGCCTTTAATTTCTTTTATTTCAGTGTTCCATAAAATTTCTACGTTCGCTTTTTCCTTTAATGCCTTAACAAGGGCTTCTTCGGCACGAAACGCATCTCTGCGATGAGCGACTTTGACTTCTGATGCGAGTCCTGCAATGTATAGAGCAGTTATCAGTGCTGAATTGCCACCGCCGACAACAAGTACACGTTTACCTTTAAACAAAGGGCCATCGCAGATCCCGCAGTAGCTTACACCTCTTCCAAGGAACTCTTTTTCGCCTGGAACGCCAATTTCACTGTAATGCGCGCCAGAGGCGATAACAACTGCTTTCGCCTCATAGGTTGCTTTGTTGGTTTTCACGATTTTCTTCTCACCCTTAAGGTCTAGGCTTAGGACCTTTTCAAATTCATGGATTGCTACGCCTGTGCTTCTGCAGTGGACCGCCATTTTCTGGGCTAGTTCGACTCCACTTATGTTTTGAAAACCTGGATAATTCTCAACTAATGGGGCGTCTAACGTTGCGCCACCAGCCATTTTTTCCTCCAAAACAAGCGTTTTTAGTCCGCTTCTTGCGCCGTAAATTCCAGCGGCTAAACCAGCAGCCCCAGCCCCAATGATGATTAAATCCCAACTTTCCATCCGAAACAACCCTTGAACAAATTAATCTGAAGATTAGTTATTTATGAAGCATTCGCAACATTGCCTTTGATTACTGCGGCTTTACGCCGTAAACTTTGATGCTTGCAACTGAACTAGCAAGGTTTTTTGCGTTTTTAACGGTTATGTTTGACTCTTTCATGATGGCTTTTGCAGTGAGGTCGTTGACGACAAAATCGATGGGGAAACACGTTTCTTCAACTATTTTCACGTCTTGAAAACCTGCATCCTTGATTAATTCGATGTATTTGTCTTTCATCACTGCTCCGGAAAGACAGCCAATATACGCTTGCACGCTCTTTTTTACAGTTTCAGGCAATTCTTGCAATAAGACAATGTCTGAAACCATTAATTTCCCACCAAGTTTTAACGTTCTGAAGGCTTCTTTGAAAACTCTTTTTTTGTTTGGTGAGAGGTTAATGACGCAGTTTGAAATGATGACATCCGCAGTGTTGTCGGCAACCGGCAGATTCTCAATCTCTCCAAGCCTGAATTCTACATTTTTATATTTGCCTTTTCTGCAGTTTTCTCTTGCCTTATCAATCATTTCAGGCGTCATGTCCACGCCTATAACGTTTCCCTTTTCCCCAACTATGTTCGCGGCAAGGAAACAGTCGAGTCCTGCGCCTGAACCGAGATCGAGGATTGTTTCTCCATCTTTTAAAGATGCAAGTGCAATGGGATTTCCGCATCCAAGACTGAAATCAGCGCCTTTAGGAACAGATTGCAGTTCTTTTTTGGTATAACCAATTTTCTTGCTAATTTTTGGGCTGCAGCAACAGTTTTCTGTTTTGGCTATTTTGGCGTAGCCTTCTCTCACCATTTTCTTAATTTTTTCTTCTTCCACATTAACCATTTCCTATTTGAAGATTTCTTTGAGCATTGGTCCGAGCATGGTTTTTAATGTGTTTCCAAGGTCATCGGCTCTAACCATCATGATGCAATAAATCTCACCGTTGCGTTCGCATTCGATAACTGCCAATTTATCATTTGGCTTTAGCTTTGCTTTCTCCCTCAAATCTTTTGGAAGAACTATTTGCCCTTTTGAATCTACCGTCACGACAGCATCAACTTTGCAACATCCTACATTGTTAGT
>Ga0210049_1005870_pt1 | contig 10394 bp, 7 predicted proteins | sample CryGeyCG2014_300_2_FD_183964 | JGI IMG/M metagenome (GOLD analysis project Ga0210049, IMG submission 183964) | Groundwater microbial communities from aquifer - Crystal Geyser CG06_land_8/20/14_3.00 (SPAdes) (version 2) | ecosystem: Environmental > Aquatic > Deep subsurface > Groundwater | place...
AGCTAATATCCTGGCAGGGATACCGGCTACTGTTTTACCTGCCGGCACATTTTTATTTCTGGTGACAACGCTCCCTGCACCTGTTATTGCGCCTTTGCCCACCTTTACAGGGGCTATAAGTATGGTGCCGGTGCCTATAAATGCATTGTCCTCTATGACAGTCTTATGCTTTTCCTTGCCATCATAATTAGCAATGATTGTTCCAGCACCTATGTTCACATTCCTGCCGATTACAGTATCGCCTATATAACATTGATGCCTTATCTTTGTTTCCTGGCCGATAGAAGAGCGCACTATCTCTACAAAATTGCCTATACCTACCCTGTCTCCCACAACAGTGCCTGGCCTTAATCTAGCAAACGGCCCGATACTGCAATTAGAGCCTATTTTAACATTATTCTCTATAAATGTATATGGATATATAACCGTGTCCTTCTTTATCTCTACCCCGTGCTCTATATAAGTGTTATCAGGGTCAATAATAGCCACGCCTGAGTCCATGATCATAGTCAGCATTCTTTTTCTCATTACTAGCTCTGCTTTGCCCAGCTCAGCCCTTGTGTTAACACCAAGGAATTCATCCGGATCGTTTGTGGTGACGGATTCTACCAGGATATTAGATTTTGTAAGCACCTCTATTGTGTCTGTAAGGTAATATTCATCTTTTTTATTACCCGGTTTTATCTTTTCAAGGCCGTAAAAAAGCGGCCTTTTGTTAAAACAATAAACCCCTACATTTATCTCTTCTATGACCTTTTCATAAATAGACGCGTCAAGTTCCTCAACTATTTTTACAATCTTCCCCCCAGAGGAACGGACAATCCTGCCATAGCCGGTCGGATTCTTAAGCTGCGCTGTAAGAATAGTAACGCCTGCTCCGCTGGAAACATGTTTTTCAATGAGTTTTCTTATGATCTCCTGGCTCAACAAAGGCGTATCGCCATATAATATAAGGACGCTATCTATCTTATTATCTTTTAAAAGGGCGCTTCTTGCCCTTGCAGCAGCATCGCCTGTCCCAAGAAGCTCGGCCTGCCTTATACATTTTATACCGCAAATCTTTTCCTTTACAAGCCCTGCCTTATGGCCGACAATGACAAAGATCTTATCTATGCCAATATTCTTTACATTATCAATAAGATACTCGAGCATCGGCTTGCCGCATATATTGTGCAGAACTTTCGGCAGGGATGATTTCATCCTCGTGCCCTCTCCAGCGGCAAGAATAATAGCAGCGATATTTTTCATAACGAGTGTGTATTATATATGGATTAACCGGCAATGGCAAGGAAAATTATTGCCTGGGCCAGCCCCGTTCCAAGTCTAAGAGTTATTTATAAAAGATTCATGCAGATTTGGAACGGGGCCAGCCGTTAAATTCTAAGTGATTCTAATAAAGATTTACAGGCCGGATCAGCCAAAATGCTGTTCCATTCCTGATCAGGCAGTATTTTGTAAGATACTTTCACGCTATTGCCGTTTGAATCAGAGTACCTCGCCAGGATTGATGCCATTGTTGCTATGTCTTTTTGCGCGTAGGGGAGGGTTTCAAACCCTCCCCTACCTCTGGCAAGGCCGATTGGGCTTGGGATATCCAATATATCAAAAACATAATCACCAGGCCTTGCCAGAGATAAGAGCTTTTCGTTTTCTTTTTCATCCCGGCCAACAATAAATTTTAAACTATCCGAAATCCTGAAATGCCTGCCTATCTTTAAAAGATGCAGGTCACTAATATCGTAATCGGGGTTATATTTAAAAAGATCTTTTAGCCTGGCTGAAAAACCATTATCTGTCAAAAGACACCCTCCTGCAGGGCATGGATAATCATTTATGCCGAATTCTTTTGCCAGAGCCATCTGCCTCGTGCGTCTTCTGCCGTCGATATCCAATAACCTGTTTCTATCAATAATGCCTGTTTTTTCAGGCAGTGTTGGCTCGAAAAATTTTGCAGATAGCGGCCTTACAATAAGGCCTTTGAGGCCGGATTCTTTTTCTATGGTCATTATAGCCTGTTTTCTCTGGGACATCGGCCTCTGGCCTACCACCTCTCCGGTTATTACAAAAGAAGCTCCTATCTCATCCATAAATTCCTTGGCTTTTTTAAATGTAAATATCCTGCAATCAATGCAAGGGTTCATGTTCCTGCCTCTGGGATGTTTAGGATTTTTAACTACCTCCATATATTCTTCTGTAATATTCATAACCTTGATAGGCACCTTGAATTCCTCTGCTACCTTTGTTGCCTGATGAGCGCAGCCCTTGGAAGTACAGGTGCAGAATACTGTCAAAAAATTCAGCGCATGGACCTCTATGCCCTGCTCAAGCATAAGCCTTACGGCCAACATGCTGTCTAGCCCGCCTGAAAGTAACGCCACTGCTTTTTTGTTCATATTCTTTTGGCACACTAAAGTGTGCCCTACAAATTTGTAGCAAAGGCACATCATAAACAGGCAGGTTAAAACCTGCCTATTCCGTGCCTTTGCCTTTAAGCTTTTCCAGATACTCTTTTATTTTTTTCTCATAGCCGATGTCTGTTGGTTCATAATAGATTCTCTTCTCAGGAATATATTCCTGGTCCACGTAATGTCCTTTATAATCATGGGCATATTTATAGCCGGCGCCATGGCCGAGTTTTTCCGCTCCGCGGTAATTCGCGTCTTTCAAATGTTTCGGCACTTCCATTGTCCTCCCTTCTTCAACGTCTTTCATCGCCTTGTCTATGCCCAGGTACGCTGCATTGCTCTTTGGCGCGCAGGCAATATAACAAACTGCCTGGGCAAGCGGGATCCTGGCCTCAGGCATGCCTACAAATTCCGCTATTTGGAAAGCCGCGTTAGCCACTACTAACGCCTGGGGGTCGGCATTGCCCACATCCTCGCTGGCGCAGATTACAATGCGCCTGGCAATAAATCTAGGGTCTTCTCCGGCGTAAAGCATTTTCGCGAGCCAGTATAACGCGGCGTCAGGATCCGAACCTCTCATGCTTTTAATAAAGGCGGATATTGTATCATAATGCCCATCTTCGTCTTTATCATAAACAACGGCTTTCTTCTGTATAGATTCTTCCGCGGCCTTAAGGTCAAAATTAATAACCTTGTCTTTTCCGGGCTTTGTAGTCAATGCGCCTACTTCCAGGCTATTAAGAGCAATCCTCGCGTCTCCGTCCGAGGACTCGGCTAAAAAATTCAACGCCTTTTCATCTATTTTAATACTAATATTACCGAGCCCGCGCTCTTTATCGTTCAGGCCGGCTTTCAAAATACCTATTATATTTTCTTTTGATAATTTTTTTAATTCAAAAACAATGGAACGGGATATAAGAGGGGAGGAGAGCGAAAAAAACGGGTTGTACGTCGTAGCGCCTATCAGGACAGGGTTACCCGCCTCAATATCAGGCATCAGGACATCCTGCTGGGCCTTATTAAATCTATGTATCTCGTCTATAAAAAGGATTGTCTTCTTGCCGGATGAGCACTCGCGTTCTTTAGCACTTTTTATCGCGCCCTTTAGCTCCTGGACATTAGAAACCACTGCGTTTATTTCATGAAAATAAGCCTTGGTGACATTGGCTATTACGTGTGCAAGAGTGGTCTTTCCTGTCCCGGGCGGGCCATAGAGAATAAGAGAAGTTATCCTGTCTGCGTCTATGGCCCTTTTCAAAAGTTTACCTTCACCAAGGATATGCTCCTGGCCGGCAAATTCTTTGAGCGTAACAGGCCGCATTCTTACCGCTAATGGAAATTTGTCTTTGTTTACACTTTTCTCCTTAGATTCAAACAAATCTGGCATAACGCTTTTGAATTTCCGCATTAGTTCCGCGTCCCGCTAACGAAACAATGGCGGGCTTCCGCGTAGTTCAGCGATTTCAAAAAAAATCCCCGCATATGCCGTATGAAAGGTTGCTTAATTGAACCCATTAAGCACGTGGGCGCCCTCTCAGGTGCTTATTGTTTCCTTGTAACTATGCCAAGGCCTACAGCCACATCTGAAGATAGGCTCCCTAAGTATTTTGTGTTGGCTCAAAAAACTTCCGTTCCACCACGCACATCGCAGGGATAGTTTAATTATAGCACAATATTAAAAAAAATCAATGCACTATCTTATCTGCGCCCCTAATCTTTTAATAAGCGCGTCCTGCACCTTTTTATGAATATCGTTCACTTCTTTATCGTTGAGGGTTCTTTCGTCCGAGCGGTATTGTATTGTATAAGCCAGGCTTTTCTTGCCTTCCTGTATCTGCCGGCCTTTATAAAGGTCAAAAACTTCCACGCTTTTCACGAGCTGCCTTGCTTCTTCTTTGATCACGTCATATATGCCGGAGGCGTTGATTGTATCGTCTAACAGAATCGCTATGTCTCTTTTAACAGACGGGTATTTAGGCAGCGGCCTAAATGTCTTTTTCAGATTGGCGCATCCGAGCAAGGCATCCAGAGATATCTCCGCTAAATAAACTTTTCTCTTTATGTCAAATTTCCTTGCCACGTCTTCTTTGACCTCGCCGAAGACCCCGCAAACCCTGCCTCCTGCGTTAATGGCTATTGACATATTTTCTTTTAAAGAAGGGTGCTCTGTTTTTTCTACTCTGTATCCTGCCGCACCGAGAGAATCCATGAGAATCTCGATTATGCCTTTTAAATCAAAAAAATCCAGGTCTCTTGGTTTTTCTTTCCAATTGCCCGGTTTATTCCCGCATATCCCTATAGAGAGGTGCATTATCTCGTCAGCCTGGCCGCTTTCTTTGTTCATAATATAAACTTTATTCAATTCGAAAAGCTGAAGCAGTGTATTTTTTCTATTTAGATTCCAATTCAATACCCCCATTAGTTCCGACAAGAGGCTCGGCCTCATAATCTCCTGCTGGGAGCTCATTGGGTTTCTCAGGCTAACCAGATTCTCCGGGGAGATGCCAAGATATTCTATTGAGTCCCTGCTGGTCAAAGAATATGTCATGATCTCATTCAAGCCCGCTCCGCACAAGATCTTCCGTATCTCATTTTCAAGAGAGGTTGTTCTTTTCTCAAGCTGATATGTCTTCTGAGGCGTAAAAGAAGGGAGCCTTGGAGGAACCTTATCGTAACCATAAAGCCTCGCGATCTCCTCTATCAGATCTATGTCTCTATTAAGATCCCGCCTGTAAGAAGGGACTGTTACAGATATTTTATCTTTCTTTTTAATAGGGCCGAGGTTTAATCTTTTAAATATATCTTTTATTCTTTCCGGGCTTATGTCTATACCTAATATCCTGGCTACATCATCTAAGGAAAGGGTGATTTCTTTTTCCTTTTCTATCCCGGGGCCTATGTCGCTCATCCCGCCAGCTGTTTTGCCGCCCGCTATCTCCTTGACTAATTCCTGCGCCCTGACGCTGGAGGCAAATATCATGCCCTGGTCAACGCCTCTTTCAAATCTGTAACTTGATTCCGAGGCAAGCCCCAGCTCGCGGCAGGCCTTTCTTATAACAACCTGTTCAAAACACGCGCTCTCTATTAAAATATTGCTGGTTTTAGAAGTTATCTCTGTATCTTTGCCGCCCATGATGCCTGCGACCGCAATAGGCCTGACCTCATCAGCTATGACAAGTATGTTCGGGCTCAATACCCTGTTAATCCCATCAATGGTTACTATGCTTTCGCCTTTTCTGGCCCGTCTCACTACTATGCGCTTCCCTTTAAGCTTATCTAAATCAAACGCGTGCAGCGGCTGGCCTAATTCAAAAAGCGCGTAATTTGTTATGTCCACGACATTATTTACAGACCTCACACCCATGGCATTCAGCCTGTCTATGAGCCATTTAGGGGAAGACCCGACCTTGACATTTTTCATGATACAGCCTACATATCTTGGACAGGCATGCCTGTCCACTACCTCTATTTTTACATTGCCTCTGGCGCTCGTTTTTTTCATGAAATTCTTTTTAACCGAATCAGGAAGTTTTATGGCGATTCCGGATGCCGCGCTTAATTCCCTGGCAATACCCAATACAGAAAGGCAGTCAGGCCTGTTGGGTGTAACCTCTATTTCCATGATATGGTCGCCGTCTATATCAGTTATAGAAGTAATCTCAAGCCCTGCCATTGTGAGAAAACTTTGGGCCTTGCCTGCTTCTATTTTCGTTTCCATAAAATCTTTTAACCAATTAAAACTTACTCGCATAAATATTTCCTTTCTCTATTATTCTGAATAAGCAAAGCAAGCTTTGCAGCTACAGAAATCGGATGCAGCTGCACCATCTTATGGTGCCAATACTGACATATCAGCAGCGCAAGGCGCTGCAGCTACAATTCATGGATGTAGCTGCAGAGCTTGCTCTGCCTGAGGCATTATGGCGTTATGCTGGTAATAATTCCTTTTTTAACTACAATCGTATAAATTGTTATTCCATCGCCTCCTAAAACTGTAAAAGTTTTATCTTCGGCCCCTGCTGTGCCGCCTGCCGAATAAGCTGTAGCATTTATTGTACCACTTACGTCCAATGCAGTTCCTGCTGTAGGACTTATGGTCCCAATTCCAACCTGACCCTGAACTATCATCCCATTAGTAGGTGCTGTAGAAACCCCTGAATAATCTGCTCCTATTGCAACGCTACCTTTAACATCTAATTTGTTTTTTATTGTCTCTGTTGTTGCTAAACCCATGCCAACATTCTTCCCTGAATCAGTGGCCAAATAAGTATTACCTGTTGTCGAAAGCTCCTCATACGCGCCATAAGGAGCGGGATAATAGGTTGTAAGCGTAATATCTTCTGCCATGCTGTATATACCCATGAGTAACACTACGCACAAAAACGCGCCAAAAAATGCTCCTAAAAATCTTCCGAGTCTTTCCATACATGCCTCCGTTCTTCTCGACTCTGCTTCCATGATATGCTTTCATGGCCGCTCGAAGAATATTGTTCGAGCGGATGTCCTGACCATACACACAAGCCCAGCCGAGAACTCTTCTTGTTTTACTTTCCGCGTAGTTCCGCGATTTCAAAACTGTTTCAAAAATCTCACGTCATTCTCGTATAATAACCGTATATCATCAATGCCGTATTTCAACATGCAGATCCTGTCCACGCCCATGCCGAACGCAAAACCGGTATAGACAGAAGGATCTATCTTTACAAATTCAAAAACCCTTGGATTTATCATGCCTGAGCCCAGGACCTCGAGCCAGCCCTTGTAAGAGCAAACCCTGCATCCTTTCCCTCCGCAGATAAAACACGATATATCAACCTCTGCCGAAGGCTCTGTAAACGGGAAGAAATGCGGCCTGAATCTCATCTTAACATTATCCCCGAAATACTCTTTCGCAAATCTTTCCAGCACGCCTTTAAGATCGCTGAATTGTATGCCTTTATCAACCATAAATCCTTCTATCTGATAAAACATAAAGGAATGGCTGGCGTCAACAGCGTCAGGCCTGTACACCTTGCCTGCGTGTATAACCTGTATCGGCGGTTTTTCTTTTTCCATGACGCGTATCTGGCTTGTGGATGTCTGGCTGCGCAATAGATTCCCGTTCTCAATATAAAACGTGTGGAATGTCTCTCTGGAAGGGTGGTTTTTCGGGATGTTCAGCGCCTCAAAATTATAATATTCCGTTTCTATCTCAGGGCTTTCTACCGCTTTAAAACCCATTTTCCCGAAAATTTCTATTATCTCCTGCATTGTTTTTACTAAAGGGTGGCTGTGCCCCAGTTCTCTTTTTATGCCCGGGAGAGTTATGTCATTGTTTTCAAAGACAGCCGTCTCCAGCGGCCTGAAATCTTTTCCCTTTTCATCCAACAAAAGCGTTATCTTCTGTTTCAGCTTGTTAATAAACATGCCTGCTTCGGGTTTATCTTTTTTAGGCACGCTTTTTATGCCTTTGAAGGCCTCTGTCACAAGCCCTTTTCTGCCGAGATATTTGATATCAGCCTTTTCCAGCTCTTCCGTATTTGAAGAATCAGATATCTCTTTTATAGCTATCTTCTCTATCTCTTTTAATTTATCTATAAACTTCATCTTGCCCCCTCAAATGAGCCCGCCATTGTTTCTGTGGCGGGCGAATTAGACCCTTGACACGGAACATCAATATTAAAAATTCAATTCTTTCGTGTCAAGGGTAAGTTCGGACAAATGACTTACGGAAACCTTTGGTTTTCGTAAGTCATGTCCTCACTTATCTATCTGTTTGAACTTATTCAAATTTTCATTTGAACCCACCAATATCAGGACATCCCCCTGCGTTATTACATAATCAGCCCTGGGGGCTATATTAAATTCGCACGTTTTATTATCCGGCCGGCTTTTATTTCTGACGCCTATTATGGTCAGGCCGTGTTTCGCCCTTATGTCTAAATCTCTTATGGACTGCCCCATGAAAGCCTGCGGCGCCATGGTTTCCATTATGCTGAATTCAGGAGAAAGATATATGTGCTCGATTATAGACGGGGATATGAGAGAGTTCGCGACCCTTGTCCCCATGTCTCTTTCAAGAAATACTACTTTTGTAGCCCCTACCTTTTCGAGCACCTTGCCGTGCTCTTCGGTGACAGCACGGGCCACTATCTCCTGCACGCCCATCTCTTTCAGGGTAAGCGTGGTAAGGATAGAAGCTTCCAGGTTTGTGCCTATGCCGACCACAACTACATCCACGTTCTTTATCCCGACAGCCTTCAAGGCCTGTTCGTCCGTAGAATCCGCCTGCACCGCTTCTGTTACGAATTCAGAAGCGTGCTGAACCAATTGTTCCTCCTTATCAATAGCCAGGACCTGACAGCCCTGCTCACTCAATGTTTTAGCAACGCTTAATCCAAATCTTCCAAGGCCTATCACCGCAAACTGTCTCATATAATACCTCTCTTCTTTATTTTCCGCGTGGTTCCGCGGGCCGTTATATATTCCGCGTAAGTTCCGCGTCTCAACCTACCATTATCTTTTCTTCTGGATATTTATATAACATCCTATTATCTTTAAACGCAAATGTCAGGACGAGCGTCAAAGGCCCGATCCTGCCGGCAAACATAGTAATCATTAAGAGAAACTTCCCAAAAGAACTTAAAATAGGTGTAATGCCTGTCGACAGCCCCACCGTGCCGAACGCGGATGCCACCTCAAATAATATCCTTAAAAAATAATTGGGCATTGCTTCTTTGCCGGCCTCTACAAAACTTAAAAGCATTGTGAATATAACTAACCACGCGCTCGCAAGGCCTGCTATCATAACGCATTTTCTGAAAATCGTCTTCGGCACTGTTTTTTTAAAAAGATGCACATCGTCTCTATTTTTCACCATGCTCCAGGCCCCGCCTGCAAGAATGGCGAGAGTATTTGTCTTGATGCCTCCTCCTGTGGAACCTGAAGAAGCACCTATGAACATGAGTATTATCATAAAAAATAACGTGGGGCTTGCGAGATTCCCTATAGCCACCGTATTAAAACCAGCTGTCCGGGGAGAGACAGACTGGAAAAAAGATATCAGCAATTTGTCTTTTATGCCCAGGCCGTAAAGCGTCTTTCCGTTTTCTAGAAGGAGAAAAACAACCGCTCCTGAAATAATCAATACGGAAGACACGAAAACGACTATCTTTGTCTGCAGGCTTACTTTTGAAAACAGATTAAAGCCCTGGTATTTTTTCTTGAAAAAAGTTTTCAAAAATATATTTCTAAAAAATTTACCTGAGTCTACCAGTACAACAAACCCCAACCCGCCCAGTATTATAAGGGCCATTATCGTAATGCTCACTGCCGCATCGCTTCTGTAATTTTCGAGGTTATTCGTATAAAGAGAAAGACCCGCGTTGCAAAAAGCAGACACAGAGTGGAATATCGCGTAATAGATATTCCCGAATCTTGCCCACAGAAACAATGCCCCCAGAGCTTCTATAATAAAGGTGATGGAAAGTATAGAAAGTATGAGAGATTTTAACCCCTCCGCGCTAGCCCAATCCAGCGCGCCTTTCATGATAAGATTTTCTCTGAGCGTAAGTTTTCTGCCCAGCATTATCGCAAATAATGTGGACAGCGTCATGATGCCCAGCCCGCCTATCTGTATCAAAAACAATATGACCAATTGGCCGAACAAGGAGAAATCTTTTCCGACATCCTTTACGGTAAGGCCTGTGACGCATGCAGCGCTTGTGGCGGTAAAAAAAGTGTCTATCAGGCTTATAGAATGCCCGGGGCTGGAGCTTTGCGGAAGCGACAAAATAAATCCGCCTATCATTATTGCCAAAAGGAAAGTGACTGCCACTAATTGGGCAGGTTTTAATTTAACCATAATTTTTTCGTATGCGCCGCAGTCCGGATTCCAATTACTTTTTCCATACGCTGGCTGCAAGTTTTTGAAAAGCTGCCTTATCGTTAACAGCCATGTCTGCGAGGATCTTTCTATTAAGCGCTACTTTAGCATCTTTCAGGCCTTTC
>Ga0210049_1005872_pt1 | contig 10391 bp, 13 predicted proteins | sample CryGeyCG2014_300_2_FD_183964 | JGI IMG/M metagenome (GOLD analysis project Ga0210049, IMG submission 183964) | Groundwater microbial communities from aquifer - Crystal Geyser CG06_land_8/20/14_3.00 (SPAdes) (version 2) | ecosystem: Environmental > Aquatic > Deep subsurface > Groundwater | place...
CATACTGTTATTATTCTACGGATTATACGAGTACCCATATTTCCATTCTACCACTCTTCATTTTCTTCCGCAATGAATCGGGACGGAGATGACTCTATTCGTCTTCCGAAGAGGAATCGTCTTCTTGCATGGGTTATATACAGACGTTCTTTCGCTCTCGTGACTCCCACATACATAAGTCTTCGTTCTTCCTCGAGTTGAAAATGGTCAAACGTGGACCGCGAGTGGGGAAGAATTCCCTCTTCAACACCCACCATGAACACCACGGAGAATTCCAACCCTTTCGCTTGATGCAGTGTCATGAGCCTTACGCCTCCTTCCCCTTTTCTTTTTTTTTCTCCCTCAGAATATTCAGACTCCACAAGCGCTATCTGCTCCAAAAAGTCATTAATATTGGGGTAGGAGTTTGCTACGCTTTTCAACTCCTTGATATTTTCCAATCGGGAGTATTCATCAGGATCTTTTTCATTATAAAGTGCAAGATAATTCGTGGCAGAGAAAATTTCTTCCATGAGGTTCTCCGTATCTTTTTTTTCAATATCCTCTCGAATTGGAATGGCTTTTCCCACAAATTCCACCCATTTACGTTTTCCCAATTTCATGATGCGCTCCTGTGCAACCTCATTATCCGGATTGATGATAAGCCGCATATATGAGAGAATATCCTTTATTTCCTTTCGTTCATAAAAGCGAATACCCCCAATAAGCATGTAGGGAAGGCCATAGTGCAAAAGCGCTTCTTCAATTGCGCGTGATTGCGCATTTATACGATAGAGCACGGCTATTTCTTTATAATTAAACTTGTCCTGCAGTCGTTCTATTTCTGAAACAAGATAGAGTGCTTCATCTTCTTCGTTTTGCATCTGTTTTATTATGATGTCCTCTCCCCCATTTTTTTCGGTAAAAAGTTTTAAGATGGGATGACCATTATTTTTTGAAATAACGGTGTAAGCAAAATCAAGAATAGGAGGTGTCGAGCGGTAGTTCTGTTCAAGTTCAAATACTTTACCTTCAGGAAAATCCTCCTGGAACTTTTCGAGATTCCTAATGTCTGCTCCCCGCCATGAATAAATACTTTGGGAAAAGTCACCAACGACCGTAATATCCATACTCACCTCAGATAGGAGTCGTGCAAGCGAATATTGAGCATAATTGGTATCCTGGAATTCGTCTATCAATATCTGTGTGTATTTCTCATGAATGAGGGAACGTACCTCATCATCCTTACGGAATAGCTCAACAACCTTCATGATGAGGTCGTCAAAGTCAAATGCATTATTTTTCTTCAATCTTGCTTGATAGGTGGTATATATTTTTGCGACATCGGCCGCTCGTTCCTGGGGAAAAAAAGTGGTGAATTTATCGGGAGGAATGAGTTGGTTTTTTGCGGCGGAAATGAGATGTGACAGATAGGATGCCGTCATCCGCTCAATGTCTTTTTCTTTTATTATCTGTTTGAGAAGCGCTCCCTGATCATCATCATCAAAAATGACAAAATCGGGCCCATATCCTAATCTTCCTGCATACTTGCGCAGTAAACTTGCGCAAAATGAATGAAATGTTCCCACAAATCCCAGTTTTCCGTATCCCGCGTTTTCAATTCTTTTTTTCATTTCGGCCGCGGCCTTATTGGTGAAGGTAATCATCACTATTTCACTGGGTCTTATTCTTTTTTGCGTTATTAAGTAGAGGACTTTAGAGACCAGCACTCTTGTTTTGCCACTCCCCGCGCCTGCCAGAACAATGGAGGGGCCTGTCGTATGGGAGACTGCCTGAAGTTGCGCAGGATTTAACGTATTGAACTCATCTTTGTGCATAAGCTATACTATACCTTATGAAATATATTTTAGGAAACTGGAAAGCGAACAAAAATTTCTTGGAGGTAAAACAGTGGATATATACATTCCAAAGAGAATACCACGTACATGAGAATGTGACACTGGGTGTTTTTCCACCCTTTCCTTTTATCTCCTATGTTCAAGGTAAGTTAAAAGACTGCAAGAATGTATTTGTAGGTGCGCAAACACTCTCATCGTTTGAAAAAGGGAGCTATACGGGAGATGTGACAGCAACCTCGCTGGAGGGCGTTGCAAGTTATTCGATAATAGGTCACAGCGAACGGAGAAGCACATTTCCTGAATCTGAAACTGATGCTCTGTTAGCGGAAAAAGTAAAACAAGCTCTTTCCCACTCTATAATTCCTGTGTACTGTGTCCGCAATGAGCAAGATTCTATTCCCCATGACGTGAAGTTTGTTGCATATGAACCTGTTGCAGCAATTGGCACTGGCCAAAATGAGCCTCCGAGCCAAGTGGTTGAGATGAAAAAGAAGATGAAACTTCCCGAAAACTGCGTCTTTCTTTATGGCGGATCTGTCGATGAAAAAAATGCATCGGATTATTTTGCCACGGGTGAAATTGACGGATTCCTCCTCGGTAAAGCAAGCCTTGATCCTGTTCAATTCATCAAAATCGCCCAAGCCGCACAGTCTTAAACACTTGTTTCCTCCCCCCATCCTCTGCGGATTGACATTATTTCAACAATACATCTCTCCTGTCGCCCCGCAATAGAAATGTCATCCCGTCAAAGTAGGTCAAACTAATTCTTTCGTGCGTATTTTTTTACTATAAATTCAACCGTCATTCCCGCGGAGGCGGGAATCCAGGCTAAAACTACATTATTTCTATCGTGCATTATCGACTGGATCCCCGTCTTTTGACCAGAGGTCAATCGCCCTTTGGACGACACGGGGATGACAAACATATGTGGCATTTCCATTTTATCTTCTAAGTGATATTGAATATTTATGGGCTTGAAAAGTAGTAGTAGTAGTAGTACCCTAGTTAAATATGACGGAATCTTTAGGTGGAGGGAGCAGTAATAATGGAGGAGACAGGCCTAGTTTTGTTGCGTTACTTTTTCAGAAATTAGCATTTACAAAACAAGTAGAAAGCCAGACTGGTAAATCTACAGGTGCAGCTCAAACAGAAGTATTACGACAAATTAGACAGGTAAGCAAATCTCAAGTAGGAGATGGTATTACTGGCAAAGGCGTGACAAAATCAGGTGGTGACGATGGTTCAATTTGAATTGGTAAATAACTTCAACTTGACTTACACATAAATATCATCTATATTTGAACTGTAAGTTAGTTTTAACCTCAGTTCCAGTATAAATATGAAAAAAGGTGATTATTTAACAGCTTTATTAAAATCTCCCAAAACAATCTTCTCTTTGCAGGACATTGCATTGCTGTGGCAAACATCAAATACCAATACTACGAGTGTGCGACTCCATTATTATGTTGAGCATGGAGATTTGCACCGCATCCGTCGTGGTCTGTATGCCAAAAGCAAACAATATGATAAACTGGAATTGGCAACACGAATTTTTACCCCCTCTTATGTAAGTTTTGAGACTGTGCTTGCTCAGGAAGGCCTCATTTTCCAATATCAGACTCACATTACAGTTGTATCATATTTAACAAGAATGATCAGTATTGATAATCAAGTGTATTCCTATAAAAAAATAAAAAATACAGTTTTAATGAACTCTTTGGGAATTGAAAATCTCAATGAAACGTCGGAAGCCATAAAAGAACGAGCATTTCTGGATACTCTCTATACGAATCTTGACTTTTACTTTGACAATGTGAGGTCTCTTGATTGGAATAAAGTGTTCTCTCTACTGCCAATTTATGATAATAAACGTATGGTCAAGGTTGTTGAAAATTTATTTAAGAAATTTAGTTCAAAATAACTATATGCCTTTAGATATATCTGTCCATAAAACTATCCTGTTTCAACTATTACAAGACATTTATTCTCATAATGAGATTGCTCCGTTTTTGGGTTTTAAAGGCGGCACAGCCGCTTTACTATTTTATAAACTTGATCGGTTTTCAGTAGATATTGACTTAGACCTCCTCGATGAAAGTAAAGAGGATAAGGTATTTGAAGAAATTGCTACCATTGCAAAAAAATATGGAACTTTAAAAGAATCGTATAAAAAACGATTTAATTTATTTTTTTTACTATCTTACGAAGATAAAGCGCACAATATCAAAATAGAAATAAATCGCCGGCAGTTCGGATCACGATATGAGATAAAAACCTACCTTGGTGTGTCAATGCAAGTGATGACGCCTGAAGATATGTTTGCTCATAAATTAATGGCAATGTATGAGCGAATCGATAGAACAAGCAGGGATATTTATGATGTTTGGTTCTTTCTCTCAAATCGATTTCCTATCAATAAAAATATTATAGAAAACAGATCGAGCATGTCATTTAGACAACTAACTAATGAGTGTATTCAAAAACTTGAAAAACTAAATAATATTCATATCCTGGAAGGTCTCGGAGAACTCTTAGCTACAAATCAGAAAGATTGGGCCAAAGCTAAACTGAAAAAAGAAACAATAAGCCTGTTAAAGCTAAGGATTGAAAGTGAAAATTTAAAACAGCAGGGAGAGGAAAATGGTGGTCATAGCCACTATGAATAGTGTTGAAGATATCTGGATCCATCCCGATTCGGGAAGGTTCTGGACTCCTGTCGGTTGTATTTTTTTTGTCGGAGAAGGACTACCCATTCCCCCTGTCTCTTTGATAGGTATTAATGTTGGAGAAATACTCGTGCTTTTATAAGCAAGCAGTGGTTGTAAAGTGGGTGTTGCCGCAGAATTAGTTGGCTCAGGGATATCTGTGGGTTCTTGAGCGAGTATAACAGGAGCTGTCGTTGGCGCTTTAGTCGGAGCTTTTGTCGGCACTGCCACAGTTGGAATAATCGTTGGTGCTAATACAAGAAGAGTCGGTTTAGGTGTTTGGGAAAAATCATCTACTAAGTTAATTTCTTTTTTATAGGTAACTGCAGATGCCTTTGTTTTTCGTATCCGCGTTGGTGATTTGTTTGGTGAAGACAGCAAAGAACTAATATAAAAAATGGCCGCTAATAACGTGACGGTCATGACCAAAAGTGCGCCAGTTATCAATTTTTTGTTTTTTTTCATTTCTAATCGCCCAACCACCCATCACTCGCTGAGTGTAATTGGGCTTCAATTTTTAATTGTGCCGTACCTGTTGCGACAATATACTCCTTATAATACACTTTCAATTGCGGATTAAAAAGGGTAGTAATATGTGCAATTTGCCAATCACGTTCATTCACCCGTATTCGCGCACGATCAATATCGGCCTCAACTATTGTTTGAATACCTATATATAGTTTTTCACCTGGTTTTGCTTTATCTTTTTTTTTCTTTTCAATCTCATTCCAGTTTTCATCATACACCTTAAGACCAGCGGATGAGATTTCGCGGATAATGGGTACTTGTGCTGTTTCACCCTCTTGTTTCTTAAGATTCGTATTATATGTAACAACCATAATTCCCACCACAATAAGGAGGGTTGTTGCTCCTATGCCAATCATCAAGGCTGAACTTCCTCTTTCTGGCTTTTTGGGAAGAACGACCGAAGGAGGGAGTGGTGTATTATTCATTGATGCTTTTGGGCTACCTTGTATAGTATCCTCAAATTGAGGAACCACTGGTTTTTCTGATTTTTTTCTTTCATCAATCATCTTTTTCACTTCATAAACAAGAAACCCTAATACTACAATGAACGCAAAAAGAGCAATTTTGTTAATTGAAACTATAAAATCGATAAAACCCTCCATATATTCATTCTAGCAATAATGAGACTCAAAACGCAAGAACCAAACCCGCCCCTACAACTAGGCAAAAAAGAGCTGCAAAAAGATAGCTAGACATACCTCCTCCGGTCACTGGAGGAGTCGCTGTGGGGATAGACGGGGCAATTGTCGGAGTACTATTTGGAATACTACTGGTACTAGTTGGCACAGGTGTAATTGTTGGAGTAGGAATGAGAGTGGGAGATCCGGTCGCCTCACCCAATACTTGTTCGCCACTTTTGATTATAGAAAAACTCCTCCGCAATGTAAGTGGAAATCCATTAGTATCCACCGTTGTTGCGGCTATCGTATATCTCCCTGCTCCTAAGGCAAGTGAATATTTTACTAACCAATCACCTTTTTCATCTGCTTTTGTCCGATAACTATACTGTTTTGTAGGTCCCTGAATAAGAACTAACACATCTTGAGAAGCAACCGCAACACCTCGAATAAGGGGTGCATTGCCGGGGATGATGGTATTTTCTTTTGGATATACGATGAGCGGTTGCCCCTTTAATTGAGGAGACGATATTCGCACATTTTCACCAAGAACCGATCCCTCTTGGGGGAGCTGTGCCAAACGCATCGAAATACCCGCAGTAATAGCTTGACGAAGCGGGCGAGTCTGAAGCACTGTAGTCCTCACAATTCCATCAGGATAGGAGAATAATTTCAATGAAACCGAAACTGTGTCTGCAGTAGATTGAATCATATTTGATTTCTTATCGATCAGACCAGTGAGCGGAAGAAGCCACTCCCCTGTTTCCTTTGTAAACACCGCAAGAGGATAATACCCATCTATTTCATATATGAGTAAACCGTTTGCATAAGGCTTTCCCGAAGGTATTATTACTTTTCCATAGGCCGGTGAAATAGGTTTCTCTTTTGATTCCTTTGGTGTTCTTACGGTGGTATTTACTAAGGCGTTCAACTCATATGTTTTAGTCCCTGTGCGGACACGATAATGATATGAGGTATCTTCTGTCAGTCCAGTTACAACCGTGTAATATACCCCATTTATATATTCTGCGTTCTGTTTTGCAGTAAAAACACCTTTCTGTGTGCCCCATTCAATCCACTGCTCTTCTGTAACGGGATTATTGGTTGACCATACGACCTCAAATCCATGAGGAGAAATATTGACCACCGAGAGTCTATTGATTCCTTTTGTCTTTTGCCACCCATTTTCCCGACCAACTTGTCGGAAAAAAACTGTTCCTCCTATCATAAGTGAAAGAAGAGAGATTATTCCCAGGACAAAGAGGCCCCTTTGACTTTTTTTTATGTAGTACGAACTGTATGCCATAGTATAATTATTCTTGCTTTTGTTTTAATACTTCAATAATAGTTTTATCCATAACATAATTGGGTACTTGAGCCGGCTTTATATTGATCTGTTCTGCAATCTTGGTTTGAATGTGGTAAATGTCCAAAATCATCCACGCTATGATGGTGAGAAACACACCCAACGATAGTATTAACAATTCTTTTCCTTTCACAGATAGTATCCTTCAACTTCTAATAATAACTTAAGAGTACCTCCCGTAGTTCCCTGCTTAGTATCCTGATCAAAGGTAATTTTTTGAATCATTTTTAAACGTCTGTCATTCATAACTTCGGTAATAAATTCCTTTGACTGAATAAAATTCGCTCCTCCTTCGAGGGTAATGCCTATTTTCTTTCGTACCAGCTTCTTTTCCGTATCTTTTAAGTTTACCTTATTTATTGACATTGAAGACAAATTCATACCTGAATTCGATGCGGAGAACTGTGAATCATCCACTAATTTGTTAATTTGCGGCAACGTAGGTAGTGCCTCATCAAGTAAATAGAGGTCGGACCTGTTTTCTTCTAGAAACGATTGAATGTCCACTATTTTTTTAATGACATTCTCATATCCTATATCTAGGATGTGGAGTCTTCCCAACTCTTCTTGGAGGGATAATATTGTGAGAATATTGGGACGAATAACAAAAAAAGTAAAAAAGGCAAATGATATAAAAAAAAGGATCGTATAGCTATAGTCAGTAACCTTCTTTACGAGTAATTTTCTTTTTATAATGGATTTGATCATTTTTTTGCGGCGGCTAATTGAAAATTGGCCAACGTAAATGGGACAAGAAATTCCGTACCACTTCGTCGAATGCTCCCCAATGTAACCAGTTTAAACCTCCTATCCTTCCTGAGCCGAGCCAGGTAGGACCGAATGGTTTCTGGGTCTGTAGTGCTTGATTCAAATTTATATATACCCGCTTGGATATCGAGCCGTTTTATGGTTAATCGAAGAGGAAATGTATCTAAAAAATAGGTAAAGGACTCTGCGAAAAGTGCCTGATTCATAAGAACTTCTCTTATTTGTTTTGTTTTTAGGTCGACAATCTCCGCTTCTTTTAACAGGGGGTCAGAAACAGCAACGATTTCCTGTTTTTGTTGCAACTCGTCTTTCAAGTCAATAATTTCCTGATCTATCTTGAAACGATAAAAAAAGACGGAGATGACGACTATTTGGGTTATAACAAGAACATACCGCAAATAATGCAGTACGAAATATATGCTCTTATCTAAAAAATCGCGCTCTTTTTCAGGAAGAAGATTGATTTTGTATTTCATTTCTTCTTTGAACCCAATTTAGTAATGCGAGATTTAAGACGGGACGCTTTATTCTTGTGAAAAACCTTTCGCTTTGCGGCTTTATCAATAAGAGAAATGGTTTTTTTTACTTTCTTCTCGTCCTGTGTTCCCTTGAGCTTTAAAAGTCCTTTTATTGCGCTTTCAATTGCCTTTAAATAAACGGCATTACCTTTTGTTCGAGTCACATCCTTACGCATTTTCTTTTTCGCGGATTGTATATTTGGCATAATGGAAATTCACCCCCTTTTATCTATAGTATTAATAACAGTATATCCTAAGAGCTTGTTCGTAAACAAGAAGAAATATCCTACAGAGAAAATTCCTTAATTAATATTCTTTCGCCATAATCACCCGTAAACTTTAGAGTCACCTGAATGGATCCTATTACTTCATGATACACACAACGCCCTGAGGAACAAGTGCCCAAAGTCATTTGTTTTTCAAAGGTATTCCCCGTAATGTCAGAAATCGTCCCGATAACTCCCTGCTTCCCTTGCCCTTGTGTATCATATGAAAGTTCGTAGTCTATCGAGGAGGTTCCACTTGGAACTCCTTTACCTTCAAGCAGTATCTCCTTATTACCTTGCAATGATTTGAGGGTTACCACTGTGGAAGAATCGACCGTAGGAATAGCATCAACTTCTTCTTTTTTTTGGACTTGATCTATTTTTTTTGGCTCCTGCCGGGAGATGAAGATCCCCATACCCACTCCTAACAGAATGAGAGCCCCTATAACCCCATATATCATGTTTTTTTTCATTGGTTGGTTAAGAATTAGTAATGCGTTTTATAACGACGTCAGCTACCTTGTCCATAGAAATACGCTCTTGTTTCATTGTATCACGCTCCCGAATAGTGACTGTCCTGTCTTCAAGAGTTTGATAATCAACCGTGATGCAATAGGGTGTTCCTATTTCATCCTGCCGTCGATACATTTTCCCAATATTCCCTCTGTTGTCATATTCAACTACATATTGTTTTTTGAGCGATGCGAACAGTTTCCGTGCTACTAGGACAAGCTTTTCATCCTTCTGTAGTGGAAAAATAGCGGCCTTTACGGGAGCAATTTTAGGATTGAGTTTTAATACGAATCGTTCCTTTCCATTCACCTCTTCCTTGACAAACGCATCGGTAAGGACTATACCTGTGAGTCTTGATAACCCAAAGGTTGGCTCAATCACATGAGGAATCAGCGTTTCTTTGGTTAGTGGATCAATATAGGATAAATCCTTTCCTGAATGCTTCATGTGATTTGATAAATCAAAATTAGTCCTATAGGCAATACCAAACATTTCCTTCCATCCAAAGGGATAGCGATACTCGATATCCATTGTCCTTTTCGAGTAGTGAGATCGCTCAAATTCTTCATGCTCTCTCCATCGCAGTGACTTTTCTTTCAAACCTAAGCTTTGAGTAAATTTCCACATTTCTTCTTTCCAGTACTCAAATGTTTTTTCCCATGCTTCGGGACGGATAAAATACTCAAACTCCATTAAGTCAAACTCCATGGTTCTGTGGACGAATTGTCCCATTGTTATTTCATTTCGGAACGCCTTACCTTGCTGTGCAATCCCAAATGGGAGTGACACCCTCATCGTATTTATGACATTTTTAAAGTTGAGGAAAATACCCTGGGCAATCTCTCCTCGAAGATACAGAGTTGATTTGTCTCCCTCTATAATGCCCATCTTCGTTTCAAAGAGAAGATTGAATTTCCTTACATCGGTAAAGTCTTTTTTTCCGCATTTTGGACAAGAAATACCGTGCTCTTTTACCAAGCGAGTAAGCTCAGCAACCGACAGTCCTTCAACTTTGATACCCTCCACCTTGTCTTCGATTAAATGATCGGCTCTTGTCCTAAAATGACAATTTTTGCAATCGATGAGGGAATCGGTAAATCCTGTCACGTGTCCTGAGGCTTCCCAGACTTTTGCATTGAGCATTATGCTTGCATCTAATCCCACCATGTCTTCACGATCTAAGACAAACGTTTTCCACCATAAATCACGAATGTTGTTTTTAAGGAGAGTACCATAATGCCCAAAGTCCCACGAGTTAGCCAAACCACCATA
>Ga0210049_1005873_pt1 | contig 10391 bp, 6 predicted proteins | sample CryGeyCG2014_300_2_FD_183964 | JGI IMG/M metagenome (GOLD analysis project Ga0210049, IMG submission 183964) | Groundwater microbial communities from aquifer - Crystal Geyser CG06_land_8/20/14_3.00 (SPAdes) (version 2) | ecosystem: Environmental > Aquatic > Deep subsurface > Groundwater | place...
CGGGCGAGATCCTGTGGATCGCGCCGGAGGGGACGCGCCGACCGGCGCTGCTGGAGGCCAAGGACGGCATGGCATACCTTGCCGTCCAGACCGGCGCGCCGCTGTTGCCCATCTCGGTGGACGGGACGAGGGGCCTGCCGGCGCTGCCTTTCAGCCGCCGCTGGAAGGAAGCGGGCGTGAGCCTGATTTTCGGGCGTCCCTTCCGTTTCAAACCCGGACTTGGGCGGGAGGACCGTTCCGAGCTGGCGAAGATGACGGCCGAGGCGATGTACATCCTGGCGGCCATGCTGCCTCCCGCGCGGCGCGGCGTGTTCTCGGACCTTTCACAGGCCACGCAAGAAACCATCCAATGGTTATAATTTGATGAATTACCAGGCGCGTGGCGAGAGAGCAGATACACCCCTGCCGTTGAACGTCGCCGCATTCTCTCCACGATTTATGCTATACTAATTCCAGGTTCCCGCTCAATTTTAACCTATTGCAGCCTTTTTGCATAAACTTATTAGGAATTAGGCCGCATGTGATCGACAATGGTAGCGCAGTCGGCTACCATAAGCCGTTAACCCGCCACTAACCGAGGCGGCCTCAAGCCGCCAAAGTGGTTGCGTTATTGGCAACCATCGGTTGCTTCGACGCCATGAGGCGTCGAAGAAGGCGGCGGGTGAATACATAGTTGGGCGTCATCTAAGACGGTCAAATGCTGTAAATCATTTGGTGCTTGAATAGAAGCTATAAGATTCTGAAAAGAAAGTGCGTCCAATGACTCGTAAACTCTATGATGAGAGCCTTTTTACTTTCAAATCTGCATTTGAGGCCGAAACTGACCTCAGACAATATCAACCTAACGCTCTATCGATATTTGCGCTGTCACTTTACTTGCGGCTTGAGGATATTCACGAGTTTGCAGCCAGTGCAATTACCGAAGGCCCAAATGATAAAAAGGTTGATATTTGTTATTTGGACGAAAATGAAAATCGTGCGATTATTGCACAAAGCTACCTCTCGTCAGTTTGGGGTAGAAGAGCTGCACCAGCTAATAAAGCCAGTGATTTGAATACCGCAATAGCCTGGCTTCTCTCGGCAAGTGCAAACCGGATCCCGCACTATCTGAGAACGAAAGCTACAGAACTGAGACGCTCATTAGCAAATGGCAGTATCAAGCGCATTGAGATTCTCTTTCTTCACAACTGCTTCGAAAGCCAGAACGTCCAAGATGAGCTAAAAGCTGCCGCTGATGCCACACGGGATATAGCTAATACGTTGAGTGGCAATCCGGAGAACCCAATCATTGTATCTTATCGCGAGTTTGGTCTCAGTGAAATCGAGGAGTTGTACAGATCGAGGGATAGCGATATATTGATCGACAATTGGATGGAAGTGCCAGTATCGGGCTATGTTGAAGAGCAGGGTCAGGGGTGGAAAGCAATTCTCGCCACTGTATCGGGAGACTGGATTCGAACTCTACATAGACTCCACGGAGACCGGTTGTTCAGTGCCAATTATCGAGACTATCTCGGTTATATGAGACGACAGGGCAATATCAATTACGAGATAACGCAGACAGCTGAATCTGAACCTGCAAACTTCTGGGTGTATAACAACGGGATAACCGCGCTAACCCATGAGCTACAACTTGTTCCGAATGTTAAGATAAGAGGAATCTCAATAATCAATGGTGCACAAACAACCGGGGCGCTTAGCGACGCCACCGAATCCTCTACTACCGCAGCTAAAGTACTTATCCGAATTGTAGAATGCTGTTCACAGGATTTGATCGACAAAATAATACGATACAACAATACTCAAAACGAAATTAAACCTGCTGACAGACGTAGCAAAGATTCTACTCAAAGACGTTTGCAAGCTGATTTTTCACAATACGGAGTTACATATGCTCACCGTCGATCCACAATACGCACTCCCCGAAATGCAATTACAGCCGCGGCCATTGCACCAGCTCTTTGTGCATTTCATGGTGATCCTCAAACGGCCTATCGTAATGCCAAAGAGATTTTTAATGATGACACTACCTACCAGAGGGTTTTTCCTAGCAATATACGTGTTGAGCATGTGTTCTTGGTGAAAGCTCTTTCAGCCGCCATTGATTCCGTGAAGATTGAGCGAAAGAGAAAGGTTTCAGACAAGACTGCAACTCAACTTGAAGTACAACAGTACGAAATCCTAAAATACTCGGGGGCAAAGCATTTTTTGTTTTACATTATTGGCGCCATAGCCGAGGAAATCATGCAAAGGCGTGTGTCTGATCTGTATGAGTGGAAATGCAAATCAGAAATAATCTCCGCAGAAAACGTATCAATGTCAAATTCTTGGAACACTGCCTTACGAGCACTACTGCCCCATATATCAACCATCGTAGGACGGCAGCAGACCCAAGATCCATCTTACGATGTACCTAGAAGCACAGAACTTTCGAGGCGAGTTGCTGAAGAACTGAAGGCTCTAATTGCGTCACTTGAATTGGTTCTTGGAAGTCAGTTCTATGAGGTAAGAAGTCGCACAACGATATAATGCCGCCCAACATCGCCTGCTGAGAAACAGCTTTTTGTCCGCTGTTTCTTGTGGATTGAAGGATGGCTCTACCATCCGGGTAGATTCCATCGGACAGCGGCTACGCCGCTCGTGACCGCAGCACATTTTTAAAATTGGCGCGATAATTGAGAAGGAGTCTCGCCAGTCTCGCCGCTGCCGTTGAGCCATTCCGTTAGCTATTCACAGAAACCGGAAAAGGGCAACTGATGAACAACCCATTGGAGAAGTTTCAAGACCTCTTGCGCGAGCTCTTCCAGTTCGATTGCGCCGACCTGGACTTTGGCATCTACCGCATCATGAATCACAAGCGCGACGTGATCGAGCGGTTCATCACGCAGGACCTGCCAAAGGCCGTCGCTGCCGAGCTGGAGCGCGGCGCGCTGGCCGACCAGTCCCAAGCCGCCGGGGAATTGCAGAACGTTGCCGCGCAGATCAGCCAAACGCTGGGACAGGACGCCCTCGATGCCGACGGGAACCTGGCCGCAACCTACCACGCCACGCCGCTGGGTAAGAAGTATCTGTCCCTGAAATCCAAAGCCGCAGGCGCGCGCGGCCGCCAAGCTCTCGAAGCGAGCATCTTCAACCAGTTGTACGCCTTCTTCAGCCGTTACTATCAGGACGGCGACTTTATCTCCAAGCGCCGCTACTCCAAACGCGAACGCTACGCCATCCCCTACAACGGCGAAGAAGTCTATCTCTACTGGGCCAACCACGACCAGTACTACGTCAAGACCGCCGAGCACTTTACCGACTATGCCTTCACATCCGGCGGTGTGACCGTGCACTTTAAGATTCAGGCGGCAGACGTCGAGCAGAACAATGTCAAGGGCGACAAGCGCTTCTTTCTGCCCCGTCTGGCGGAAATAGCTTGGGACGAGGCCGCGCGCCAACTGGTGATCCCCTTCGAGTACCGCCCGCTCACCGGGCAAGAAAACATCTCCTACGGCCAGAAGAACCAGCAGGAGGCGATCCTCGCCGAGGCCTTGGAAAGAATCCCCAAGCGGCTCTCGCTGAAAACCGCCGCGCCGGCGCTGGCCGCCCTGACCGCCGAGAAACGCAAGACCGGCGACGGCCAGCCCGTCACTTACCTGGAACATCACCTACGGCAGTACACCCGGCGCAACACGTCTGACTTTTTCATCCACAAGGACCTGAAGGGCTTTCTCTCGCGCGAGTTGGACTTTTATCTCAAAAACGAGGTGCTGAACTTGGACGAGGTGGAAGCCGCCGGCCAAGACCGCGCCGAAGGCTGGTTCCAGATGATGCGTGTTATCAGGGCCGTCGGTGGCCGGATCATCGAATTCCTCGATCAGATCGAGAACTTCCAAAAGATGCTCTGGGAGAAGCGCAAATTCATCACCGAGACGCAGTACTGCATCACGGTCGGCAACATCGCCGAGGGCTTTTACCCCGAGATTGCCGCCACCCAGCTGCAATGGGCCGAGTGGAAGGAGCTGTTCCACATTGACGAGGAGCGGGCCGGCTTGTTCATCGCTAGCAAGGGCAAAAACGACACGCGCATTGCCTTTCTCAAGGCCCACCCAACACTGGTGCTGGATACCAGGCACTTTGACCGAGACTTTGTGGACCGGTTGCTCGCGAGCTTCAACGACCTAGATAAGATAACCGACGGGTTGCTTATCCACAGCGAGAACTGGCAGGCATTGAATCTATTAGTGGAGAAATACCGCGGACAGGCGAACTGCGTCTATATTGATCCCCCTTTCAATACAGGAGCTGATTTCCTTTACCACGATATGTTCCGAAATTCGACTTGGCTCGCTCTACTCGCCGATAGAATACGGGCATCATTTCCGCTACTTTCCTCCGACGCGAACTACTATGTACATCTTGACTACAATGCGGTGCATTACGGCAAGATACTGCTACTGAGTATTTTCTCTGAGCTAAACGAGCTGGTTTACAACACAAATGCCACAAAGGACGAGGAGAGCGGTCTATTCAGTTACAAGAGTTTTGCCCCAAAGTTCGTCCGGCAACACGACACGATTCTTCACGCCTTCAACGATAGCACCAGATTCGTGAAACTCTGGAAACCCAATCGAAATACTTCTCAATTAGGCCTTGGCCAGTTAGATATTGTCTCGATGCCTACAAAGCAGAACCCAAAATCCCTCGCAGATTTCCGCTTCTACGTTGAACGCTACCGCAATGGAAAGCTATCACAAAACAATTTGGAGATCAGGGAGAAAATCTTTGCAATTGGAGATGTCTGGAACGATATCTACTCATTCACGCAATCCGAGATGCGCACTAGTGAAAATGTGAGTTTCTTGACTCAGAAACCGGAGAACCTAATAAGGCGTATTATTCAGTCATCGGCGATGCCTAGTGATCTAGTTGTGGACTTTTTCGCTGGCTCGGGTACTACCGCAGTTGTTGCACATAAGCTCCGACGCCAATATATCGTCGTGGAAATGGGTGGCTACTTCGAAGTCACTTACGATTCATACGACAGAGAGACATCCGAATGGAAAAAGAAGCTTGGCGTATTGGGAAGGATGAAGAACGTCTTGCATGGCGATGAGGAATTCGATGCTTGTGGGAAGGGGCGCCGTTCTACACTCAGCAAACAGATAGGTTGGAAGGGTGGCGGAGTATTCAAATACATCCGCCTTGAATCCTACGAAGACTCACTGAATAACATCGCTTTTGACAACGCCTCCGGCCAGCGGGCCATGCAGTTCGACGACTATCTTATCCAGTACATGCTCAAGTGGGAGACGCGGGCTAGCGAGACACTGCTGAATGTGGAGAACCTGGCGCGACCGTTCGATTACAAACTGCATATACATGCCGATGGCCAGACGCGCGATAGGATGGTGAACATCCCCGAGACCTTCAACTACCTGCTGGGGCTGCACGTCCAAACGCGACGAGTTTACAACGATAACGGGCGGCGCTATCTAGTCTATCGTGGCCTGATTGACCAACGCAACGTCGCTGTCATCTGGCGCGAGACCGAGAGCTGGGAGAAAGCCGACTTTGAGCGCGACAGGAAATTCGTGACCGAGCAGAAACTAGCCGAGGGCGCGGACGAGGTCTTTGTCAACGGCGACTCGCTCATACCCAACGCCCGGGCACTGGAACCGGTCTTCAAGGCCCGCATGTTCGCGCCGGTGGAGACATAGCCTATGCCTCGCGTAGCAAGAACGCAGCTAGCACAGGTGGCATCCACAATAGGTACCCAGCAATACTTCAAGCTCGAAGAGCGACTGGTCCTGTTAGCATGGCTGAACGATCTCTTCGGCTACCCGCGTAACTGTAACCTGCTCGCGGATATGAAAGAGGCTGCCGAAGGGTTCGATGCCTCGGGCCGCAGTTTCGTCTATCACCGGTTAATCGCGCGCGGGGACAAGGTGAAGATCGCGCCAGCCGATCTGGCCCGGTACGACGACAACATTCGCGGCCACTTGCAGGCTATGAACGCCCGCCGGCCGGAGCCGATCACCCTGCGCTACTTTCAGTATCTGGCGGCACTCTACACGGAAGTCTTCCTGGACCGCTACTTCCACCGCCGAGCCGAGATGCTACGCTCGCTGAACACCTTTGTCGGAGAACGCAATACCAAAAGACTCGCTGGTGAACCGCTAGACGCGGCGTTTATGGAAGCGGACCTGAGGAAGCTGGCCTTTTGGATGGCCACCGGCAGCGGTAAGACGCTCATCATGCACCTTAATTACCAGCAGTTCCTGACTTACAACACCCAGCCGTTGGACAACATCCTGCTGATTACGCCAAACGAGGGCTTGAGTAACCAGCACTTGGCAGAGCTGGCAGCTTCGGGCATTCCCGCCCGGCGCTTCAACCTAAATGAGAGCGGATTGAGTCTGGCCGCGAAGAACACGATTCGGGTAATCGAGATTACAAAGTTGGTGGAAGAAAAGCGCGGCGGCGGGGTGAGTGTGCCGGTGGAAGCCTTTGAGGGCAACAACCTGATTATTGTGGATGAAGGGCACAAAGGCTCGGGCGGCGAAGCCTGGCGCAAGTTCCGCGATGCGCTGGGCGATACGGGCTTTACCTTCGAATACAGCGCGACTTTCGGGCAGGCCCTGACAGCGGCACGCAACGACCAACTGACGGCGGAGTACGGCAAGGCCATCGCCTTCGACTACTCCTACCACTACTTTTACGGTGACGGTTACGGCAAGGATTTTCGTGTTCTGAATCTCAAGCAGGAGACAACCGAGGAGCAGACGGAGACGCTACTGCTGGGAAACCTGCTGTCGTTTTACGAGCAGCAGCTGGTATTCGAGGAGCAAGCGGAAGCCCTGCGGCCCTATAACCTGGAGCGGCCGCTGTGGGTTTTTGTCGGCAGTACCGTGAACGCGGTGTACACCAAAGACAAGCGGAAGCGAAGCGACGTCCTCACCGTGGTTCTCTTCCTGCATCATATCCTGGAGAACAAACGCAGCTGGGCGGTCCGGGCGATCAAGAAACTCCTCGAAGGCAAGACTGGCCTGACAACTCCCGATGGCCAGGACGTGTTCGCGGGTAAGTTCGCCTATCTTCGGAAATGTGATCTGTTGCCAGAAGAAACGTATCAAGACATTCTCGCCACGGTGTTTCATTCGCCGACGGGCGGTGGCCTGCACTTGTGCAACATCCGGGGCAGCGCGGGGGAACTCGGACTGAAGGCAAGTGGCGCGGAAGGCTACTTTGGTCTCATCTACATCGGCGACACCAGTGACTTCAAGAAACTCGTGGAATCAGACGGCGCGAAAATCACACTAGAGGAGGACGCCATTTCTGACTCGCTGTTCGACGGCATCGGCAGACTGGACACATTTATTGACATCCTCATCGGCGCAAAGAAGTTCATGGAGGGCTGGAATTCCTGGCGCGTCTCGAACATGGGCCTGCTCAACATTGGCCGCCAGGAGGGTTCACAGATCATCCAACTATTCGGCCGCGGCGTGCGTCTGCAGGGCAAGGGGTTCAGCCTCAAGCGGAGTTCGGCGCTGGACGGAGCACATCCGGAGCATGTGAGTCTGCTAGAGACGCTGAATATCTTCGCCGTGCGGGCCAATTACATGGGCCAGTTCCGTGAGTATCTGGAGAGGGAAGGAGTGGAGACCGAAGAGGCGGTTGAGTTGCCGCTTTTCGTCTGGGCCAACAAGGAATTTCTGCGCAAGGGGCTTGTGGTGCCGCGCGTACCGGAAGACCGAAATTACGCGGTCGAGAGTGCGGTCGTGCTGCAGCCCGATTCGGCGGTGCAGGTGCGCGTAGACATGTCGCTGAAGGTCGAGGCGGTGGAAAGCAGCGCTGCAGGCCTCACTACGGTCGCGGGGCAGGCAGGACGCGAGCAGCCTATCCCGGAGGAGAGCCTCCAGCTTGTGGATTGGGAACGCGCCTACCTCGATCTGCTTGAGTACAAGGAACGGAAAGGTCTCAATAATCTGGTGGTGCCACCAGACGCGCCGAGGAATATTATCACAACGACCACACCCGCGAGGCTTTACCGGTTGGTAGCCGACGAGGCCGTGGTCAGACCGACATCGTTTGGCGGAACGTTACTATTGCAGGAAGCCGTGACGAACATCCTGCGGAAATACACTGACGATTTTTACCGAATAAGACGGGAGAAATGGGAATCGAATTACATGGTTTACCAACCTCTCGATGAGAGCGACCCGAATCTCAGCTTCAACCGACAGGCCGTGAAGGAAGGCAAGACCGGCGGATATGTTGTAAATGTCCAGCGTTCCAAGAGAGATTTGGTGTCTGCTATCCAAAAACTCATCGCGGACGCGGAAACCCTCTACAGCCAAGAGAGTGTGGAACTGCCGCGTATCTATTTCGACCGGCATCTTTACCAGCCGTTGCTCGTAGAGTACGGCGATCAGGTGAAGATGACCCCCCCGGGGCTCAATCCGAGCGAAGCGCAGTTCGTCCGCGATCTCAAAGAATACTGGGCCAAAGAGAAGGACAACTCACTGACCGGACGTCAGATATACCTACTGCGCAACCTGAGCCGGGGCAGCGGCATTGGCTTCTTTGAGGAGCGAGGATTCTATCCCGACTTCGTCTTGTGGATCGTCAATAAGGAAATGCAGCACATCATCTTCATCGAGCCTCACGGGATGCTCCATGCAAACGCGTACCGACACGACGATAAGGCGCGGCTGCACGAGGTCCTTCCGAGCCTGGCAAAAGAGATCGGCGCGAGAAGCAGAAGGAAGCACATAATGCTTGATTCTTACATTATCTCAGCCACGCCCTATGACGACCTGCGCATGAAATACGACGACGGGACATGGGACAGGGAAAAGTTCGCCGCTAGACATATCCTCTTCTTGGAGCGCAACAGCGTGTACGATTATATGGAGAGGATATTCACGGAACAGCTAACAAGGCGCTGCACCTGACCGCCTTCGGCGTGGGTGTGCGGCGCGATTTGCAAAGTTTTGTGCCATAATAACCGTGTAGTATTGCAAACCCGCCCCGCCGGTTACGCTCACCGTTGTTTTTTGTTCGGTTGCACACACTCTTTCCCCCTTGCAAAAATAGAAATTTTGTGCTATAAGAACAACAAGGAGTCACCCAAGAGGCCCAACCGGGTATTGGCATTACTCTTTTTTATAACCAATCGCTTACCCCTCCCGTTTATCCCGACTCCATGGCTATTCGTTCCTCTTCGTTTCAAGCAATTTTTTTACTCAAAAATCATGAACCTCACCGACGAACAATGGCGCTTGATTGAGCCGATCCTTCCCCCGCTCTCTCCAGCCGACCGCGGCCGCCCTCCCATTGATCGCCGCGCCGTCCTCAACGGCATCCTCTGGAAGATCCGCACCGACAACCCCTGGTACGACATGCCCCCGGATTACCCCTCCCACCAGACCTGCTACCGCTGTCACCGCAAATGGGCCCGCGACGGAGTGATGCAAAAAATCTACGCCGCCCTGTTTTCCGACCTCGGCACTCGCGGCGGCTTCGACCTTAAGCAGTCCATCCAGGACGGCGCCATCCGTGTTAACCAAATTGGATTCCTCGGGACACTCACAATCCCACTAACTCTTCGCGATACCTGGCAGTGGTCAACCGCCGTTCTCTGCCTCCGCCCGGTAATAGAGAAAGCAAAGCGCAATAATCCCTCGATCCGCATCGTCATTGAAGAATGAATGGGCAGGTCGCCTCCATTGGGGCGACCCACCCGGAACTGACCCTCATCTCATCTGGCAAAACCGTCCCGCACCGACGCCCACACCAATCCCGCCCACAGCCACAGCCGCGTCTGTTCGAAAAGTTCTACCGCGGCGTGCAGCGCGAGGCGCGTAAACAGCACGGCAGCGGGTTGGGACTGGCCATCGTCCGCTCGATTGCCGAACGCCATGGGGGGAAGGCCTGGCTGGAGAGCCAGTTGGGGCGGGGGAGTACCTTCTTCCTGCTGATCCCTTATGAGCAGCCAGAAGGTGAGAAAAAAGTACAAAACGTACTTTGACCAATCCCATACGTTACGGTATAATACCGTGCCAGTCTAAAAACCCCAGCAATCCTGCTGGTAATATTGATCGCAAGAGATCGTAGATCAAGAAAACGTAGTAACGACTTCAGTCGTTCGACAATAGCGACTACCCTAAAGGTTGCTTCGCGAAAGTCGCCACTACTTTATGTCTTATTTAGAGGAAATTGAATGGCAACGAAACGTACTTATCAACCCAAGATCAGGCGGCGCGTGCGCGTGCACGGCTTCCGCCAGCGCATGTCCAGCGCAGATGGACGCCAGGTGCTCAAGCGCCGGCGGCTGAAAGGCCGCTCCAGGCTGGCAGTCCGCAGCAACCAACACGTCAAGCGGGTCAGGTGGTAGCAGGCGTTCC
>Ga0210049_1005874_pt1 | contig 10390 bp, 14 predicted proteins | sample CryGeyCG2014_300_2_FD_183964 | JGI IMG/M metagenome (GOLD analysis project Ga0210049, IMG submission 183964) | Groundwater microbial communities from aquifer - Crystal Geyser CG06_land_8/20/14_3.00 (SPAdes) (version 2) | ecosystem: Environmental > Aquatic > Deep subsurface > Groundwater | place...
TATGATTATCGGCAAACAGACTGGTCAACTTACCTCGAATATCCAGAGTTTACTTTGAAGGAAACACGGAAATTCTTATCCTTTGGAATGCAATGAACAAAAATTAGGCTTTCTGTTCGGCTACCAACGAAGCGATAAAAGTTGTAATCGGCACAGCCAGAATCAATCCTATACTTCCAACCAGAGTTCTAACTACTTCGTCAGCGATAATTTCATAGTTGACCACCTCTGAAAAGGGATGGGGATTGTCGATAAAAAGAAGCAACAAGGGCAAAGCTGCACCTGTATAAACCAAGACAAGGGTATTAACCATCGAGGCAATGTGATCTTTCCCTACTGCCATTGCCTTTTTATAAAGTTCTCCAGCTTTCAGCTTGGGATTGGCTGCTTTTAGCTGTTGGACGATTGCCGATTGAGAAATGGTAATGTCATCCAAAACACCTAAAACCCCAATGATAATTCCCGCCAGAAGAAGCCCCTTGATGTTAATAAGTCCAGGCTTATATGCCTGTAGGAAACCAGCCTCCTCGGAAGCAAAACCTGTTAGTTTAGAAGCCTCGACAAAAGCATTGGCTAAAATACCAGTGACAACAAGAGAAATAAGTGTTCCTATAACAGCGATGACGGTTTTTTTATTTACTCCGTGAGATAAAAGAAAAGTGGCAGGGATAATCACCAGTGACCCTAAAATAGCAATCTGAACGGGATCATTACCAGCATAGATTTTAGGAAGGATAAACTTAAAAATGACCAGAAAGGAGATTCCCATACCAAACAAAGAAGTCATCCCTTGCCAGCGACCAATCGCCACCGCCGCGATCACAAAAATTACAAACAACCAGAGTAAGGCACTTCGCCTAACATAATCGGTAATATAAAAGCTGTCGTTGCCCTCAAAATCCTTACCGTAGTTGATTACCAGCTCGTCGCCGACTTTATATTTTTGCAAATTGCTCATGGGCAAATTACCGTTCTCAATTGTGATCTTTTTGTCTTTCAACGACCCCTTCGTAACCAAGATCTCCAGCTTTTGGTAAAGCTGAGGTTCTTTTACTCCCGTAGGGATAATTTGCTTTTCCTCCAAAATCTGGGTAACTCTTCCCTCCAGAGTTTCCTCTTTCTGTTCAGTGGCTGGGAGCTGTTGGTTAAGTTCGATTTCACCTTGCCTAACTTCATTTTGAGCCAACACTGTGGGACTAAAAAACAAACAAGAGAAAATGGAAAGACAAAAAAGTAAAATGGCAATAAGATATTTTTTCATTGTCATATTTATTTTGATTCAATACGAATTGCCTTGCCCTTTATTAAGGCATCGGCAATTTTTTTATAAGCACTGTCTAAAATTCTAGCAAAAGTGGGCTGAGAAATCTTCATTTTCTCTGCTGCCTTAGTCTGTTCTAAGCCATCCACATCATACAATTTAAGCGCCTCAAGCTCATCAGCCCTTAGCACAACCTCTTCAAGCATCCGTAAGGGGATGCCTTGAGGCTTAAAATAAATAACATCTGGATTAAACCGCACACAGCGGGGTATTTTATGTCTTGGCATAGTTTTAGTATAATGCTACTAAATCCCTACCTCGTCATTGAATGCAAATCTCGACAAGGTAGGGATTTTCTTTACTCGGACTTTTGCAAGTCAACAAGTTCCTTTTCCACATCTTCCATCTCTTCTTGCAGAGATTTTTTATACGCTTGGATGTCCTCAATTTTCTCTTCCTTTGTTTGAGAAGCATTCCAACCAAAATATCTGCCCAACCCTCTACCGTATCCACGGCATCTACCGAATCCTGTTCTAAAACCCCTGCCCCCACCACATGGACCTAAGCCCTGGCCCGTCATCGAACCCTCTCCTTGCGGACCTGTTTTATCAAATCCTGGCATTATTTCTCACCTCCTTTGCGGTATTATAATGAATATGTATTCATAATACTACTGATTAGGAGGTTTGTCAAGCCAATAAAAAACCCGATTTAATGGGTTTTTGGAGGACAACTCGAGAAATGGTCACAATTTCGAACAACTGACTGGGCAAACTACCTGGAATATCCAGAATTTACAACTTCTGCTTTTTATCTTCAAAAGTTGTATAAATTAAGTATGGGTATAAATTCCAGAATTGCCAAAATCCCATTCTTTATTCTCTACTTAACCTTAGCAGCGTTTACTTCATTTAACTGGATTAGAGTAATTCTATTTCAAAAAGATTGGGGAGCATTTCGCACCCAGCAACCCTGGGATTACTACCTGTCAAACTTTTTCTCCAATACCTTTGGCATAACCCACCAGCAATATTTTATCTTCGCCCTGCCTGTCGTTTTAATCGGCTTGTATCTTATCCCTAAAATTGTCGGTAAGCTGCTGAACCTAGACAAAAATACCAATATTAAGGGTGACAATCATATTGCTATCATTCTTATCCTCTTTGTTGCTCCTACAACCCTGGGTTTATATAAATTGTTTGATTGGGGCTGGAGAAGCTATTTAATTCCAGGGGTGATCTTAATCACACTCTTTTCAGTTTTGTCTTGGATGGACGAAAAGAACAAAAAATGAAAAAAATAGGCGAAATTTTTATTGTCATTCTTCTTGCAGCAGGGGTATATTTTTATTTTTTCTCTAATAAAAACGCACAACCACCTGAAGAATACCGACTTAATATTGCTCATGTCTCTGATCTCGATGAAAGCCAAAAACTGGGCAAAAGAGTGGGCGGTAACTGCTATCTGGCATCAACCACTATGATGCTTAAAAGTTTTGATCCTACTATCGAGTTTTGGCAGGTTGTAGTTGCCAGAGGTAATGCTACCAGCTTTACTTACTACTTTCCCAAGGGTAACGAGTCGGAAATAAAAGAAGGGTTAGGTGGACTCGGCACGATTATGGCGCTAACAGCCATTAGGAATATGGGTTATCAACCTCATGTTAGACTTCGTGGCTTACCGATATTAAGCAATAACAACGGGTGGTTTACAATGGCAAAAGAGTTAGGCGGGGAAGCGAAAACTTACTTGCTAACACCACCGATGAATGAATATAAATCTGTCATAGCCTCAGGAATTCCTTTGGTGGCAGCTGGTTCCCCTTGTTGGCGGGATTACAATGTTGTCGAAGGCTACGACAAAGACAAACTGTTTGTAGTTGTTCCCGATCCAGACGACGAGGGTAAAACTGATCCCAAAATATCATGCTCAATGGGTTTGGGATTACAACATGAGGTCTTTTGGGCAACTCCGTTGGACAAACAAATGCGCCATAGGGAAATCATTGCCGATATGAAGTCATACGCACAAGAATCCCCAGAACAAATGCTCATGTATGCCAATTACCTGGAAAAGGGCAGCTCTATTGTTAATTTTGAAATTGGAAGAATTTACCTTGCCAGACTTCTTGCTGCTAAATATCTTGAAGAAAGAGGATATAAAGAATTAGCGTTAGGTTATGGGAAATCAGCAGATTTGTTTAGAAATTTAACTGAATTTGCTCCGTTTGACGCCAGTAAACACAAGGAAGAAATTGTTAAAACTATGAGAGAAATTGCCGAGAATGAAAAAAATATGTTAAATAAATGGGAGTCCGTATCAGTTCGATAATCATCTCATCCGCTATGTTATTCAGAACTTCGAGAAATGGTCACAATTTAGGACAACTGACTGGGCAACGGAGTTGGAATACCCAGAATTTACGACCCAGGAAGTAAACAAATTCTTGTCGCTGAAATTTTAATAGCCAAAACCTATAAAATCCAATTAAACAAATAGCCCATGATCATAATACCAATGATCGTGATCCCGAAAAATAAACCTAAAAGCTGCCACTTCATAACTTTCTTAAGAATAAGTCCTTCTGGGATGGAAACAGTCACAATAGCAGTCATAAAGGCAAGTGCCGTGCCAAGTGGCACTCCTTTGCCAACCAACGCCTCCATTACGGGAATGACGCTGACAGAGTTAGCATAGAGGGGTGCTCCCAGTAAGGTGGCAAGTGGAACGGTCCACCAAGTTTTCATGGATAAATACCGCTCCACAAAACCGGCTGGGACGAAACCATGAATAAGAGCGCCAATACTAACCCCTAAAACAACATACGGAAAGACTTGTTTGGTGATATTTATTCCATCCTGCCAAAAGTAGCCAACCAACTGTTTAAATGGCAACGAAGAACCACCGTTTTCTGCTTCAACTTGTTGACGAGATTTAAACTTTAATAGCTCTGGTTTTACATATTTTTCAACACGCAACCTGTAAATAAGCATTCCTCCAAACACGGCAATGATGATACCGACTAAGTTGTATAAAACCGTCACCTTTATCCCAAACATGGCAGGAAAAAGATAGAGAGAGGACTCGTTCACAAGAGGAGAACTGATTAAAAAAGCAAATGTGACTCCAAGCGGAATGCCTGCCCCTACAAACCCAATGAACAAGGGAATTGAGGAACACGAACAAAAGGGAGTGATTACTCCGAGGGCAGCAGCGAACAGATAGTCTAAACCAAACCATCGGCGCTTCGTTAAGAGATCTCGCACTTTCTCCATTGGAAAGTAATAGCGGGTTATTGCCATCACATAGTTAATGACGACCAACAGTAATCCAATCTTAATTGTGTCATAAATAAAGAAGTTGACGGCACTGCCCAGATAAGATTGCCAACCTAAACCAATCCATCCATAGGTAGCAATGTCAGCAAAAAACTGTATTGGTCTGAAAATGTCCATAGTTATTTCTGTGCCTTCTTCAGAAGGCTTTTAATTTTTTCGACATCCGGCAGAAATCCTACCATCACAGGTTTACCGTCAATGACTAAAACGGGGCTACTCATTAATCCAAGCTCAATAATTTTTTGAATACCTTCTTGACCTGATAGATATTCAACTTCTTCTTCCAAACCAAGCTCCTTGACTGCCTTTCGAGTCAATTCAAATAAATCTTTGCAAGTTGGGCACCCTGAACCTAAAACTTGAATTTCCATAATTTTTCCCAAACACCCCCCTTTTCTAAAAATATAAGAGATTTTAAGATAAATTTTAACTTAGACCTTAAATATGAATCCCAAAGTAAATGAGAATATATTTTAAGGAAACGTATAAAAACAAAATGCCAAATAATGTTTTTAACGCGTTTGGCTTAAATTTGGCGACTAACTTTGCCCCATAGATAGCCCCAATTAAAGCACCAATACCCAAAGTAACAGCAACCGGAATATTCACCACTCCTTGATATAATTTAAAAATTGCGCCCACTAAGGCCATCCAGATAAAAGCGGCCATAGAAGTTCCGATTGCCAATTTTACCGGCGCTTTGAAAAAATAAATATAAGATGGAACCAAAGCATAGCCACCACCTAATCCGATAATGCCGGTTAACGCACCGATAACAGAACCTAAGATGGTCTTGGATAATGGTTTGCCGGGAATTTCCATTCCCTGAGCACCCTGTTTTTTGCCAAAAAGCCCTTCCCAAAGCATTCGTATGGAAACAATAATAAAGGCGATGCCGATAATCAGATCAATTAAATTGCCATAATTTTTAATGTAGCCAAAAATGATTGAGCCGATAATAACCCCCAGAATTCCGGAATAACCGGTCAAAAGCGCTGTCTGCCTATCAACATTCTTCATTTTCATATGCTGATAAGCGCCGGAAGCAGCGGTAAAAACAACCGCTGTCAAAGTCGTCCCGACCGCAATTGCCGGATCAAAATGAAACCCAAAACGAATAACCGGCATCATTAAAGCACAGCCGCCTGTACCCAAAAGCCCACCAACAACACCAGCCAGTAATCCGGTAATAAGATAAACAAGATAGATCATATTTTCACCTCCTTCTTTGGAATTTGAAACAATAAATTAGTAATATGCTTGCCTTTATCAGTAAGCCAGTAATACACCCTCAAACCCCGTTTTTCATCCATAACCACACCAGCATCTTTTAGGTCTTTAAGGTGGTGAGAAATAAGGCTCTGGGACATCTGCACATGCTCCATCAGCTCACAAACACAATGCTCCCCCTTACGAAGGATGCACAAGAGCTTTAATCGACTTCCCTCAGAAACGAGCTTCAAGAGAGAGGATAATGAAGCAACCTCCTTTGATTCCCTACTTGACGATGAGCAACAACTGTATGAACCCATGTTCATATTATACAAACAATGGTCTCTAAAAAGCAACTGGTTATTTAGGATGAGCGACTATAAAGATAAACCGCTTCCTAAACCATTGATCCTTTCTCTTTAATCTCTTCATAGAAACAAAACCGCAAAAAATAGTAAAATATAAAGCAAACGATAAGGCTTGCATGACTTGCCTTGATTAAATCAGGGATGATAGTTTTTACTGTTAAAGCTAGAAACTTTTTTGATAAAAAATGATTATGAAAAAAAATAAATGGCTCAATAGGAATATATTTGCAATGAGTTTAACGAGCTTCTTCTCTGATTTCGGTCATGAGATGGCAACGGCTATACTGCCTGCCTTTTTAATCTCGGTTGGTGGATCAGCGGCACTCTTAGGAGTGATTGAGGGAGTAGCCGATGCGGGAGTTAGCTTCATGAAACTCCTATCTGGCTGGTATAGCGATTACATCGGTAAAAGAAAGCCTTTTGCTGTGATTGGTTATTTTCTTACTGCTGTAGGCGTTGGTTCATTCTTTCTCGCCTTCTCCTGGATACAAGTTCTTATAAGTAGGGTTATCGCATGGCTTGGTAGAGGCATAAGAGAACCAGCTAGGGATGCTCTACTGGTTGATTCCACCGAACCTAAATATTATGGTAGAGTTTTTGGTTTTCACAGAGGCATGGACACCCTAGGAGCAATTATTGGTCCAGCTTTGGTTTTCTTATTGATCAAGTCTATGCCTCTTCGTTCAATCTTTTTAGTCGCTTTAATCCCGAGCATCCTTTCTTTTTTGATAATTACTCTCTTTGTCAAAGAAAGAAACAAAATAAGCAACGACCCCCCAATGCGCTTAATAGGAAGTATCAAACTGCTTCCATCGAAGTTCCGTCTCTTCCTGGTCGCTGTGGGAATATTTGGATTAGGCAACTTTGCCGATTCCCTGCTTATTTTACGAGCAACCCAGCTTCTCACTCCAGTTAAAGGAGTAATTGTAGCAGGAAGTCTTGCTATTCTTCTTTATACTTTACATAATGTCTTTTACGCAGTTTTTTCATTTCCTATTGGCGCAGCAGCTGACAGGATTGGTAAGAAAAAACTTCTTTCTTTGGGATATTTCCTAACGGGAGTTACTTCCTTGGGATTTATTTTCAATACTGCAAATCTCGTTTATCTTGGCTTATTCTTTCTTCTGGCGGGGATTGCCATAGCTATTACCGATGCGCTTGAACGAACCGTTGCCGCCGACCTCTTGCCAGAACGGCTAAGGGGAACTGGTTATGGAACATTGGCAACAATCAACGGAATCGGTGACCTTGGTTCAAGCACTGTTGTTGGATTCCTTTGGACAGCAATCTCACCTGTTGCGGGTTTTGGATACGGAGCGATAATGACAATCCTAGGAGGATTACTCCTTGCTATTCCTAAAAAGCAATGAGAAGCCCTCTGTTTAAGTCCTTAGTTCGATAATTATTTCATCCGCTACAATATCAACCTCAAGAAAATCAGAGCAATCTTCAATTGACCAGTCCTGAAAATACTGAACCACTAGCATAGGAAGATTTGGTATCCTGTTTAGTAATTAAATAATTAAGGCTAATGTAAACAAAAGGGGTTGCTAAAAAGTGCCATTTGGGTTGTAATATCAGGTAAAAAAGGAGAAAGTTTTATGAAACAAAAAAAGATTTGGGCCGTTATTGTATTACTATCGGCTGTCCAAGATGTCATGGTTGCACTAAAAAATATGGTCATCGCCACGGCCGGCAAAGATACCGGTGTTTAACCTGCGGTTATGTTTTTAGACGGCAGAAAACCAAGTTGCCCGTTTCTCTCCGTGACTTTAATGCTTTCCGGGATTACGCGCTTAAGGCGGTTAACCAAGAAGCCTTAACCAAAAGGCTTAAACTCTCCCGTCAGGAGCTGTCAACCGGATTTAACTGGTTTTTAACCCTGCCGCCGGCTCCGGAATTAATTAACCGGGTCGTGTTACCCCAAGCGGCCGCAACAGTTCAACCTTGGGTTTACGGCTTTGACGGCAAGTGGCTGGGAAGAAATTTGGTGCTTTTAGTCCACCGCGATGTTATCCATAAAGAAACCTTGTGGTGGTCGGTGGCAACTTCCGAAAACATGGCAGCAGTTTACCGGGATTTAATCGCTCTGGCCGGTTCGGGGATAGCCCGGCCTAAAGGCGCGGTTACCGACGGCAAACCGGGAATTGCCTCGGTAATTAAGTCAATCTTTCACCTGGATTTTTGCCAGCGCTGTCTGGTTCATGTTGAACGGGACTTAAAAAACTACCTGCCGCAAAACTCACCGATCGAGGCTACCCAGCGCTTAAGGATAGTTTGTCTGGGTATGACCGAGATTAAGTCACTCTCTGACAGGGATTGCTATCTATCCATGTTAGACCGCTGGTACCGCCGCTATGCCAGCCTGCTAAAAGAAAGAAGCTATCCGGAACCGGGATCAACTGCCAAAAGGCACTGGTGGTATACCCATGGAAATCTGCGCCGGGCCTGGCGGTTGTTGACCAAAGACCAGAACTCTTTGTTCCATTTTCTGGATAACCCCTTGGTGCCATCCACTAATAACAGCCTGGAGGGTGTCAACCGCCATTTGCGCCGCCGGGAGGGAATGGGGAAAGGAAAACAGCTGGCCCTAATGATGTGGCGGTTGGCATTTTCCCGGATTAAAACCGATCGGCAAAGGTTAAAACTATGGGCCTACTGGAAACGGACGTTTTTCTAAAATTAGCAACTCGTTTACTTTACATTACCTGTCAATATTATAGGATTTTGTAATCAGTGTCAGTTGGGGCAGAGTATAATATAATAAAGACAATATATGTCCGAAGCAGGTAAAGATACTAAGTGGCCTTCAGTAGAGTTTTATCAGTCTAATGCTAAAGCAGAAGATATTCGGGCGGCCTGCATTCCCATTCTGCAAAAACTGCATAAATTATTTTATGATCCTGAAGTGACTGAGGATTCCAGTGAAAGATCTAAACTTTACGCTCAACTAGAACTAGACAACGGCAAACTGCTTGGATTAGGTATAGAACCAAACATGAAACTTGGGAGGGATTTTAAGGAATATCGCTCTCCTCCATTAACGGCTGCGGAGTATCTTGCCGGCCAATTAATTAAACTAACAGGGGAGCATATACCAGCAATGTCTGAATTTACGGGTTCTGTGGGAGAGAACACTGTGTCGCTCGAAGACGAAGCAAAGATAGTCGAGGCTGATGATTTTTCTCCTCAAGCACGCGATTTTAGTGTTAAGCAGCAGATTTTTAACTTTGTTAAAGACGGATTTGCGATTGATGATGCGGCTGTTAATCCTGAACGGTCTCAATAAAAATTAGCGTAGAGAATTTCTGGCGGAGCGGAGAAGGGATTTTTTATGCTTTTCCTGGCCGATTTCTTTCCAGTGGTGGCGGGTGTAATACATCGGGTGGATGGAGTCGAGGAGGGCGTCAATTTTGTCAAAAAATTTTCCCCATGATTCATCGCGAAGATGCTGGCTAATAATTTTTTTAGTAGTGGGATTTAGATGTTTCAGCCAGGCGGAAACAGTGGCGATGGTGGTAAAAGAAAGATGGAGAGTTTGGCGGATATAAATAGGGGAATAGCCTTTAGTTAAAAGAACGGCGGCAGTATAGCGTTTGGCCAGCATGACTTTCTCGGTGGAAGTGAGAATGTCAGAGAAAAATTCGGCAGTTTCCTGGGGGGAGCCGAGGCGGGAAAGCGAGCGCCAGAAAAGAGAAAAAAGATGTTTTTCAACAGTTTTATCAAGCTGATGCTGGGAAATTTGCGGCATAATTATTTACTCATAATGAATCGATTCATTGGTAATAAAATAGCAAGAGTAAATTTAAAAGTCAAGGCTATGATAACATAAATTATTGTGCTAAAATCAAGCTGATGACAGATACACAATCAGTTTGGCTGGAGAATATCAGTCCGTTAGATGGAAGATATAGGGCAAAGGTAAAAGAGTTGGGTGAGTATTTTTCTGAAGGAGCGTTAATTAAAGCCAGAATTAAAGTGGAGATAGTTTATGTAGTTAAACTGGTGGAGTTTTTAAATACAGGTTCCGAACTCAAACTTCTTAAAGTTCGGAACCTTAAAGATTGGGCTGAAAATTTGACTGATAAAGATTTAGTCAGAGTGAAAGAGATTGAGGCGGAGATTAATCATGATGTTAAAGCCGTGGAATATTTTATCCGGGAAAATTTGGGAAGATTTAAATTAGAGAAATTGTCTCCTTGGATTCATTG
>Ga0210049_1005882_pt1 | contig 10380 bp, 9 predicted proteins | sample CryGeyCG2014_300_2_FD_183964 | JGI IMG/M metagenome (GOLD analysis project Ga0210049, IMG submission 183964) | Groundwater microbial communities from aquifer - Crystal Geyser CG06_land_8/20/14_3.00 (SPAdes) (version 2) | ecosystem: Environmental > Aquatic > Deep subsurface > Groundwater | place...
CAAGCCAGAGAAAGATTGACTTTTGAAGATGAAGAACTCTTAGAAGAAAAAGGAGAAATTATTTTTTCCTGGCCGGTGCCAAGCGGTATTATCACTTGTTATTTTCACGACCCAGACTATCCTTACCGGCGCTGGATCGGCGAACATAGCGGCATTGATTTAAGAGCAGCGCAGGGAACGCCAGTCAGAGCTGCGGCCTCAGGTTATGTTGCCCGAGCAAAACACGGCGGCCTTGGCTATAGCTATGTTTTAATTATTCACAATGAAGACTTTTCCACTTTATATGGTCATATAAGCAAGATTAATGTTGAAGAAGGAAGTTATATCAGACGCGGTCAGGTAATCGGCCTAAGCGGCGGCATGCCAGGCACAGCCGGCGCCGGTTATTTTTCCACTGGCCCGCATCTTCATTTTGAAGTTAGGTTAAAAGGCATTCCAGTAAATCCTTTAAATTATTTGTTATAAACCCTTATACAGACGAAACTTTTATGAACAGAGGAAAAAAAATAATTTTTACCCAATTAGAATTCGTGCTCATTATGATCCTTATTCTCTTACTTTCTTTAATTTTTATTTCTCATTGGCAAAGGGAATTCCAAAGAGCTTTAATTGAAAGAATGGATAAGACGAGAATTTATGAAGAACAGTAAAAAAATTTTTTTAATTTTGATTTTAGTTTTAGCTTTAATTTTTGTTAGTGTTTCTTTAGTTTATTTGAAAGAAAAAGAGAAAGCATTGGAGATAAAAAAACAAAATTTTCTCGTGACTGAATTTTCCGCCAAAGGCGGAAAAGAAGAAATTTTACCAGTAGCAATAATGATTGACAACTATCCTGGCTTAAAAGAAGAGGGGACCTGTGAGGCAAAAATAATTTATGAAGCGCCAGCTGAAGGAGAAATTATGAGATTCTTAGCTATTTTTGATTTAGAAGATTTGCCGGAAAAGATCGGGCCAATCCGCTCAGTCAGGTCTTATTTTATTGAATTAGCCGAAGATTATCAGGGTTTTTTAGTGCACGCCGGCGGAAGTCCTGAAACCAAAACAATCCTTAAGAAGAAAAATAATTTAGTCTACAACTTAGACGAAATTTCCGCTGATGGCATTTATTTTTGGCGGGATAAGGAAAGCGAGCCGCCTTTTAATCTTTTTACAAATAAAAGTTTAATCAAAAAAGCGATTCAAGATAAAAATTTAAAGATAAAAGAGAATAAAAATTTCTTATACGAAAAAGATGAATTTTTAAAAAATGGAGTTAATTTGATTGAAATTAAATCTCGGCAACCGATTATCTGGAAATTTAGCCAAGAAAAAAAATCTTATTTTAGATTTAAAGAAAAGAGCAAAGAACCTTTTGAAACTCAAAATTTGGTAATTTTAAAAACAGAGATGAAAGTAATTGATGAAATTGGCCGGTTGAAAATCAGATTAAAAGGGGAGGGCGAAGCTTTTATTTTTAAAAATGGCGGAATAATAAAAGGAGTTTGGACAAGGGACGAGCAAACTCCTTTGAAATTTTATAATTTAGAAAAACAGGAAATTAAATTTTTACCTGGTAAGATTTGGATAGAGATCGTTAATCACGGGGTCAAGATCTCCTTCTAAAATTTCTTCTAAATTATGCCAGCTTTTGTTAAAGCGATGGTCAGTAATTCTGTTTTGCGGGAAATTGTAAGTTCTGATTTTTTCCGCTCTCATTGCCCGGCCAATTTGTCCTCTTCTTTCTTGGGTTATTTCTTGCTCTTTTTTCTTAGTTTCTTGAGCCAAAAGCCGAGCGCGCAAAATTTTCAGCGCTCTTTCTTTATTTTTTAATTGAGATCTTTCTTCCTGACAAACAACAGTCAAACCGGTTGGTTTGTGAAGGATTCTCACCGCGCTTTCTACTTTTTGCACATTTTGGCCGCCATGACCTGAAGCCCGGAAAGTTGAGATTTCTAGATCCTCAGGCTTGATTTTAACTTCAACTTCCGAAGCTTCTTTGAGCACAGCTACGGAAATAGTTGAAGTATGAATTCGACCTGATTTTTCTGTGACCGGAATTCTTTGGACTCGATGGACACCGCTTTCAAAACGCAGTTTAGGGAAGACCCCTTTTCCTTTAATACCAAAAATAATTTCTTTAAAACCATCTAAAGAAGAAGGGGAGGAACTAAAAACCTGAGCTTGCCAATTGTTTTTTTCTGCAAAACGGGAATACATTCTGAAAAGATCGCCGGCAAAAAGAGATGCTTCCTTACCGCCGGCCCCAGCTCTGATTTCTACGATCACGTTTTTTTCTTCTATTTCTTCCGTTTTCAATTCCTTTTCAAGTTTTTGTTTTTGTAATTTCAAGTTTTTCAATTCTTGGAGAGCTAAATTTATCATCTCTTTATCCTTCTCTTTTTCAAGCATTTCTTCAGTCTCTTTAATTTTTTTCTCTATTTCTTCTAAAGAAGACAAAATTTCTTCCTTTTTTTTTAATTTTTTATACTCTCGGGACAAATCTTTAAGTTTTTCCGGGTTCTTTAAAACCCCGGAATTATTTAATTCCTTTTCTATCTCCTTAATTTTCTCTTTAAGTTTTTGAAGATTGTCTATTTTCATATTTAGATTATAATTATAACATAAATTTACTAAAAAAACAATCTTGATTCGTAATAACAATTTAAGATGGACATTTTTCTGTTTGATTACAATCTCAAGCCCGAATTTATCGCCCAAGAGCCTAAGGAGCCGAGAGACCATTCTCGTCTTTTAATTTTAAACAGAAAAGATGGAAGAATCATCCATAAAAAGTTTTTTCAAATTTTAGATTTTCTCGGTCCAGACGATGTTTTGGTTTTTAACAACACCGAGGTTGTCAATTCAAGACTTTTTGGCAGGAAGCTCCAAACTGGCGGCAAGGCGGAAGTCCTTTTATTAAAACCAGCAAGCAAAACAGTGTTTGATTATACTTTTTGGCCAGAGAGATGGGAAATTATCAGTAAACCAAAATTGAAAAAATCATTAAAAATTAAATTTTCTGATTCTCTGTCAGGTGAGATAAAATCTGCCTGCCATTGGCCTGAGCTAAAGGCTCTGGCAGGCGGGAAAGAAAATCTAATTGTTTTTAATAAAAAAGGGGAAGCATTAAAAAGGGAAATTTTGAAATTAGCTCAGGTCCCTTTGCCGCCATATATTAAAAAACCAACTCCTTCATCTTTCAAAAATTATCAGACAGTTTATGCTAAAAATAAAGGTTCAGTTGCCGCACCAACCGCTGGTTTTCATTTTACAGAAAAACTTTTAGCTAAGATCAAAAAGAAGGGCGCAGAGATGGAATTTTTAACCTTACATATTGGCTTAGGAACCTTTGAACCAATAAGGGTCAGAGAGGTTGAAAAACACAAAATGCAGCCAGAGTATTTTTCTTTATCAAAAGAGACTGCTTTAAGATTAAATAAAGCAAAAATAAAGAAGAAGAGAATTATTGCGGTTGGAACAACGGTCACTAGAGTTATTGAAAATTGTGTTGATAAAAATGGGTTTTTAAAACCAAAAAAAGGTTTGACCAACCTTTTTCTTTGCCCGGGTTTTAAATTTAAATTTGTTGATGCTTTAATTACTAATTTTCACTTGCCGCAATCAACTCTGCTTTTGCTGGTTTCCGCCTTTGCTTCCAGAGAATTAATCTTCAAGGCCTACCAAGAGGCAATTAAAAAAAAATACCGCTTTTATTCTTTTGGCGACGCAATGTTTATTCAATAAAACGTTCAAGACGTTGAAAATGTTCGAAATGTTCAAAATGTTATCAAACAAGCGAAGCGATTGAACAATCTCAACAATTTTTCACCGTTTGGAGTTTAATTAGGTCGACTAGAGATTAGATCAATTAGAAATTAGAAATTTGTCTATGCTTTTATTACATGTCTGCTGCGCTCCTTGCTCTCTACCATTTATTGAAAAAACCAAAGATTTGACTTTGTATTTTTTTAATCCGAATATTTATCCCGAGAAAGAATATTTTAAACGTTTAAAAGAGGTTAAAAAAATCGCTTCCATCTATAATTTGGAATTATTTGAGGGAGAATATAATCACGGGAAATGGCTTGATTTTGTTAGACAAAATTTAACTAAACCACCAGGGAATTATCCGGAAAACGACGAGCGCTGTCTTGAATGTTTTAAATTTCGTTTGGCAGAAACCGCTTCTTTTGCCAAAGAACATCATTTTAATGAGTTTGCCACAAGCTTAAGTCTTAGTCTTTTCAAAGATACGGGGTTTATCAATAATTTTGCCGAAATTTTAGCTAAAAAATACAGCTTAAAATATAGAGAGCTTTCTTTGAAACCACAAGACGCTTTTAGAAAAGGTCTTGAACTTTCTAAAAAATACCATCTTTATCGACAAAAATACTGCGGCTGTGAATTTAGCCAGAATTAAAGTTTTCTTTAGTGCCCCTGAGAGGAGTCGAACCTCCGCCTTCGCTATAAAGCTACGGCGGACGAGTAACAAAATTACTTTTTTATCTCGCCCTACGAAGCTTTATCGCACGACGCTACATAGCTTTGAGCGACGTAGCGGCGTAGTAGGGTGCCCCTGAGAGGAGTCGAACCTCTACCTCGTTACCGAGACAGCGCCCTGAACGCTGCGCGCCTACCAATTCCGCCACAGGGGCTTTATTTTTTTATCCCTCTTTTTGTTTTAAAATACCAATTGCTAATACCATTAAATCTATCTTCCGGATAGTTGATTTTTTCTATTTCAACCCCTTTTATTTTTTTATCAACCAAATAGATATAGTTGGTTGTATAGAGGAAAACAGCCGGAATTTCTTGATTTAAAATTTTTTCAAATTCTTTGTAATATTCTTTTTTCTTAGTCTCGTCTTTTGTTAGTTTATATTTCTCTAATAATTCATCAACTTTCCGATTGCTAAATCCACTTACATTAAGTCCGGTTTCTATTTGTGAAGAATGCCATAAAGGATAAGGGTCAAAATTTTTTTCTAAAACACCTAAAAGAAGGGTCTCAAAATTTCCTTCTTTAATTATTTTATTAATTTCTGGAGTTTTTATCGTGCTAATTTTTGTTTTTATCCCTGCCTCCTCCCATCCCTCCGCAATAATTTCTGCTGTTTTAAAAAGACCTGAACCCTCAACTACGGTTAAAGAGATTTCTGGCAGAGACTCTTTCTTTTCAAGGATTTTTTGCGCCTCACTTTTATTGTCAGAGGAACCGTTTAAAATTTTTCCTTCTTCAAAAAGAACTTCTTTGAAAATTTTTTCTTTAGGCACCAGAAAAGATAAAGCTTGTCTTATCTCTTTTTCTTTCAGGGGATTTTCTTTTTTGAGATTGAAAAATAAAGTAGTGAAATAAGGAAGAGAAGGGGAGTAAAGATTAAAACCAGTTAGAGTTTTAGCTACTTCTTTCGGCGGTAAGAAACCTAAAGCATCAATTTCTTTTTTCTCTAAAGCAGCATAGGCTGCAGGAAAATCAGAATAAATTTTTAAAATGATTTTTTCAATCCATGGTCCTTTTCGATGATATCTTTCATTTCTTTTAAGGGAATAACTTCCGGATTCTATTTTTTCTATTTTATAAGGGCCTAAGCCAATTAATTTTGAATTCTCTTCTAATTTTAAAGACAAAGTAAAAAGAGAAAGGCGGTCTTCAAGAAAAACTTCGGATTTTATTTTAAGACACTCGTCATTAATTTTTTCTATTTTTAAATCCGTATAACCCTCAATTTTTTTAGAAGTAGCTTTTTTGAAATTAAAGATGACATCATCTAAAACAAGCTCTTTCCCCTGATGCCAGAAAGTTTTTTCAAGGCAAAATTCAATGCTTTTTTTATCATCGCTTAAGTTAAAACTTTTTGCTACACCTAGTTCAAGTTCTAAATTTTCATTTTCTTTTAAGAGTCCCTCATAAATTAGGTGTTCAAGAACTGGTTTAGGGTCGCCGACGATTCCTTCGCGAAACTCTCCGCCAAACATCGGAATTTCTTTTAAGTGAAAAAAATGAAAAAGAGTTAAAATTAGGGCTAAACTTAGAAAAAAGAAAAAGAAAGAGATTCTCAAAGTTCTTTTTTCTTTGTCAGTCAGAAATTTTGAAAGATACTTAAGCTGTTTTAGGTTCGGGATTTTTTTTGGACTGAGTTTTTTGATTGTTTCTTGCTCTAATTCAACCGGCGATGGTTTTTTAAAGAATTTAAACATATTTTAAAGAATCACCCGGAGAAAGCCGAGAAAAAGAAAGAGGGCAGCGAAAACAATTGTGGCGACAAAAATGGTTTTTTCCAGTCCTCGGCGAGTTTGATAAACCTCGCCCCGACCGCCGAAAAGAGAAGAAAGTCCGCCGCCTCTTGCTTGCAGAAGAACACAAATAATAAGAGAGACAGAAACAATAATTTGTAAAATACTTAAGATTTTCATAAGTTTAAATTATATTGCCACAATATATTATAACATGGCGGTAAATTTTTGACAAGAGAAGAAAAAGATGATATTATAATGGCTACACGATTTGACGGCGCGTTCGTCTAGTGGTTTAGGACGCCGCCCTCTCACGGCGGAAATCGTGGGTTCAAATCCCACACGCGCTACCCCTACTACGCCGCTACGTCGCTCAAAGCTATGTAGCGTCGTGCGATAAAGCTTCGGGGGGCCCTCCTTCGCTAAAGCTACGGAGGGCAGGCGAGATTCGGTCGAACAAGGGCTTTCTTGTCCCACACGCGCTATAAAATATAAATAGATGGCAGGATTTTAGAAATAAATGCAAAAAAAAATTGTTTGGATAATATTATTTTCTATTCTTGGTCTTATTATTATTTTTTTAGGATGCAAATACTATTTGCGTTTTTTTGACAATAAGATTACTCTTAGCAATCAGCCGCAAGACGAAGAAGGGTTTGGAAAAGAATTTTTAAATTTCTTAGAAAAGAAAAAGGGACTTCCTCTAAAAGACGAGGAGGCTTCTTTAATTGCCGTTGGTGATATCTCTTATTCGCGAGGAGTAGAAAGAGCGGTTAAGGAACAAAAAGACATTAACTATCCTTTTTTAAAAGTAGGGGATTATTTTAAAAGTGCGGATTTAGTTTTTGGCAATCTAGAAACGCCAATTACTAAAGGACGAGAAATTGCTCGTCTTGAAATGATTTTTAGGTCAAATCCAGGCACTGAGGAGGCATTAAAAAAGGCCGGATTTTCTATTTTGTCATTGGCCAATAATCATACGCCAAACTTTGGCCAGAAAGGACTCAAAGACACTTTCAACTATCTTGAAAAAGCTGGCATCAAATATGTTGGCGCAGGAAAAAATGAAAAAGAAGCTAATCAGCCGGTTTATCTTGAAGCAAAAGGGATAAAATTCGCTTTTCTCGCTTACAACAGCAGCGATGTCGTCCCTGCTTCGTATGAGGCAAGTGAAACTTTTTCAGGAACAGCGTTTATGCGGAAAGAAAAAATGATTAAAGCTGTAAAAGAAGCTAAACAAAAAGCTGATTTTGTTATTGTTTCTATGCATGCCGGAAATGAATACGTCAACAAACCAAATAATTCGCAAATAAATTTTGCTCATGAAGCGGTTGACGCTGGGGCTGATTTAATTATTGGTCATCACCCTCATGTTGTTCAAACAATGGAAAAATACAGGGGGAAATACATCTTTTATAGCTTGGGGAATTTTGTTTTTGACCAAATGTGGTCCCAGGAAACAAAAGAAGGATTAATAGTTAAAGTATATTTTACAAAAAATGGGATTAGCAAGATTTCTTTTTTGCCGGTGATAATAGAAAATTTTGCTCAGCCAAGACCAACTAATAACGATGAGGCAGAAAATATTTTATCAAGATTAAATTTTCCTTTAGCAAAGAGAAATGTTTATTTTTGGGAAAGCGATAATAATTTTGGAAAAGATGTCAGAGCGACAATTTATGCAGAAACTCTGAAGAACGAGGTTGTTTTTTCAAAAGAAGAACAAGCAGATCTAGACAATGATTCAATCCAAGAAATTTATACCCTGGAAAACGGCCGGTTAACAATTACAGAAAACGCAGAAAATATCTGGCAGTCGCCAGCTCGTTGGTGGATTGACGATTTTATTTTAGCTGATTCTAACAATGACGGAGTCTTAGATATAAATATATCTTTATGGAAAGACGAGGTGAGTGTAAAAAACCATTTTTTTATTTTTGACTTTGTTAATGGGACGATAAAGCCAATTTGGAGATCTTCAAATCTTAAAGCGCCAATTTGCGAATTTAAAGTTGCTGATCTTGATGGAGACGGAAAAAATGATTTAGTTGTGACCCAAGGAGATTATTCACAAAAACCAAATTGCAAAGGAAATTATGTTGCGGTTTGGAAATGGGATGAACAGGGGTTTTCAAACGAATGGCGAAGCCAAACACCGTACGGTGTCTGGCGAAGCGAGAAAGGAAATTTTTCAAATCTTGAGATTGAAAAGATTGAAGGGGAAAATTATATTATAGTTGATTAATAACTTTACATCTTAAATAAATTTGATACAATTATTTTTATGGAATTCCCTAAATTTGAAAAGCCGCCAAAACAAGAAGTACCAGTACCAGTTGCTGAGCCGATTTTAGAGCGTGCACCTGAGAAAAAATGGGGAAAATTTAAAGAAACGGAGAAAGCAGTGGAGACTGCGGCGCCGGTCAAGACACCAGCTACTCCTAGAGTTACTTTAACTGAAGAAGAAATTACTAAGGAAATAGAAAACATTCTTTCTGAAAATTTAGAAGAAATTTATCAGGGTTTGCCTCAGAATCTTAAAGAACAATTTAAGAGGAAGGGGGATGAGACGGTAATTGAGATTAAAAAAGTTATTTCCAAAACAAAAGTAATTGTTAATAAAATTTTAGATTTAATCAAAAAATGGCTGAAAATGATTTCAGGAATTAACCATTTCTTTTTAGAGCAGGAAGCTAAAAGAAAAACCGCAAGAGTTTTAGCCCTAGCCGAAAGAGCAAAGAAGAAAAAATTATAAGTTGTCAGTTATAAGTTATAAGTTATTAGTTATAAGTTATAAGTTACCAGCTTATGCTTGTTTGTTTACCACTTGAAGAAAAAAAAATAAATTCTCTTTTAAGCGTTCAATTTGAAGAAGCAAAGTATTTTTTTCTTGTAGAAACCGAAAGCAAAGAAATGGAAGTTGTTGAAAATCTGGCCTTGGGCGATGAAGTTGTTTATTTAATCACTGCCAAAAAACCAAAAGCAGTAATTACCGGCAATCTCCTGCCAGCTTCTTTTGATTTTTTAGAGGCCTCGGGTATAAAAATTATTACTGGTATTTTCGGTCAGACCGGTAAAGAGGCCTTAGAAAATTTCAAAAAAGGGAAATTAAGACCAGCCGTCAGAAAACTTTTGTAATTTTTTATGATCTCCTATTATTTTAACACTCCAGTCGGTCCTCTGACTATTACTCCTGAGTTAATCGCTCTGATTTTAGGGGTGGCGATATTTGTCTTCCTTTTCTTTTTACTTAAAAGTTATTTAGGAAGAAAACAATCGCTTTTAACAAGTCTAGATAAGGTTTTTCTTTTGATTAGCTTGCCCCGAGAAATGACTGAGGAAGAAAAGAAAAAGACGATTGAGGAAATTTTAGCGCCCACGGAAAATTTTTTTGATAATGTGGCCGGGCTTCATGCACAAAGAGGTCTTAAATCTGGATTTTCAGGCCGGAGCGATCATTTTTCTTTTGAGCTTTTTCTTGATGAAGATGGTTCAATTGGCTTTTATGCGGTTGTCCCCAGATATCTTCAGCAATTTTTTGAACAGCAGATTCATGCTCAGTATCCAAATGCGACTATTGAAGAAACCGATGAATTCAATCCCTTTCTTGAAAAAGGAGAATTTGGCGCTGCTTATTTAAGGCTTCATCAATCTTGGATTTTACCAATCAAAACCTACAAAAAATTAAAGACTGACCCTTTAGAAACAATTGTCAGCGCTTTAGCAAAAATAGAGAAAGGGAATAAAGCTTTAGTTCAGATTATGGCTCGCTCAGCTAAAGGCGACTGGCATAAAAAAGGAGCTAAAGTTGCTCAAGAAATGAAACAAGGAAAGAAATTTAGCGAAGCGACGGTTGGTCAAGGATTCTTTTCTAAATTAATGAAAGATATTAAGGAAGCAACGACAACTGCTCCTAAAAAATCTCCTTATGAAGAAGAAAAGAAACGTTATCAATTATCGCCCATGGAAGAAGAAGTGATTAAAAATTTGGAAGAAAAAACTTCCAAAGCAGGGCTTGATATTAATATCAGGATTCTGGTTTCCGCGGACAATAAAGAGAAAGCAAAGTTACATTTAGAGAATATTTTAAATTCTTACGCCCAGTATATTGTTTATCAATACGGTAATGGTTTCGCACCAGTAAAAACCAGTTCCAAGAAATTTATT
>Ga0210049_1005889_pt1 | contig 10374 bp, 7 predicted proteins | sample CryGeyCG2014_300_2_FD_183964 | JGI IMG/M metagenome (GOLD analysis project Ga0210049, IMG submission 183964) | Groundwater microbial communities from aquifer - Crystal Geyser CG06_land_8/20/14_3.00 (SPAdes) (version 2) | ecosystem: Environmental > Aquatic > Deep subsurface > Groundwater | place...
AACGAATACGCCCACGAATTCATTTCCCTGATTGTGCCGCGTTCTATGTTTCCACCCCTGTGCAGGAATGTAAAATTGCGCCTCAGCCATTTACCCATGCTTTTGAAGGCTTTTGCGGTGTTTCCAATCACTCCGCTTCTATAGCTTAATTTATCAACACCCTTCGCAATGCCCCTGAATGGAGCCATTACCACGGATATTGTACGTATTGGTTTGCCAAGTGCGCCTATAACCGGCAAGGGACGTATTAACCTGCTTGCCGGGCCGGTTATTTTCGCCATAGCGCGCGCCGGTGCGCCTAATACATTTACGCCCTTGCCAAGCCACGTTTTTGGAACGGCTGATTTCGCGCCAGCCCCAAGATACATCAGAGGGTCAAAAACCATTTCTCCGCCAAAACCAGCCACCCCTCCAGCGTATCTTGCTAATTTGCCTTCGGGGTCGTAGCCAGCCTGTACTAATTTGCTCTTTACGGTGCCGCCTATGAGTTCGTATGGTGACCTGAAAGCCTTATCCTGCTTGTAAATCCCCGCTGTTTCTCCAAAGGGTATCAGGGATTTGCCAGCCTGTTTCCACCTGGACGGCTTCAAAAGACCGCCTAAAGCCTTTGGAATCCCCTTTACGCCGGTCATGGACTGCCAGTCTTCGCCTTCCTGTGGTGAAGCTACCGTCCATGCTGAATGACCGATACGGTTTAAAGCTTCGAGCGGATACATATAAAACGGCACTTTAGGAGATATGTCTAATCTGGCACCCGGTTTTGGGATATTAGTTGAAAATGAAGGCGTCTTGAATTTCTTTAACCGCGGCATTGGATAAGAGGGTATCGCCTTGCCTTTTGTAACACGAGGCAATCTTGGCGTAGTGAGTTGTGCGGCTCTTATCCTTGCCATGCTTTACCTTTGCATATAAGGCGAATAAGCTGGTCTTTTTTGCCTTCTTGGTTGAACTCTTGTTATTTCTTTTGCCATTGGCTCCGGCATCCAATCCGGATTGGGGGCATTCAGCATGGCTTCTTGTTCCGGGGTGATATACGTTCCCGGGCCACCCGTAATCCATTCCAGCGGGTGCCTGACCGGATATGTGATTTCAGATGCTGTTTGCCCTATTGGTTGTGTTGCCGCTCGGCCAACATCCGATATGGCTTGTCTGCCGAATTGCACATACGGGTCAAGCGTTTTTTCGTAAAGATAACTTCCTGCTGTTTTTGCCGCCTGTGCTGGCGTCTGTTCCCAAATATCGGCAGGCACATTTTCTGTTTGCCTAATTTGCGGTGCTCTTGTTTGTTCAGGCATCATAATATTGAATTGCCTTCTTGGCTCAAACATTGATTCCTGGCTTCCGTAATACTGTTCAGGGGACAATTCGCCGCCATATTGCATATTATCGTATTTCCCGGGAGGTGCAGGTATCGGCACATATCCGGGCATTTGCCGGCTGTATTGGTCAAACAAGGAAAGGCCGGATTTGTATTTTTCTGGATTGATTGTCTTGCCAATAGGCAATCCAGTATCTTTATCGTAAATGGTTTCGGTTGCATAAGACAGCCCGAATTGGTTTCTTGCGGTCATGTAATTTGAAGTCAACGTCTCGCCCCTTGCCGCCTGTGACCGCGCAATATCTTCGGTTCTGTACGTTTTAGACCTCTCTATTTCTGCCTGTCGCATGGCAAGCTCATCGTCATACCTTTGCCTGTTTTCAGCGTCTATTTCATTCTGGCGCTTTATCTGGCTCGCCTGTAACATGGCGTTCATCAGTGGGTCTACGTATTGCCCCATCATCTGCTGCCCCTGCGACATGCCGGTCATAAATGGGTCTTCGACCGGGATATAAGGCGTCCTCATGCTTGCCATTATTGGTCTCCTTTTAGCCGTTTAACTTCGGCATCCAACTCATAACGTCATATCGGTTCTGCCCCTGGTACGGACTTACGTAACCTCCTGAAAGCGGCGAATACGGTTCCCGCCTCTGTCCGCCTGATAATGATTTCGACAGCAGCTTGAATTGCCAGATACGTGATGGAATATCTATGGCAAGCCCAAGCAAACGCCCAAGCCTGTTCCTGCGCTGCGCCTTTCTCTGTTCACGTAATTGGCTTTCCATATCAAGCGCCTGGTTGTACAGACTTGACGATTGCCCCTGCGCCCCGATAATCTGGTCTGTCAACATGCGCGGAATATCCGCTTCGGGCACTCCCGCCATTCTCAGCCGTTGCGCCTGGCGTGAATAATCCCTGCCTGTGGTTGTGCGCAACTGCGCGGCGGCTTCCTCGTATTGAGGGCGCGCGTAGTGCAACGGCTGCCTTCCAGTATGCCTTTGATAATTTATTAAATCCATTTTCAGCCTCCTATGAATTCTTTTCGGGGACACGTATTTGCAATGAATGTCCCTCGAGGTAAAGTTGCTGGTCATTTGACGCAATTATCTTGAATCGTGTCCTGCGGGCCTGCTGTAAACCCTGCACGGCTCCAATTTCTACTTTTTGGCCCTCAGTCTGGTCTATGGTTACGGCAGTATCCGAATTCATTGCCGTGTATGACCCGTTTTCAATCTTCTGTTGCGCTTTCAATGTCGCGTTTGTGCTTAATTTTGAACAATATACATGCAATTTCAGGCTTTGCGTCCTGCCCTTAAAATCATGGAAATGGTCTCTGGTTTCGACGTAATCGCTTGAATCATTGCTGAATGTAGACCCTTCATAATAGACCCCGCCCGTGGTCGCAATCATCGGCGCGCCTGACTGCCATGAGCTATTGCGCCCCAATGTCCATTTCAGGCCTGTAGTAACGTTTAATCTCCCCCACCGGCCATCAATAGCCATTGCATAGCGTTCTGCTGTGGTGTCGCCCATCAATACCGGCATACCGTCAACATTGACCACTCCGGTAGTTGAACTCAACTGGGTAGATACTGGGTCGCCTACAACCTTGAAATTGTAGCCGTCAGTTACCCATACATTCCACTGGCCGCCTAAACTTCTTGCTACAATAAAAACGGCGTCGGCAATAACCGTCATAGCGTGGTCGTTTGCGCCATGTATTTCGGCCATTTTCTCAAACCACCAGTTTTTAGGGTTTGCGTCTTCGTCTCTGAGTTTATAAAGGCCGTTTTCGCCTAAACATAACAAACCGCCTTTGAAAGATACAATTGTCTGGATATTATCCTGGCCTTCGAGGTCAACCGAATACTGCCAGAAATTGTTGTCAACAACAGGAACTCCATCGACATCCGTATAACCGGCTATCCAAAGCCTTGACGGGTTTTCGACGCCCCATACCATAAGCCTTCCAAAATGATTGGTTATGCCGAGATTTGTCTGGTATTTTGAGTTTTCCTTTGCTGACGGGAACTTGTATTTACCCGGTTCAAGTCTTGGTTGTTTTACAAGGTTTGTGTCGGATAGCCCGTAGCCGGTTCTGTAACAATAAACAGTGCCTACGTTATGCGCCTGTACCTGCTCAAGGTAAAGCGGTTCTATCGCAAGCTGCGCTTCCGTGGCAACTACTTTTGTCCTGTACACAAGCACATATCCCGTGGACGGCCATTCCCCTGCTGGCACGTTTGTAATCTTCATGTATTTGTTGCTTCCGGTAACGCGCATGGTCTTCAAACTGGATAAATCCGGAGGCCCGTCTTTAGGGTCTGTTGACCCATAACCAAGCATATAGGCGTATGAATTGCCCCTGTATGCCAGTACAACTTTTACATAACCGTTATACGTGTAGTCAAACCCCAAGCCTGAACTTGGCAAAAGACTATCGCCAACTTCTTCCGCAAGCGTTATCCCGGACTGGCTTATCGGTTCTATTCCTACAGGATAAAGGCAGCTATTTATCCCGTCAGTGGTAGTGTATGCAAGCATACATCCCATATTTTTGCCTGTGCCGCCGGTTAAAGCATCCCACCCAAGAGTGAATTCAAAGCCCTGCCATTTATGATAAGCCACTTTTGCAGGGTCATTTTGGTAATCGCTAAGTTGCGCCGGACCTCCCCAACTCCCTGATACTGTGCCGTTTGCCAGAATCCGGTGCTGTGTGGCTTGTCCGGTAGAGGGCAATCTGGCAAAAGTGCATTGGCTTGTTCCGCCGAAATATAGCGGCCCAAGAGTTGATATGCCCAATATTGACCCAGTTAAGCCTCCGCCTGCCAGTGTGTAATGTGCCGCCCATTGCTTTGAGCGCTCATATCCTCCCTTGTTTGAAGGTATAAACCCCTGTGTGTTTGACAAAATACCTTCGCCAAGCATATACGGGCGCAAAGACCTGTTCATTCCCTTGTAAGGGAAATCTTGAATATCTGTGCTGTACGGTCTATTTGGCATTAGAAGTATGTCCTTGAACTTGTGTTTCTGGAATCCTTGTCTTTTAGCGATGCCACAATTTGAGCATTGACATAATCCTGCGCCCTTATAACTTCCTGTGTGTATAAGTCATTGTAATAAGCCTGTTTAGACTTTTCGCCTTCAGGCCCGAACGCAAACATAGAGGCGCGGTAAACGAGCGCCCTGTAATATTCATCGGGGATTTCGCATACGTCCGCGCCCGCGTCCATGATGTCTGCAATCTTCCAAAAGTATATCACTATTCCGTTTGTAACGGCGCTGCCGGGTATCGGGCAAAGCCCAAGATATTTCACTCCCGCATAAATTGCGGTGTAATAATGTGTCGGCGTGCCTGAATCGCTATGAGGCTTATTGCCATTGCCGATAAGAGCATCTTGAGTTGTCGGCTGCAATTCCTTGCCGTCATAGAATACCCTGATAATCGAGTGCGGCCCGGGGCATGAAGTTGGATATGAATAAAGTCCTGAATTTGCAACCGAACTCGCCTGTACTGGAGGAGCGACAAGAATACCGGTATCAACGGAAAAATCCTGCGCTGCCCTGCTGACATACTCGATAAGCTGCGCGTCAGTCCAGAAACTTGCGGTGGCTTCGCCAATCTCTACTCTGACATGCGCTATCAGGGTCGTAGCAGTCATGGACATATTACACCCGCGTCCATGTTGCCGTAACCGGCGTCATAACGTCAGTCCATGTTGCCGCTGTTCTGGTTATGATATAAGTCCAGGTGGCGGTCGTTAATGTCATTGCCATTTTTTACCCTCCGCAAACGGTTTCATCAGTGCCGGGCAACACCCGGCATACTGGCGGGAGCCTGATTGCCCCCGCCAGTTTCTACCTTGTTATGCTGTTGCGGAGCGGATAAGGCCGTGACGATACGGGTCAACAAGCCTGAGTGTGCACCACTCTACCATCTGGAGCTTGTAGTAATATTCCTCGTTCACAACCGTACGCGGCTTTGAGCCGGTAGGCTGCATTACGGGAATTCTTGCAAGCTGGAGCAGTTTCGCTCCCTGCGCCGTGGTGCTCAACGTGAAGGCCGCGGCTGTGGTGGATTTGAAGTATTTGTTCATGGTGCGGTCTTCGATTACCGTGAAGCGGACGCCTCTAATCCATATATCCCTGAACGGCTTGTCGCGGTCGAGGGTTGTCGCCGGGCCGGTCTGGCTGTCATCGAAAGTGTAAACATCTTCGATGGCCTCGCTGTTGGCGATAATCAGACCTCTGCCGTCCGGGAATCCGCCTCTCTTTTTCAGGGTGGTGATATGAGTCCTGAAATTGGCGAGCGTTATGGCTGAAGTCGTGATGTTGTTGCTGTCCACGAGGTTTACCAGACCGTCCATTTTCGCTTTGCCTGAGTTTGCGGCGGCGGTTTTTGCGCTACCGAACAGAGTAGCAAAAGACGCTTTCTGCTTCCACTGTGACAGGCACTGTCTGGTCAGATAGGCTTCCAGCTTTTCGCCAGTAAGGAACTTCGCGGCAGCGGTGTTCTTGGCGATTTTGCTGTCCATGCCTAACTGTTCGATGGTGTTGCTGTCACGGGTCGGTAGTGCAAGCGGCTGGTCTACGCTGTCACCGTAAACCACGTAATCACCAGTGAGGTAGATGTGCGTGTTATCGTCGTGCGAATGCAAAGTGCCCGACAATGGGTATACGGTCATTGTGGTTGAACTGTTGACTGCTGAAATGTACGCAAGCTGGGCGGCGTTGCTGCCGTTAGCCTGGAACAGAACCGTGTTGTTGGCCTTGAAGTTTTCAGTCGCATCGACAGTAATTGTTTCGTATGCCCCGCCGGTCATACCCGGAGAAGCCATGTCGAGCTGCGTATGCACCATGTCCTCGATGTTGTTAATCCAGTAATCCGTGGTGTCGCTGCCTGACTGTGCATCCGTATAGTTCAGAGTTGCAAGCCACGGATATTCGTTGTAAGCCCATATCTTCATAAGCTGAGTGTTGCTCAACTGAAGAATATCTGTATCACTGATGTACTGAGTAGAAGTTGGAATGACTGGCATTTTATTACCCTTTCATTGGCTCCATACGTCTATCCAGTAAAACTGCTATCCAGAGTATCGGCTACGGTATCGTATTTCTGTTTTGCGGTTTTACTGGTGTTGACGGTTGGAGGCACGCTATTTCTTTCCGTGCTGAGACCGGCTGGCGCAACATTTGCGTCAGTTATTTCCGGACTCGGCTTCGGAGGTTGTAACCCTGGTGTTTCCTCAACGACAACTTCCTGCTGCATCTGGGCAGGCGTTGCCGGAGTTTGTGCCTGCGGCGGGGTTGCAGTAGCATCTTCATAGACGACTTTTGCGCCTGTGTAATTGGCAAGCGCCTCAACCTGCGCTTTTAGAACGCTTTTGATAACGGGATTTGACCTGGACATTTCCCGCTGAATGACCTCTACCGGCTTGCCGGTGCGCTCATGCCTATGCATGATGTCCGTCGCAAGCGCCTGTGCGTCTTCAGGGTGCAGTTTACCATGATATTCAAGGTCATTGCAAACCTTGTTGTACATGGAATTCAACTGTTCATAGCGGTCATTTTTCGATGCAGGCTGGCGTTGCGGCGCTGCCACCGGCTCCGGTAATGCCGGAGCAACCGGAACCTGGTACAATATCCCGGTTCTAGGGTCGCGCCATATACCCATTTGTGGCGCTGGCGCCACCGGAGGCGCGGCATATTCCTGCGATTCCTCGAATTGCGTGGAACGGTCAGGATAGGCCATTTCGACTTCTTCCCGCAAGGATTTGTTTTCATCTTCCAATGCGGAAAGACGTTCAGTCAATTCCTTTACCTGGGCATTTGTACGCCCAAGCAAATCGCGCACTCTTTCTTCACCGGCGTCAGTCTTTGTCTGACTTGTTTGCTGTTGCAGTTGTCCGCCACTCATAACAATCTCCTTTTATTTATATGCCGCCTGTTATTGGTTGGCCGGTCATTGGAGGCGGTAGCATACCGCCAGGCGGTTTCCCCATGACTGGCATCGCTCTTGTAGACATCGGCAATGGCTGGAGCGGAAGCATGTCATCGCCGACTTCGGGTGATTGTGCAGGCGGAACCGCACCCGGCACGGGTCCTTGAGGATTTTGTAAAGCTCCTTTCATTTCTTGAACTTGTTTAGCGATTATGCCCATCAGCATCTTACGGTTTGCTGGAGTAAGCCCCGGTATGCTGTCTATGACTATTTCCTTCAATTCTGGAGGTATTTCCGTCCATGTTTCGGCTACGTTCATAATCTTCTCGAACTGGTTGCGCCTGTTTTCTTCTTCCTGTACCGACAGGGTGACTTTTATTTCCATTCCTTCCGGGACGGTCCGGCCTATTTTCGCCAATTCGTATTCGGCCCACGTGTAAGCTAAATCACGGATACCTTCAGCCATATGCGTAGCCATGCGGTTTACGCGTCTGGATGACTGTTCGGCCAATTCCCGTATTGCCGTGCCTGCCGTTACGCTTTTAGGCGGTATGCCCTGATAGGCTGCGCTCAGCCCGGCTATTTTTTCCATATTGGCTACAGCTTCACGGTAGGCAAAAAGCATATCCTGGGGGATAACGGGAGGGGCCATCATTTCTATTTTTGCGCTATCGTAAATCACTTCAACGCCTGGGTGTTCAAGATTTTTGGCGCCTACGCTTGTGAGCGCCGTGCCTCTGGATGAAACGATAGTGTCGGCGGCATCCTTCATTACGTGGTACTTTTCCCCTGCCGCCCTTGATATTCTTGCCTGTATGAATGCAAGTATCTTGTCGCAATAGACTTGGCTTTCATAAAGCATCTTTGACATTGCCTGCCCCCAAATGGTGTCTGACGGCAGCAATGTGAACAGCACAAGCGGAAAACGCTCCATATCCCACTTTTCTTCGGATAAAACGGTGTTGTTGCCGGATATTACAGCGTGGATACCCTGGTCTTCCCACATATAGCCTGCGAATTGTGTGCCTTTCCTTATCCACAACTCAACTCGCATTCCCTGTTCGCTTGGCTTTTTCATAATGCTTTCAGGCCAGCGCATACTGTCATAAAGCGACAGTGTTTCATCTTTTTTATTTGACCTTGACCACGGCACAGCGAAAACTTTAGCTATCCACTGTATATCTTCTTTTCTTTCAACTGACGGGTCGAATACTATGAGTTGAGGGTGTGTTGCCCGGCCATAAATATCGCCGTCATCGCCCTTATTGAGAGAAATCCACCCGTTGCCGAAATTGCAGTCATTGGCTATGACAACGTCGTATTCGCTCATAAGGCGGCTTTTTTCTGTAAACTTATCCCACTTTTTGTTAAGGTATTCGATAAGTTTACGCATACCTTCCTGAGCGTCCGGTATTGGTTCCTGCGGCGGGAATGATATACCCATCGGGGCAAGTTGCACCTCGATAGAGTCCATCATTGTGTCGAGGCGTTTTTCTTCTTCAGTGTCCTCGAATTCAGCAGATTCAAGCTGAAATTCGACAGACGGTGAAGCCTGTAATATTGCCGCCTGTATAATTTCGATAAAGAGTTTGTAAAGGTTCCATGTCGGCGCTTCGCCTATATGGAGTTCTTCCGGGCATATTGTGTCGCGCCACTGGCTCGGGAGGTGTTTGTTTCCGTCCTCGTACATGTGCTGCCCCATTTCCCATATAGTCCCCGGGGCATATTTCCAGTTATCTATCTTTACCTGGTTTTCACGCTCTGACACGGCAGCTGAAAGATACTGCATCACGTCAGCGACAACATCCGGGTTTTTAGCCAGGGAGTATGTTTTTTTGCCTCCGTTTTGGTTATCTATTGGAGTCGGCATTAGATTAACGCCCCCTGTTTCGTTTTGATTTTATAACCCATTTTGGATATGCCTTCGTAGAGAGAATAGGCGGCTCGTTCTTCGGTTGTCTGGCTGCGCGCCATTTTGTAGGCTTTTGCCGCAAGCATGGCGGCGTCAAAATGGTCAGGAGAACGGCCTATTTTCATCTTGACTTCTTTTTTACTTACGAGTTTCATGCGCTTGCCTTCATGGGTATATGTCAAGGCTCGCGCATCTTCCCAAAACTTTAGCGGAATCTTGTCGTTGAGTTTGATAAGGCCGTTGCGGATGTCATTTCGTAACTCAACGGCCATTTCGGTGCGCATATTGTTGTACTTTTCCGAATCAAGCGCATTTGACTGGAATGAAACCTCGACGACTGCGACGTCAGGATAATCATGCTTGATTATAGAAGCGACCCCGGCTCCAAGTCCGGTGCAATCTATTGCCGTCCTATGCACGCCGAAAGCCCTTGCCCGCTCTGCAAGCCAGCAGGCGGCGTCAACTTCGTCCATGCCGTTCTGTTCTGATACATCTATAAATTCGCCATTCTGGAGTATGTAACTGACTGTGCTGTCATCTCCAAAGCGCGCGTAATCAAAGCCCTGGGCTATGGAATTGCGTATTGGGGCAAGCGGGCCTCTGCCGACGCGTAACCTTTGCGGGGCTGGACGTAACATTGAGTCTGAAAGTATGGATTCAGGTATCAGGCGGTCTATTGCGCCATGCTCAAAGTATTCGCCCAATATATCGACAAAATACGTCAATGAGTTTTCGCCGGATTCACGCTTGACCTTTTCGATGTAATTCATACCCGTCAAGCCTTTTATGACACATTCGCCCGTAACGTTTGGACTATCGAAGGCGCTTATATGGATTTTGTGGAATTCCGATGTTGGGCTTTGAGACTGTTTGAATCTTGTGCATCCGACTTCCTGGTTTGGGTTGCCGGAATAAATACGTTTTGCGATAGTACCCTCTACGCCCCTTGACGCCTGTGTTGCTAATAACTTGTCGATGATTGTATCAGGGACGGCTCCGGCTTCGTCAACAATCAATAGCAGTCTTGGCGCGTGTGCGCCCTGGATATTACCGGTTGTGCTTTCGCTTGTAGAAATCGTCACGATAGATATTTCGGGGGTAATATGCCATGCGTCTTTACCCGGGCCTTTGTCACGCTTTATTGAAGGCGGTATGATGCTTCTCGTCAGGAGGTCATGTATTCCACGCCTCCAGAATGTTTCA
>Ga0210049_1005890_pt1 | contig 10373 bp, 20 predicted proteins | sample CryGeyCG2014_300_2_FD_183964 | JGI IMG/M metagenome (GOLD analysis project Ga0210049, IMG submission 183964) | Groundwater microbial communities from aquifer - Crystal Geyser CG06_land_8/20/14_3.00 (SPAdes) (version 2) | ecosystem: Environmental > Aquatic > Deep subsurface > Groundwater | place...
AGTTATATAAAGATATTGACCTTGGAAATATATTTGAAGAACAGACAGTTATTAAAGATAAAGAAATAGTTAACGATATTATAGATAAATGGGAGAAAATAGAAGGTAAATTATTAGGAGGTGTTGGGATTAAAGAAACACGTTTTATTACAATAAAATGAGTCGAAAATGTCATACAAAAACAAATCATAATAGAATTTTTTGGATGAGGTGTTTCTGGAATTTATTAAAATTTAAACTAACAATAAACTAACATTATGATAACAAAATCATTACAAAAAAAGGAGCATTATGAAGTTGCTTTAGATCCAGATATGGTTAAACAAGCAAAACAAGTTTCTGGTGAATTTAAAAGCAATTTCATTCCTTTTATTCCTTTACTACAAATTAATAATAAAAAAGAGAAGAAAATGGTAGAAATTGATGGGCTTAAACAAGAAGTTGAAGTCCCTTCTTTACAAGGTTTTTTGTTAACGATTAAGAATAAAGAAACAAAAGAATATGAACAGAAATTTTATTCAAAAGAATTATCAGCTGTTATTTTAAAAGCAAGATATCAAATTAGGTCAAAATTTAATGTTATACCACCTTATTTTTCTGAAGAGTTTGATAATTGGGACCAAATTATTAAAGTTTATAATAGACAAAGTCGTTCAATTATAGGAGAAGGCACATATTCAGAATTAAAAGAATTATTTAAAACAACAGATAGAGATTTAGTTGGACGATTTAGGAAGAGCTTTGAATTGCTTTTAGTTCTTTATCTTGATATTGATGGTGAAATTTTACGCTTTAAATCTAAAATGAGTTCATATAATAACTGGTTTGATTATAAAAATACTTTTGCTGAAAATGATACATATGTTGCTTACAAGACAAATTTTGTGCTTAAATATGCTAGGGAAGGGAAAATAGAATTTTGGTATGTTGCATTTGAAAAAGGTGAAATGATTGATTTGGGCAAAGAAATAGAATTACAAAAAGAATTACAAATGGCACTTAATGTAACTGATAAGTTGAGAGTGCCAGTAAAAACTTATACACCTGAAATAGTTGATGATGAAAGTAGTCAAGGAAATTTTTATGAGGAAGAAAAGAAAAGTGATAATTTTAATACAAGTCAAATTCCTTTCTAATTAAGTAATTTGAATTATATGGTAAATGAACAAAAAGTGGAAAGTAAAAAAATTGAGAAAGAAAAAAGTGTAAAGTTATATGAAATATTATCTAAACCAATTCCTGAAGAGTATCTTTATGAATATACTGAAGACGGAAAAAAATTAAGAGGATACAACGCACAATATGCGATAAACCTTTTAAATGAAGTTATAGGACTAGGTAAATGGGTTACACAACAAAATATACGGAAAGAAGATTTTTTAAGCAAAGGCTACTATGTTGTTATGGATTTATCACTTATTATTCCTCAATTTGATATTAAGATAACAGGACATTCAGCAGCTTATGCAAAAAGGATAGAAAATGCTTACAAAGGAGCTAAAACTTCAGCTTTTAAAGCAGCTTGTAAGTATCTTGGAATTGGAAATGAATTGTATCTTAAAAATGAAGTTGATGAAGACATAACTTATGTTAAAGAAGAACAAGTGAAAGAAGAAGTTATCTCTCAAGAAGCTACTGAACTTGAAAAGAAAATTAATGATTGTAGAACAGTTGAACAACTTGAATCATTATCTGCTAAAGTCAATTCAGCTGAAGGTAAAGCAGTTAAAGTTATTTTATTTAAAAAGTATAATCAGAAAAAAATAATGCTTTCAGATAAAAAATAAATATATGCCGACAAGAAAAGTTGGTTCAGGAAGCAAATTAAATAATGAGTGTCATAAATTAACTAGAATAAAATGAGTAAAATTTTAAAATCTATCAGTGCTACTAGTATTACAACATATGAAGAATGTCCACTTAAATGGAAATATCAGTATATTTATAAATTATTACAGTTACCAAATGATGCTTTTATAATTGGAATTGCTTACCATAAAGCATTACAATTTTATCATCAACTGCCAACAGAAAATACAAAGGAAAAAATAATCAAACAATTAAAAAATGAAATGTTAATAAAGAAAACAGATGACGAAATAAAAAGATTCTCACTTGTTAGAAAGATGTTTGAAAAGTATATTGAAAATCCAGTATTAGGAAATATCATAGAAAAGGAATTTAACTTTAATGTTACATTACCTGGTTTACCTGTTAAATTATACGGTTTTGTTGATAGGGTAGATGAATATTTTATAATTGAATATAAGACAACATCAGAGGATTATACACAAGAGAGAATTGATAATTTACAAAGTAAAATATATACATACGCGGTTCTTAAAACAAAAGGTAAATTACTTCCAGTTAAGTATTCTGTTAATAATAAAAAGAAAGTTGATAAAAAAGAATATAAACCACAAGTTTTAACTATACAATATAATCAAGATGATATGAAAAAGTTAGAACAAAAATGTTTAGAATTTTACAATCAAATACAACATTCAGAATTTAAACATCGCCAAGGTTCACATTGTTATTATTGTCCGTTTGGTTCAAAAGGTACTGATAATTGTCCTTATAGTTTATAATATATGTTAACATCTAATTTATCAAAAAATTCAAGAGTTTTTATTAATTTACTTGCTGATTTATCAGAAAAGGATAGAACTATACTAATTGAAAGATTTGTTAGAAATAAATCAATGAAAGAAATGGCGGAACAATTTCAAGTATCAGACGCTCGTATTAAAGAAATAGAAGATAATTTAATTCGTCAAATAGAACAAAAATTTGATTTTTCAATATGAGTATAGTTTTAGAGAAGTTTCAAACAGCCAGAGATAAATTTCTAGCTGACCGACAAAAGGAAAATGGTAATGTAGTTATGAATAAAATAACTGTTTTAGTTAATGAATTAGGTAGTAATTTTAATGCTCTTAATGGCGGTGAACTTGCTGAAATACAAATGAAATTATCTGGCTATAAGTTTTATTTAGTTGATTATATTAGTGATTTAAACCAAACATCAGAAGCATTAAAACTGTACTTAAAAGAAATTAGGGCTACTAGATGGGATGAAATTACTGAACACATTAAAGCTGTTGAAGGTAAAGTAAAAAATAAAGAACAAATTGAGAATATAATCGTAACTGAAACTTTAGATATTGCTAATGACCAAATACTTTATGAAAATCTATACTATAAAATGAAACTTAAACTTAGTGCAATAGATGATATTCTGACAACTGTCTGTCAGCGAGTAGCTGAGCTCAAGCGTCAAATTGAACAAACAAAAGCTATTTAAAATTTGTAAATAGATTTGATAGAGGTGACAGAATAAATCGCTATGCGGGATTAATGTATGCTCTTACTATACGATGAGTATAGTGCCAACGATTAAGTGATTGAGGCAGTCGGAGCAGTTGTTCCCCCAAACTCATACGATTCATCATTATCTGATAGACCTACCGCAGAGGGGAATATCTTGAGATGCTATGGCGACTGGATGGGTAAGACCTGAAGGAAGTTAATCATTTCCCTCTATCAAATTTATTTATAAAGATGAATTATGACAATAAAAACTTATCTAAAAACAATACTTACCAAAAGGATAGATATAAGCGCTTTAATTTTATCTATTATAGCATTAATTGTTTCTATTATAATTTTAATAATTAGCATAATTAACTAAAAAAGTATGAAAGAGAATATGACAAAAAAAAACGCTAGTCCTTTACCTGCACAAGCAGTCCTAGGACAAAGACAAATGAATTTCTTTAAAGCTATTGAATTAGTAAATAATGGTGCAAAAGTTACTAGACTTGAATGGGATAATGAAGATGAATATGGTATTAAAAAAGATGGTTTTTTAATGCTACATAAGGATGATGATAAATTTTACCAATGGATTATTAATGATGGAGATATGGAGGCTAAAGATTGGGTTATAATATAATAATATGTCTCGAATAATAATAATAAAACAAATTGAAAATGGTTTTCTGGTTGAATCAAAGGATCCAGGAACAGATATGCAGGCTTATGCTCTTATAATAGATAATATTTCTGATGATGAAAGAGAAAAATTTAAAGTTAATGATGAAAATAAAATTTGTATTGCTAGATTACTTGATAAAATTAATGATCTTGTCGGTGTTTCATATGATAAATTTAGTAAAGAAAATCTTAATATAACCTTTGATAAAAAAGGGCATAAAGTAGAATAATATGAATAAAAAATCCATTGCTAAAGATTGGGTAAATACATTAAAAAATAATCCAAAAAAAATTATTGCTTGGGCTAAAAAAGAAATTGCTGAATATGAGAAATTAATAAAAATTTTAAATGAAAAATGATTTTACATCTGAAACATTATAAATTGGATAATTATTTAATATGTTAATAGAGATCGAAAAAATACAACAACTTATTTCAAATGTTAGAAGATTTGATGAAAAAGAGAAAGGGGCAGATTATTTCGCAGGTTGGGATAATGCTATAGATACAATAATGCTTGATTTAAAAGAATTAAGAGAAGTTCGGAATAATCTTAAAAAATTGAAAATAATGAAGAATAACTTTTCTAAAGAAACAATAGAATTATTTTTTTCAGGAGGATGGTCACCTTCTTGGGAAACAGGAATAAATAATGCTGATTGTTTACATCATATATTAGGCAGAGTATCAAATAGTCCGTATAATGCAGCACCATTAAATAATTTTTTAGACCATATGCCTGAAGGTAGAAAAGGATTACTCCCACTTAGTTCGCAAATAGTACAGAAACAATATCTAAAGAAAACAAAAAAATATCTTGATGTATTAGGATATAAACCTACAAAAAAAGATTTAGAATTTTTAGAAAAATATAAACAATTATACTAAAGAATGTTATAATATATGTATACATTTAAATTACGACATCAATTCTGTGCAGCACATCAGCTAACTAATGCATATTCAGAAGAATGTAATGTTTCAGTCCATGGGCATACTTTCAAAATTTTAGTCCAGATTCAAGTTAAAGAATTAGTTGGTGGAATGGTAGTTGATTTTAAGAAAGTTAAAGAAGTTATTAATCAACTTGACCATAAAAATTTGAATGAGATTTTAGATTTTGAACCTACTGCAGAAAATATAACAAAATATCTTTATGATAAAATTCATGATATTCCTGACCTTTCAGAATTAGCATTAGTTGAAGTTACAATTTGGGAAAGTGATAATGCATCAATAACTTATTCAATATAAAAATATGAAAGAATTGAAGGTGTGCGAAATCTTTGGAAGTATTCAAGGAGAAGGAAAGTATATAGGAAGAAATTCGATTTTTCTTAGATTATCTGGATGTAATTTATTTTGTGTGTACTGCGATACCCAATATCATTCTAAGGGTTATATTATGTCTATTGATGATATCAAGAAAAAAATTGGAAAATATGATAGTAATTATCTTGTTATCACAGGAGGCGAACCTTTAATACAACAAGAAGCACTGATTACATTATTATCAGAATTACCGAAAAAATATTTCATTACAATTGAAACAAATGCAACCATAATGCCAGATGAGAAGTTATTTGACCTTGTTGATCATTGGAGTTGTTCACCAAAACTTACATCCTCAGAAAATGATATAGATAAGAGAACAAATTATAATGTCTTAGAATTTTATAATAATTGTTATGATGCGATTTTTAAGTTTGTTATAACAGGTGAACTGGATTTAAAAGAGGTTTTATTCTTAGAAGATCAATTACAATTAGATAAAGATAAAATTTATTTAATGCCTGAAGGAAGAACTATGAGGGAGCTAAATATGAGATCTAAGTTAGTTGTTAATATGTGTAAACAAAATAATTTCCATTTTAGTCCTAGGATTCATATTTCAATTTGGGGTTCTAAGCGAGGAGTTTAAAATTATATGGCGTTCAAAGAAAAAATAAAAAAGGTAGATGAGAATAATAGATATTTTCAAGGGTGTATCTTATTATTTATCCTTATATTTTTTATTATTCCAGCTCTTGTAGTTATCATAAAAACTGTAATAAATTTATGAAAAGAAAAACAACTGCTATTGTTTTATTTTCAGCAGGACAAGATTCAACAACATGTTTAGTATGGGCTATGAAGGCTTTTAATAAAGTTATAGCACTATCTTTTGATTATAAACAAAGACATTCTATTGAATTAAAACAAGGGAAGATTATATGTGATAAACTTAATATAGAAAGAATTGTAATTGATGTTTCTTTTATTAATGATATAACAAATAATGCTCTAACGAGAAATGATATAAAAATAGAAGCAAAAAAAGGACAATTACCTTCAACATTTGTAGTTGGAAGAAATCTTTTTTTCTTATCTATAGCTGCTGCTATAGCCTATGAAAGAAATATAAAAGATATAATTATTGGTGTAAATCAGGTAGACTATTCGGGTTATTTTGATTGCAGAGAATGTTTTATAAAATCATTAAATCAAACTTTAAACTTAGCAATGGATAGAAAATTTCAAATACATACTCCATTAATACATCTTACAAAAGCACAAATAGTTTTATTAATGAAAAAATTAGACAGAATAGAATTATTAAAATATACACATACATGTTATGAAGGAAAAAGATCACCTTGTTTACAATGTCCTGCTTGTTTATTAAGATTAAAAGGATTTAGAGATGCAGGAATTGAAGATCCGCTTACATCAGGTGAAGAATAAAATTTGAAACACAGCATAATTGCTATTTATTTAGGGGAGAGAAATTCATTTCTCTAGATCATTAGCGATAAAGATCTATGATAAGCATGGGGGGTGCTATTTTCTCTCCTCAATAGATAATAATATGAAAGATTTGTTACTAAAATTTTGGATCTGGTATGGTACAAAGATAATTTGTTTCAAATATATAGATATTTATTCACCAGATAAAAAAGATGTGATTGCTATTACTTTTAGCCACTCTGAGTATTATATTAATAAGGTTCAATCTATAGAGTAATATATGGCTTTCAATAAAAAAGTATTTTATAAAAAAGCAGAAAAATGGATTAGAGATAATAATTGGAAAGATTACAGTTATTTAATTGATTCAGAATTACAAAAATACAGATTAGAAGAATTTCCTTATAAACCACAATATCTTATTTCAAAAGATAAGATTCCTTTTTTCCTACAATTTTTTCAAAAAGGTGATTGGAGTTATGCAAAAAAACTAGATTTTGCTGGAACTGGAATTGATTTCTATAAATATAAATTTTTAGAAGCACTACAAGCTATTACAAGAATTCAAGTTGGATTAGTTATGCATAATGAAACAAGTGGTTCTTTTGTTTTTCGACAACTTGATCAATTACCAAAACCAGTTATTTTTTGGAAAGGTAATATGTGCTATGCACATGAATTAAGATATCATGAATTAGAATATAATTGTTTTAAATGTTTTGAAACAAGACCATCAATTACACATGAATGTCTACATAGACATAAACAAAATAAGAATAAGAAAAAACGTGAAATGGCTATGTGGAAAGTTAGTGAATTCGCAAATGAATTTATTATTCAACCAAAATTAATTAACTAAAAATTATGAAAGAAGAAAAACTTGAATTTGTCAAAGTTATCGAGGACATGAAGGATGAACAATTAAGAAAAAGGATTGAATATTCAATGAAAGTTGAATTACCGAATAAAATAAGACCAATTCCTTATATGGGGAAAATAGATCAAATTGTTCAGTATGAATATCCAGAAGTTATAGCTAGGTGTCCAATGACAAAAGTTATGGATTTATATACTATAAGAATTAGGTTTATTCCAGATAAATATGTTCCAGAACTTAAAAGTTTAAAACTTTATCTTTGGAATTATGATCCAATACCAATTTCTCATGAACACTTATTTGCTAGAATTTGGAAAGATTTTTCAACAATAATAAAACCTAAATGGTTTTACCTTGAGGAAAAAGTTGCTCCAAGAGGACAGATAATAACAATAATTTCTTATGAAGAAACTTTTGTATGAAAGTTACATATATTGATTTAATAAGAGATAGTCATTTATTATCTCAAAAAATTACAAAAAGTTATGATTTTGTTTTTGGAATTCCTTCTGGTGGAATAATAGTTGCTTTTATTATATCGCAACAAATTAAAGCACAGATGATGTCTGTTGAAGATATATTAAACTATAAAGGTGATAAAACAAAGATTCTTGTAGTTGATGATCTTGTTGATTCAGGAACTACATTAGCCAGATATCCTGGATATGATACAGCTGTTCTCTATAAAAAACCACATTCACCAACACCAACTTATTATCTACAAGATATCCCTTTAGAATGGGTTTTATTTCCACATGAAAAAGACCAAATAGGTATTGAAGAACATATGATTAGAATACTAGAACACTTCAATCTTACTCCTGATAGGCAAGAAATTAGTAAATTAAGTACTTTTTTAAATTTCGTATATAAAAAATAATGATATGCAGGATATAAAAAAGTTGAAAAAAATAGCGTATAATTTATTACTCGAAATTGGTGAAAATCCAAAAAGAGTAGGATTAAAAGATACACCGAAAAGAATGGCAAGAATGTGGACGGAGATCTTTAAAGGCTATAATCCAGCTCAATTACCTATTATTACCGTATTTCCAAATAATCAAGACGGGATAAAATATGATCAAATTATCATTGATCGAGGGACTTTTCATAGTTATTGTGAACATCATATGGCTCTATTTAAAGGACAGTATTATTTCGGATATATTCCTAATCAATCTTTAATTGGTTTATCAAAAATCGCACGTATTATTGAATACTATAGTTCACGTTTACAAATTCAAGAAAGATTAGGACAAAATATTGTTGATTATATAGAAACTAAAATCAAACCAAAAGGAATGATTTTGGTTTTAAAAGCTAATCATTCATGCAAAGAAACAAGAGGAGTAAAACAAAGTGGTGTGATGATAACTTCTATTGTAAAAGGAGTTTTTGAAATTGATATCTCTGCCAAAGAAGAATTTTTTAATATGATAAAATTATAAGTATGCCGAAAGGTTGGAAAAATAAAAAAAGAATTTAATTTAAAATATGCTTCATGATAAATTCAATTTATTCTTAGCTTGTGGCTCAAAACAGTACTGTGAATTTTTGCTCGTTTGTAACGTTAAAAATATCCTAATTAGTTTTTCATATTCTGACCCTTGGCAATTAAAACCTCTTTTAAAATTAAATAATGTGAACTTGATGTGTGACTCTGGCGCCTTTACAGCTTGGAACCAAGCCAGTAAAAAGAAAAGAGAAGGTAATCCAAATTGGAAAAAGTATCTTATTAATATAGATGAATATGCGGAATTTGTTAAAAAACATAGTGATATTATATTTCGTGCAGTTAATTTAGATGTCATTCCTGGTGAAACAGGAGTTATTCCAACTGTAACACAAATAGAAGAAGCAGCGGAACAAGGATGGAATAATTATTTGTATTTAAAAGAAAAGAAGGGTATTAATACTATTCATGTTTTTCATCAAGGAGAACCATTTAAATATCTTGATAGAATGTTACAATACTGTGATTATATCGGCATATCGCCTTCTAATGATTATCATGATGATAAGAAATATGCTTGGCTTGATGTTGTTTTTCGTCATATAATGAAATCAACTTATTCTAGCATTAAAACACACGGATTTGGTGTAACATCTAAAAAGCTTGTGGAACGGTACCCTTGGTTTTCAGTAGATAGTTCTTCATATAGTCTAACAGCAGCAATGGGTGGAATATTAACACCTTATGGACGAGTTTATGTTTCTGATCTATATCAGGATGATCCTGATCATTTATTAAGACAACCGATACAGATACAAAAACATATAGAAAAATATTTACTTGAGAATATAGGTTATGGTATTGAATCAATGACAAGAAATAAGGAAGACAGAATATTTGAATGTGAAAAATGTCATAATCAAGTGATATATAATGTGAAAGTACCATCATATAAATCGAGAAATTTTGCAAACATCATCTATTTTCTTAATCTTCAAGAAAGAGTTAGAACAAATGGATCTACAATGGATTTTATGAAACAACTAATATTTAATATATAATTTATATATGAAAAACCTGGAAGTAGAATAGTAAATCTCGTTAAAAAAGCGTTTTATTAATTCTTAACTTAAAAATATGACAATCCACGAAGAGTTAATGACTTATAAAAAAGAGTATCTTTCTTTACCTTGTAAAACTAATTTGAAAGGCAAAGAAGCTTTGGCGGAGGTGAAACAGGACGGTTATGCTTTACGATATGTTGAAGAGCAAACTGAAACCATTTGTTTGGCGGCGGTAAAACAAACGGGTTATGC
>Ga0210049_1005892_pt1 | contig 10369 bp, 4 predicted proteins | sample CryGeyCG2014_300_2_FD_183964 | JGI IMG/M metagenome (GOLD analysis project Ga0210049, IMG submission 183964) | Groundwater microbial communities from aquifer - Crystal Geyser CG06_land_8/20/14_3.00 (SPAdes) (version 2) | ecosystem: Environmental > Aquatic > Deep subsurface > Groundwater | place...
GGTGGATATTTTTCAGTGATCAGTTTGCATGCGAACATGCCCACGCTGGTTGCGGCGGCCCGTTCCCTGAAATGCGCCCCGGGAATCATGGAATAAAATGCCGGGATTTCAAGACCGGGATGGGTGGTGGCCACTGTGATGACGTCAAACTCTCTGACGGACAGGGCCGACAGGCAGTTTTCCACTTCGACCCGGATGTTCGGGTGGGAAATATCCGGCAGATCGGACAGCCGCACCTGTTTGTCCGGATGGGTGACGTAGCGGGCGTCATCAAGCCGGTGGAATTTGGGCAGGCCCGAGGCCACGAAGTTGGACCCGGTGTTGAAATCCCCGCCGAGCTGGGCCGTTTCCGTGAGTGCCCGGCTGAAGGCTTTATCCGGGTTCGGGGTGGTGCCGGCGGTCCAGACGATTTCACTTTTTTCCGGAAACGTGGATGGATCAATGGTCATCACCCCCACGGTGGGAATCCCCATGTCCAGTGTGAAATCCGATACATAGAGGCGGATGTCGTTTTTTCGGTATTTTGCCAGAAGTCCCTGAACGGCCGGGTCCGTTGCTGATTCCGGAAGAATGCCGGGGACCGGCCGTTTTTCCCGGCAGATAACGGCTGAAACGTGGCGTTCCACGACTTCACAGATGCCCTGGCACAGGGCTTCCTCAACGCAGTTGCCGGCGGAGGTCCCGTTGAACTCATTGATGGCGAAAAACCAGTCAAAGGGTACTAACGTTTTTTGTCCGTTGGTCAGGTTAAACCCCCAGGTCCATTTCATGGGAATGTCTGAAAAAATCTTCCTGGTTTTTTCAAGATCATTGGAGGCGTCGTGGACCGATTTGGCGATCATGCCAAGGGGCATGGCCCGGTCTTTGAGATTATTCCATGTATCTATGACGAAATTGGCCGGGTCCGCCGCAAAATGATAAAAACTGTAACGCTCCACCAGCTCCATGACAGCAGAGGTTTCCGCCTGGACCGGGGTTGCGCCCTTGCCCATCTGCTTGCGGGTGCCGGTCAGCCGCTCAGCGTCGGCCCCGCAGACGCTGAAATAGACGGGGATATCCAGCCGCCCGTTGTCTATGCGTACGGTCTCTTCGAGAATGCTGAGCTTGAGGCGTAAAAATTTCTCCCGCACGGTTTTTAAGGTTTCTTCCGGCGAAATGAGCTTATCCTGGTCATCGGTATAGGTTTTCCAGGCGTCTTTTAAAGAAATTGTGTAATCCCTGTCGAGAAAAGAAGAGGTCATGTCTGTTTATTTTTTTTATAATTTTTTCGCCAGTTCCCGGTCCCTGAGTTCGCGTCTCAAAATTTTGCCCACCGTGCTTTTGGGGAGTTCTTCCAGGAATTCAATTTGCTTGGGGACTTTATACGCGGCCAGATTTTTTTTGCAATAGGCAATCACTTCCTCTTCGGTGAGATTCTCTCCTTTTTTAGGCACAATAAACGCCTTGACAGTTTCCCCCCGGTAGGTGTCCGGGACGCCGATGACGCAGGCTTCCAGTATTTTCGGGTGATCAAACAGCACATTGTCCAGTTCCAGGGGGTAGATATTGTATCCGCCCGCGATGATCATGTCTTTTTTCCGGTCCACAATGGTCAGATATCCGTCCGCATCGAACTTGCCGATATCGCCGGAATAAAACCAGCCGTCCTTTAGGACTTTGGCGGTTTCTTCCGGTTTTTTGTAATAGCCTTTCATGATCTGGGGACCTTTGATGATGATTTCACCGGTTTCGCCCATCGGCATTTCCATTTTTCCGGTTTCAATATCCACGATTTTGACGTCCGTGTCCGGCACCGGGCATCCCACGGTTCCGGGTTTGATTTTGCCGCCCCAGGGGGTCACCGTCACGATGGGCGAGTTTTCCGTGGACCCGTAAACTTCGCACATGTCGGCGCCGGTGAGATTTTTAAGATCCCGTATGGTGTCCGCCGCCAGAGGCGCGGCACCCGAGAAAAATCCTTTGATGGATGAAAAATCGAGTTTGCGGAAATTCGGGTCCGCCAGCAGCCCCACGAAAATGGTGGGAACCCCGGGAAGAAACGTGGGCTTGTATTTTTTGAAAATTTCGATGTTGATGGCCGGTTCGGGCCGGGGCACCAGAATGATTTCATAGGCCTGCCACAGGCAGAAATTTTGGATGGCCGTGAATCCTGCGGAATGAAAGACCGGGAAATTGCCCACAAGGCTTTCCGTGCCTTTTTTCAGGTCCGGAAACCAGGCGGCGAACTGCTGGACATTGGCGCTCAGATTGGCATGGGTGAGCATCACGCCCTTGCTGACGCCGGTGGTGCCGCCGGTGTAAAGGAGGGCGCCGATATCCTCCCATCGGCTTTGGTCTTCCACCGGGCCGCTGGATTGTGTCCGGATCAGGTCTTTGAAAATTTTTACATTTTCAGTCGGAGTGATTTTTCGGTACATTTGTTTGCGAACATAAGGAAACAACTGTTTTTTGGGAAACGGGAGATAGGAATGAATGTGGCAGGCGATGATTTTTTCAATTTTGGTTTGAGCCTGAATTTTTTCAATGCGAGGCACCAGCAGGGTCAGAGTGATGATCAGGCGGGAGTCGGAATCATTGAGCTGATAGGCCAGTTCTCGTTCCGTATACAGCGGGTTGCACATGACCGTCACCGCCCCGATCCGGAAAATCGCATAATCGGCGATAATGGCCTGGGGAATATTGGGGAGGCAGACCGCCACCTTGTCCCCCGGCCGGATGCCCATGGCTGTCAGGACTCGCGAAAAAGCATTGACCATGGATTCCAGGGCCGCATATGAGATGATATTGCCCATATAATTTAAGGCAGGGCGGTTGGGAAATGCTTTTGCGGATCGGGAAAAGCCTTGGGACACGGTGGTCTGATCATAGGTCAGCGACGGCAAAACACCCGGCGCATAAGAATGGTGCCAGCTTTTTTCGTCCATGCGCATTCTCCTTTAAATATACGATTGGTTATTCAGGGCGTAAGTGGGTCAGAAGAAATTCCGTCTGCCGTTTCACCGCCTTTTTAAACGCGCTGCCGGTATAAATGTCAAAATGGCCGAAGGGGTATTTTACCAGTTGGCCGTTGGGGATTTTTTTCGCGGTTTTTTCCACAACCGCTGCATTGATCAAAGAATCTTTTTGTCCGAGCATAATCAGGGCCGGACACTGGACTTTATGGGCAGATGCAATGGGACGATAGAGACCGAACCTGAGGAGGATGCGGGCCGGGCATTTGTTTTCCCACGTTGAATTTTTCGGAATCAGCGAGGAATACCCGGCATAGGATTCCGGGGTGTTCATGATGGCGAATTCGTCTGGCTTTCCAATGATTTTGACATAATGGGGAGAACGAAAGGTGATGATGCGTGAAAGGTCCCGAATCGCATGGGGGGCCGCCTGAAGAAGGAATTTGCCGCCGAGCTTGAAGGTGGTGGAAATCGAATCCACAAACGGCACCTGGGCCACAATGGCTGAAATTTTGTGGTCCCGGGCCGCCGTTACAATGACATGACCGCCGCTAAAGGAGCTTCCCCAGAGGGCGATTTTCTGGGTATTGACGTCCGCAATGGAGCGGACATGTTCAATGGCGGCTTTCCAGTCCTGGAGATGACGTCCCTGGTCCACATAATTTCGGGGCCCGCCGTCGCTGGTCCCGAAACACCGGTAATCAAACAGAAAGACCGCAAGGCCCGCCCCGGCAAAGGTCTCGGCATAGGCGGGCAGTCCAAAGGCTTTTTCCGCGCCGAACCCGTGGGCCATGATCACCACCGGCGGATTGATTATGCCTTCCGGCAGGTACAGCTCACCGCTGCACCGGGTATTCTTGCTCGTGAAGTCCGAAGGGATTTTTAGAAATGAATGCGGGGTGTTTTTTTTCATGGTCTCTCCTGAAATTGAAAAACAGTGGAACCCAAAAAAGGATGTCCGCCGGTGGTTATTTGATGATTAACTCAGTCTCGCGATAATCGATTCCGCCACTTTTTCCGCTGACCATCCAAACACATCCGCCATATCCACCAGTTCCAGAAGTTTGTCTTCCCAGATAATATTGTTTTCCTGGACCAGGTTCTTGATGTGTTCGTGCTTGCCGCCCAGGGCCTTGACCTTGGCTTCCAAGCTGACGGATGGGTTGAAATCGATGTCCAGGAGCAGCAAAAACTCGATGGTGTTGGGCCGGGACGGATCACTTGAAATAAGCGGAATGACGAGAATGCTACGGTCGTCCTTGCGGCCTTTGCCGATATAGACGTTTCCCCGGCGGACAATGATTTTTTTGGTGCCTTTCAGGTGCTTGTCATGCTCGGAGCGGGAGGTCAGGGATGCGGACGTGCCGGTTTTCTCGATCACTTCGATGCAGGTTTCATCCGTGGGTTCTCCCAGGAGGTTAATGCCGGTGATGCGGTACAGAGTGGCGCCTTTGATCCGATTGATAATTTCCTGGAGATTTTTGATGACCATGATATTGCTGAGGGTCAGCTGGGCCGGTGAGAAATCCTTTGATTTCAGGAAATCAAACAATAGGCCTTCGGCTTTTTCCTCGATGCGGCTGGTGCCCACGGTGACGGTTTTGGCCTGGTGCTTGATGGCGTCCACGGGCCGTGCGAGACAGTTGATGGCAAGACTCAGGGATTCGAACAGTTTGTTGAACATGTTGGCCGCGGTTCCCTTAATGCCGAAATCCATCTCAAAATCCGTTATGGGAAGCCTGCCGCCGAGATATTTCAGCAGAAGGATCAGGTGGGTGGACGCATTCGTGCCGATGGCGGCGGACAGGCGGTTTTCCTCCTGGCGCTTGCGAAATTCATGGTAAAACCGGATGATTTTTTCCCGGAAGCTTTTTTCAAGTGCGATTTCATAAATATCCAGGCCGTCTTTTTCAAGCCGCGCCATGGTGTCCTGAAGGTCTTTTCGGAAATCATAGAGGAACCGGGAGCCTTCGTTGATCGTGAGGGCCGCGTAGTATCCCCAGAGATGGCCCGTCAGGGTGTTTAAGATGGGCGCGAAATGCTCGCTGACCGACGGCACATGGATGATATCCGTGGCATAGGGGGCGAATCGGTCTTCGTGCTCGTCGCAGATAACAATGGGCAGGGCTTTGTGGGAGTGGAAAATGGCCGTGTCCTTGATGATGTCGCCGATGACACTGCGCCGGGTCCCTGCGGCGCAGACAAAGATCAGGGGTTCGGAAGACAGGTCAATGTGTTTTTTGTCTTCCACATAGTCGGAAGAAATCGTCTTGTAGCAGAGTTCGCTGAGTTTGATGCGGATTTCATCGGCCGCCGCCTTGTTCGGACCGCTGCCCACGGCCGCCCAGTAAGTCCTTGCCGTGGCGTTGCGCCGGGCTGATGCCGCGATCCGGTCTTTTTCGGAAAGAATCGTTTCCATATGGGCCGGAAGTTCGATCATTTCCTTGATTTCGTTGGAGATGAACGCAGCGCCGCGGCATCCGGTGATCTGGGCGAAATACAGGCCGAGCAAGGTCCCGGCGATGATCTGGGAATAAAAGGCCTTGGTGGAGGCTACGGACATTTCAATGTCCCGGCCGCTGCTGGTATACATCACGCCGTCTACTTTAAACGTGAGGTCCGAATCCCTGCGGTTGACAATGGCGATGGCAAGGGCTCCCTGCTTTTTCATCATATCCACGGCCCGGTTGGTGTCTGCGGTGGTGCCGGACTGGCTGATGGGAATCAGCAAGGTGTCTTGAACAGGGCGGGCGGATTTTTCTCCGAGGTTGAATCCACTGAGTTCCGAAGATTTCAAGGCTTCTATGTGAAAGTTCTGATCATGAAGATAATAGCGGAGGATGTCGGCGATAGCCTGGGCCGCCACTCCGGCGGTACCTTGGCCGATCAGCAAAATCCGTTTGATTGTATTTTGTTTAAATGCGGTTTCAATTTTTTCTGGAACGGCTTGCGGGTTCAGGGAGACAATAAATTTCTGTTCAGTGGTCCCTTGGATTTTCCATCGGTTTTCAAGGGTTCTGCGGACCGAAGCCGGGGATTCGGATATTTCTTTTAGAAAATAGTGATCAAAATCCTGACGGTCGATGTCCCGGGAGGTCAGGTGGGTTTTGCGAATAAGGCCCGGATGCAGATCGATAGGCGTTCCGTCATAGGACATGGCCCGGATGCCGGCAAGCCCATTGCCTGCCGCCGGGTCCAGAATAAAAATCTGTCCGTTGACGCCCTGACCGGATGGGTTCGGGTTGATGGATTCGCCGTCGAGTTTGACGAATTCCGATGTTTCTTCAACCAGTCCGTAAACTTCCGAGGCGCACACATAATGGTCCTGGGCCAGTCCAACGAATATGGCCTGACCGCTGCCTTTTAACGCCAGAAACAGTTTGCCCGGCGCCAGGTCCGTTTGCATGGAAATGGCGTGGGACCCTTCAAAATCATTGACCGCCAGCCGGAAGGCGTCTTCTACCGGATGGCCCTGTTTCAGATAAGCGTCGATATGCACGGGAATGATTTTGGTGTCGCAGGTGATGTCTTCGGGCAGAAAAATGCCCTGGTTTTCATAGGTTTTTTTTAATGCCTGGAAATTGTCAATGTCGCCGTTTAAGCACACATGGATAATGCCGGCGGATGGGACGGTATCCGGCAACACCCGGTTGTCCACCGGATGGCAGTTGGCTTCGGTGATGGCGCCGACAGAGGCCCATCGGGTGTGGGCGGAAATGGTTTGATGCAGATGGGGCATTGTCATTAAGGCGTGCAGCACGCGGTCTTCTCGCAACCGTTGGCGGATAAAGTTGATATTGTCTCCCAGGCGGCCGATTTCCGCAGCGATTTTATAGGTGACGGCAATGGCCATTTTCCGGGTACCCTTGTCACCTTTGGATTCGTTGACGCTGATGCTGTTGTTTAAAAGGACGTTGGGGGTGAGACGATTTGCAAATTCATTTTGGAGTCCTTTTCCCGCAAGTTTCTTTTGGAACGCATCCCAGGCGGCCGAATCCAGAGTAAACATCAGGGAAATGCCCGCGGAATCCCGGCCCCGGACTTCCAGCCGGTCGATGCTGTTAAAAACGGCGTTGATATTTTTCAGCATCTCCAGGGCCGCAGGGGAAAGGTCCGCATCCAAATCTCCGGCCAGTGAACGAATCTTTTCGATATTTTCCAGAAGTTCCGCGTCAATCACCCATGCGGCGTCTTTGAGTTTTTCGATTCGGCCGGTAATAATTTCCACGTCTTCAGCGCAAAGAAAGCCCATGGCCGCCAGCAGGCTCCGGGTTTCCTGTGAAATAACATCATGAAGGGTCGCCGAAAGCGTTTGCAGCCGGTTTTGAAAAGCGGATTGATTGTAAAGAGCCGCAAACGCATGGGTGCTTTTCAGCCCCCGGACCGATGCCAGCAGTTCGTTTGAGGCGGATTTCCCCCCCAGATAGTGATCCGTCAGGGAAAGGGCTTTTTCAACGCAGTGATCATAGGAGTGCAGGATAATTGATGTTTGAATGGCGTCGAAATCGGGTAGCTGAAAATCAGGCCCCGGTGTCCGGGGATGTTTCAGGGAAACAATGCCCACAATACCGCACGCGGTCAGGGCTGTTTGATAAGGGAAAAAAATCAGGGATTTTCCCGGAACACCGGCCGGGTGTCTGCCGAAATAGATCCGGTAGGTGGAAATAAGGCGAAGGGCGCCGGAGAGCCGTTTATAAAGCGGCTGACTTGGATGAGGGGCCTTCATCGAGGCTTGCATAATCGTTTTCAAAGTATTCCTTTATCGCCATTCGTGAATAACTGGCGGCCCGGATGCCGATGAAGTCCTGGTGAACCACCAGGACTGTAACGACGAGTTTGTTTTCCCCGTTTTTTTCTTCGGCGAATCCGGCAAACCAGTCATATTTCAAATGCTCGGCGTTGTTGTTGATGGATCCGGTTTTCCCCCCGATGTTCAGGCGGGATAAAACCTTGTCTTTATTTGATCTGGCAAAGGATTTGGATGCCGTACCGGAGATGATTGTCGCATTCATGAGTTTTTTTAAGGTGTCGGCCGTGGCCGGATCGATGATATTCGATACTTCTTGGGCGTTGCGGTGATAAATGACCTGGTCGTCCTTGCGGATGGCATCAATGAGGGTCGGTTCCATCAGTTTGCCGTTGTTGAGAATGCCGGCTATCACCAGGGCGCCGTGCAAGGGGGAGATCAATGTGTGCCGGTTGAACCCGCTGGCGATTTCCGCCCAATTATAGGCGTCATCCTTTATGGTGATCGTGCTGGGGCTGAGGGGAATTGCAAAATCAAACCGGGTATTAAACCCGAAGGCCGTGGCATAGGATTCCAGAATGGATTTGCCCAGGCGGTTTTGTCCGATTTTACCGAAAACCGGGTTGACCGAATCCGCAAATAATTCTTCGAAGCTGATCTGGTGAGTGTATTTGTTGACGCGGTCTTTGAGCTGGGCCTTATACAGAGTGTATTTATTGTCGTTGAATGTCACCGGCGTATGACAGTTAAAACCGCATTTTTCAATGGCCGCTGCCGCGGTGATGATTTTAAAAAGGCTGGCTGCCGGAAACTCCGGCGTGATGCAGATATTAGCATCCGGGTTGTTTCTGTCGTAGCTGACCATGGAAACAATGCGGCCGGTGTCCGGCTCCATGGCGACAAACCCGAAGTGTTTTGAATTTTTTCGGTCAATATGATCGATAATAAATTCTTGAAGTCGGGGATCAATGCTGGATTGGACCATATATGACGTGTTGCCGGCGGTGACCGTGAAGGTTTTTTCGCAGGCGGTGGCAAAGGGAAGCTGATTGAAAATTTTTCGCAGGGCGGGCTTGTCAATTGCTTCATCTATCATTGTTTTTAGCCCTGTTTTTAGCCCTGGCTCCGCACCTTCTCCAGGTGTCTGCATGGCAAGGTCATGGCCGGCCGGAGAGGTTGGCGACATCAACAGGGCAACGAGGCCATAGCCGAGCAGGATGAAAGTGACAAATCCTGCCGCATAAAAGGGGATCCGCCGCAGGGCGTCCTTTTTTTTTAACGTTGACTGGTAGTCGCGCCATCTGAAGGCCAGCTCGCGGATTTTCGGTTTCACGAACGCATGGGTTTGCATAAGGGTGCTGTTGGTCAATATCTTGGAAGCTGAGAATAAATACTGTCATGATCCGGTCATTGCCGGACAGGATATGTTTACCTTTCGCGCGGTTTTATGTCAAACCGTTTTTGGCGGGTTGGTGTTTCCATGCCCTTATAATCAGTCGGACAAGGATAACAGATAGGTCTGGAGATTGATTTTTTTGTTTTTCAATCCGAGCTTATGACGGATGCTGTTTCGGTGAAATTCAATGGCCCGGTCCGACAGGTTGAGAACTTCCGATATTTCTTTTGTTGTTTTGCCGGCTTTAACCAGATCGGCCACCTGGATTTGCATGGGGGTAAAGCTTTGAAACTGGGTGGAAAGTTTTTTCAGATACGGTGATATGATCGCACGGATATTTGATTGAAGTATTTCCAGATAAGTATCCTGATTTTTGTCAAGGCGGGTGGATTTTAATTTTTCAATATAGGGCTCTATCAGTTCTTTTACGTTCGACAGGACTTTGTCTTCCATATCTTCCTTATCCTGTTCCCGCTGTTTGAGCAAAATCTTCAAGGCCGTGTTGGTTTCCTGAAGATTGATCGTCTGCTGCCTGAGTTCTTCTTCTTTCTGGCGCAATGAAGATTCAATCTGTTTGCGTTCTTCAATTTCGCGGAGCATGCGCTGGTTGGCCACCACCAGTTCCTGGGTGCGCTCGGCAACGCGTGTTTCCAGTTCTTCATTGACTCTTTCCAGTTCTTTTTCGGCTCGTTTCCGGTCCGTGATATCTACGAAAGAAGCCATCATGCAGATTGGATTATTATCGGCGTCTGTTACCATGTTTCCAGAGACAAGCACCGTAAGGAGGGAACCGTCTTTAACGACCACGTCAATTTCATCATTCCAGCTTCCCTCATTTAAAATCATTTCAAATGCTTTTTCTGCCTGGCGCTGATCTTTTGCAAAACTAATAGCTGGTTTTCCAATGATTTCAGAGGTGTCAGTATCGCCCCACATTTCGAGGAAAGAACGATTGACATAGGTGATATTCCCCATGAGGTCTCCAATGACAATACCCTGAATGGAAGAGGAAACAGCAAAGTCCTTGATGCGGAGTTCTTCCTCCATTTTTTTCCGGTCGGTAATGTCAATAAAGGAGTCCATGGTGCAGACGGGCTCGCCTTTTTCATTGTAGACGATGTTCGCGGCCATATGGATGGTGGCCGGTGTGCCGTCTTTTCGGAACCCTTCGATTTCGCCTTCCCAGCTTCCTTTTTCCAGGACTGCAAGCATGATTTTTACGGCTTGTTCTTTGTCTTTGGCGAGCTCCAGGGAAGATCGACCTAAAACCTCCGA
>Ga0210049_1005896_pt1 | contig 10365 bp, 13 predicted proteins | sample CryGeyCG2014_300_2_FD_183964 | JGI IMG/M metagenome (GOLD analysis project Ga0210049, IMG submission 183964) | Groundwater microbial communities from aquifer - Crystal Geyser CG06_land_8/20/14_3.00 (SPAdes) (version 2) | ecosystem: Environmental > Aquatic > Deep subsurface > Groundwater | place...
AATTATGTAATCGCCAATTTTAATTGGCGCTTTGTAAACTTGCATTAGGAGAGATTGCAAATTGGGGGAGGAGAAGCAAATGTCATCCCCCCCACAAAAGAGATGGGTAGTCAATGGAGGACAGAATAAAGAAGTCGGAAGGTAGCCGCAGGCTTTAGCCCATGGTTTACTTCTACCGCTTGTAGGGGTTTGATTTATCAAACCCGCAATTGACGGTTTTTAGGGCTTTAGCCCATGGTTTACTTCTACCGCTTGTAGGGGTTTGATTTATCAAACCCGCAATTGACGGTTTTTAGGGCTTTAGCCCATATATAGGGACTAAAGTCCCTCTACCCTCGACTAAAGTCAGGTAGAAGGAGAACTAAGAATTATGAATTTTGAATTATGAATTTTGAATTAAGAATTAAAAATTAAAAATTAAAAATTAAAAATTAAGTAATAAGACCCTCGGCTAAAGCCGGGTAGAAAGACACCTAACACCTATCACCTAAAAACTGTGGACTATGGACTGTGGACTATGGACCAAATAAGGAGGAGGTTAAATGGGCAAAAAAATCTTAATTATCACCTTATTGTTAGCTTTAATGACTGGATGCATTCAAGCGGAAAAAAATGAACCCCGCAACCCCGCACCTAAGCATAGTCGCGGGGTCTCAGGGGATGAAAAGAGGGATTTTAAAATGGAAAGAAAGAGAATGGTGGAAAGTCAAATCAAAGCCCGGGGAATTAAGGACAAAAGAGTCTTAAATGCTATGCTCAAAGTCCCCCGCCATCTCCTTATTCCTAAAGAGAAGTGGGATGAGGCTTATACTGACCAGCCCCTTCCGATCGGTGAGGGGCAGACTATTTCCCAGCCTTATATAGTAGCTTTAATGACCCAGCTTTTAAGACTAAAGGGTGAGGAGAAAGTCTTGGAAATTGGCACTGGCTCTGGCTATCAGGCAGCTATCTTAGCCGAATTAGCTAAGGAGGTATATACTATTGAGATAATTGAGAAGTTAGCTAAAAGAGCAGAAAAGGACTTAAAAGAGTTAGGTTACAAGAATATTAAGGTAAAGACAGGCGATGGATTTTTAGGCTGGAAAGAATATGCTCCCTTTGATGCCATTATCGTCACCTGCGCTGTGCCGGAGGTTCCTCAGCCTTTAATTGACCAACTAAAAGAGGGAGGAAGGATAGTCATCCCTCTGGGTGAATCCTTCAAATTTCAAATTTTAACCGTGGTAGAAAAGAAGAAAGGGAAACTTATTTATCGGGATATTACTGGCTGTGTCTTTGTGCCCATGACTGGGGAAGGAGTGAAAAAACTAAAAATCAAAAATAAAAATGCAAAATGACAGAGCAAAAATTAAAAATGGGAAGAAGGCAAAAAGTATTTTTACATTTTAACTTGTCATTTTGATTTTTGCATTTTCATATTTGATTTACAAATTAGGATTTGTTTGTCATTTAGGATTTGGAGTTTGGGATTTGCGCCGGAGGCGTCTTGATGTCTTTATTCATTACTGCCCTTCAGTTTCTTACTATTATTACTATCAGCCCTAAGAGAAGAATGAGCGCGGAGGAGTTAGGAAGAGCCACTTCCCTTTATCCTCTGGTAGGGGCATTCATTGGCTGTGTTTTAGTCCTTGTAAATACAGTCTTTTCTTACTTTTTCTCCCTTTATATAGCCTGTATGTTCATAATTATAGCTGAGATTATCCTAAGTGGAGCCCTCCATTTAGATGGTTTTATTGACACCTGTGATGCTCTTCTTTCTCGGGCAAACAAAGAGAAGTTTTTAGAGGTAATGCGTGACAGCCGAGTGGGAACAGGTGGAGTTATCAGTGTTGTTTGCCTGCTTTTATTAAAATTCTTACTCTTAGTCAATATTCCTGATAGTAGTCTTATAAAGGGTCAGGTCTTAATCTTAATGCCAGTTATTGGTCGCTACTCCCTGGTCCTTTTAGCCTCGCTCTTCCCTTATGCCCGGGAATCTGGGTCGGGCAAGGCAGTAGTTGAGTTCTCTAAAGCAAAGCAACTAATAATAGCTACTCTTTTTACACTGGTCTTAATCTTCTTCCTTTATCCAATCAGAGGAGGAATAATCTTTTTAGTAACAGTTATAATATGTCTTATCTGGGGCAGGTATCTAAGGGGAAGGATTGGAGGAGTAACTGGTGATACTCTGGGAGCAGCTACTGAGATTACCGAGGTAGTTATGCTTCTGGTGGTAGCCCTGAGGCATTAAAAAGGTGTCAAAGTGTCAATGTATCAAAGTGTCAAAGAAAAGGGTTATAAAAAATTAGAAGTTTGGAAAAAAGCACATAAGTTTGTTATTTTGGTCTATGAGTGTACTAAGGGTTTTCCTAGAAACGAAGAATATGGTCTAACCTCTCAACTTAGAAGAGCAGTCTTATCTATTCCTACAAATATAGTTGAAGGTCAGGCAAGTATAAGTAAAAGGGAATTCTTAAATTTTCTGAATATAGCTAATAGATCACTCGTTGAAACCGAATATCTATTAGAAGTTGCATTAGAATTGCAATATTTTTCAAAAGACAGGTATGATGAATTGGATAAATTGAGATGCGAAATTGGTATTCTCTTAAACAGCTTAATCCGTTCCATAAGAACTAAGCTTTGACACTTTGACACTCTGACACTTTGACACTTAAAGGAGGTTTGTATGCTGACTAATGTTCATAACTGGGTCCTGAGAGAATTGCTAAGAAGAAAAGGAAAGGAAGATAAAGATTTAAGCATATACCTGTATAATATTGCTCCTGATTCCCTACCCATGCATAAAGATATTTCGGCTAAGTTAACTCACAAAATAACCTTAAGCAAAGAACTCTTAAAAAAACATCCTAAACTTATCTTTGTTAAGTATCATCTAATGGTAGACAACCTTGGACATTACGGTCTTCTGACCTGCCCCAAAGGAATTAACAACAACTTTGAAAAAGAAGGTTATGCTTATATTAAAGGACGCTCCTTGATTGAAGAAGTAAAGAAATTTTATCAAGAAGGGAGAGAATGGTCTACAGTCCACAGTCCACAGTCCGTAGATGAAAATTCTGCTCTTTATCTAGCTCATACGGCAGTTGAGATTGCTCTTGACCTAAAGCTCTCGGAGGAAGATGAAAGCATAACTTCGCTCTTTTTTGCCCTGCAGGGCTCATTAACTCCACAGGCATTAGAAGAATATTATCAGTCATTGGCTGAACTTTATAACTTAAGACCAGAGACTATCAGGGAGGCAAGAGAAGCTCCCCTCAAATTTTATGGAGAACCTAAGAGTAAAGAGGACTTCTTCCTTGATAAGAGAGTAAAGATAATCTTAAGAAAGTCAAAAATGGAATTTACCAGGGAGAATATAGATAAAGCTAAAAGGTTGGTTATTAAAGGAGAAAGACTATTAACTGATTACCTTCCTACTTTGGAGGACTGGGTTAAAAAGATTGAACTTGCCTCAATTGAAGAAGAGGAGACCTTAAGTAGCGATGAACCTTAAGCTAAAATTACATGAAATGCCCCCTTATCGCCCTCCCAGTGAGGCAGACAGTCTTTTAATCAGAGCAACCAGGTCTTGTCCCTGGAATAAGTGCGAATTCTGTATGATGTACAGAGGGGAGAAGTTTGAGATAAAGAAAGTCTCCCAAATTAAAGAAGATATAAGAATAGCAAAAGATTTTACATCTAAATTAAAAGAGCTGTCCTGGGAGTATGGCCTGGGAGGTGACCTAAGTATAATAGCCAGGCAGTCTAACATTCCCTGGCTCTCTGAAGGATGTGTAAAGACAGCATTTATTGGGGATTCAAATAGTTTAGTAATGAAAGTGGATGACCTAAGAGAGGTAATTAACTTTTTATACGAGACTTTTCCTACCCTGAAAAGAGTTACCAGTTACGCTCGGGCAAAGACCGCCTTAAGAAGAACCCCTGAAGAATTAAAAAGATTAAAAGAGGCTGGACTCAGCCGCTTGCATTTAGGGTTAGAAAGTGGTGATGATAAGGTCTTAAAGTATGTAAATAAGGGACCAACCGCAAGTGAGATGATTGAGGCCGGCAAGAAGGTTGTAAGCTCAGGAATATCACTCTCCGAGTATATAATGTTAGGATTGGGAGGAAAGGAAAGATGGATGCAAAATGCTCTGGGGACAGCAAAGGTCTTAAATGAGATAAATCCTGATTATATAAGAGTCCGAACCCTGATGCTTATCCCGGGCACACCTTTATACGATAAGGCTAAAGCTGGTGAGTTTGAACCAGCGCAAACAGTAGAGATACTAAAGGAAGAAAGAAAGTTAATTGAAAACTTAAAGGTGAGCTCTTTCTTTGTAAGTGACCATATAATGAATTATTTAAGAGTTGATGGCAAGCTACCGGAAGATAAAGAAAAGATGCTTAAATTTATTGATGATGTCTTATCTACTTCCCCTGAGGAGAGAGAAATATATCTCCAGCCTGAGGAGTTAAGGCATCTGTAGCTGATTTTGTGGCGTAAATCGTCAGGCGTGAGGTATCATCACCTTACAAGCTGTCCGATAATGGCGCAATTGTAGGGGTTCAATTTATTGAACCCGAAAAATATATTGGAAACTCGGACAGCCTGTCAGGGTCTGGCGCTTGGAGTTTTCATGAAGTTCATTGCTGATAGTATGTTAGGAAAGCTAGCCCGATGGCTAAGAATTATGGGGTATGATACTTCTTACTCTTCTTTTATCTCCGACCGGGAACTTATTAAAAAAGGACGAGAAGAAAAGAGAATCATCTTAACCCGGGACACTAACTTGATAAAATGTAAGTTAGTTAAAGATTATTTATTTATCAAGAGTGAAAATCTTGAGGAGCAGGTAAGACAGGTAACAAGGGTAGCTCCCAAACCGCCCCTATCTTTTTCCCGCTGTCTTCTTTGTAATCAGGAAATCAAAGAGATTAAAAAAGAAAAGATAAAGAACAAGGTGCCACCTTATGTCTATAAGACTCAAAGTAAGTTTGCCTGGTGTCCTCAATGTGGAAGAATTTACTGGGAAGGAACCCATGTAGAGAGAGCAAAGAAAAGATTAGCTGAAATTCTTCAAAATATGGGTTAATGTCAAATGCCAAAATCCAAATGTCCAATATCCAGTATCCGATAGGCGGGACATTCTTGTCCCGCAGTATCAAGCATCAAGTTAATGCGGGTCTGACCCCATAATAAGAAAGGACTAAATATGCCAAAAGTTTTGCTTACTGGAAAGCCAGGGACCGGCAAGACTACTTTGATTAAAAAAGTAATTGAGGAATTAAAAAGAGAGACGGGAGGTTTTTATACTGAAGAGATAAGAGAAAGAGATAAAAGAGTTGGCTTTAAGATTAAAAGCTTAAATGGAGAAGAAGGCATCCTGGCGCACATAAATGTAAGGAGTAAATTTAGAGTAGGAAAGTATGGAGTTAATATTGAGGATTTGGAAAGAGTTGGTATCTTGGCAATAAAAGAAGCAATGGAGGGTGACAAACTTATTGTAATGGATGAGATTGGGAGAATGGAGCTATATTCTAAGAAATTCCAGCAGCAGGTTCTCTCCTGTCTTGAAAGCAACCGGTCTCTTCTGGGGACCATTCAGGATAGACATAATGAATTCCTAGATAAAATTAGAAAAAGAGAAGATGTAACCATAATCAGAGTAACTCCAAAAAATAGAGACCTACTCCTTCCCCAGATAATAAGACTTTTTAGAAAGAATGCCAATTGACATTTACCTTGCCATCCTATATACTTACTTTGGCAGAGATGGAAATCTTTATTCCCATCGTGGGGAACACCTCCTTTTCCCTTCTGGGGTATTCCCCTCTTTTAGAGGGGTGTTCCAAAGGGACGGGGTGTTCCCCATTATATCCTATCTGCCAAATTCAAACAACCAACATTTTGGGGACGGTGCTAAGATTTTTTTGTTTGCCATTTTCAAATTTTTCTCTTGACTTATGCTGTGTTACTTCGTATCATATTGGCAGATTTTGCGTTTTGATAAAAAGGATATGGCAATGAAGAAGGAGGGGAAAGGAAATAATGACCGTCAAACAGGTAGCCGAATATCTCCAGATGGAGAGAAGATAGACATCAAAAATTTGGATTATAAACTTATAAAACCTTTGATATGGTGGTAAAATGGAAACTCAATCTATAGAATTTAAACCCAACTGGAGAGATGAATATTTCAAAGTAATTAGTGCTTTTGCAAATGCAAATGGCGGTAACTTAATAATTGGAGTAGATGACGACGGTAATCCTGTAGGGCTAAAGAATTCCAAAAAATTGCTGGAGAATATCCCAAATAAAGTAAGAAATAAACTCGGAATTATACCATCAGTTAATATTGAAAAAAGAAAAAATAAAGGGGTAGTTAAAATTGTGATAAAACCATCATTAGTTCCTATTTCATACAATGGTAAATATTATATACGAAGTGGTAGCACTACTCAGGAATTGAAAGGGAAAGAATTAGCTGATTTCCTTTTGAAAAAATTTGGCAAAACCTGGGATGAAATTGTTGAAGAGAAAGCTGAATTTGATGATTTAAATAGCGAGACTATTGCTAAGTTCAAAAGACTAGCTGTGGATAGAATTCCTTCTATTGCAGAGGAAAAAGACTGGAAAACAGTCTTAGAGAAATTAAACTTACTTGAGAACGGCAATCTCAAGAGAGCAGCAATTCTTCTTTTTGCCAATAATCCACAGAAATTCTATATTCAGTCCTGCGTGAAAATTGGAAAATTTTTAACAGAGACAGAAATTCAATCAACAGATATTGTTAAGGGTAATCTTTTTGAACAACTCGAAAACGCGATTGGAATCCTAAGATCAAAATACCTGTTAAGTAAAATCAAATTTGAAGGTATCCACCGCAGAGACATCCTTGAATATCCTTATGAAGCATTAAGGGAAGCAGTTATTAATGCTTTGATTCATAGAGATTATCTTGGCACATCAAATATACAAATCAGGGTATATGATGATAAACTTATTATTATGAATGAAGGTAAACTTCCCCCTGAAGTGCCGGTAGAGAAATTAAAGACAAACCATTTATCAAAACCAAGGAATACTTTATTGGCTGAGATTTTTTATTTTGCAGGACTTATAGAAAGTTGGGGAAGGGGAACTATAAAGATTGTGGATAATTGTCTGAAGCAAGGTCTGCCAGAGCCTGATTTTATTGAGGAATATGGTGTGATGAAAGTGGTATTTTATAAAGATAGATTTACAGATGAATGTCTTGAGAAATTAGGACTTAATGAGAGACAGATAAAGGCAGTGATGTATGTAAAAGAGAAAGGAAAGATTACGAACAAAGAGTATCAGCAAATAGCAGGGGTTTCCAAGCCGACAGCTACAAGAGAGCTTACAACGCTTGTAGATATGGGATTATTCCAACAGCAAGGCATTACTGGAAAAGGAACTTTTTATGAGCTGAAAAAGGGCTCACAAAGGGCTCAAACGACTCATAAAGGGCTCACAAAGGGCTCAAACGATTAAATAAATGCCTCATAATCACCTCAAGGGAGTTAGAAAGGGGTCAAATAGATAATAAGGGGCAAAAGGAGACATGAGCGTGATAACTGTTTTCTTGCAAGACATTTTAGACGATTGTCAATGGTCGGCTTAATTTGGCCACTTAGGGTCGCCTCATACTTAGCCATTTTTCTTTTTGAAAGACCCCCAAATTTATTTTTGTAGGAGTAGTAAAAATGTTTTTTAAGCCGTGGGCAGCGCTGTTGGGCGAAGTTGCTATCTATAATATATACTCGTTGCCTTTTGATGTTATCTTGGACAAGCATCTGCGGGGAGATGATGTCATTGACCAAGTTCCGAACATCATCCATAAGCTCATGCTGAGTAGAAACAAAAGCCCGATCGTTCATGACTGCCATCCACAAGCAACACTTTCCCACACCCTTATATCGTGTATCCGAGCCAGCGACAACGACCACACCAGCTCTTATGTTGCGCAATGGATAGTCAGCCCATTCTGAGTAGAAGTCAGCAACATGAATAAGGGATTCATTTTGCATCGTAGTTTTCCTGCCTGCGGCATTTTGCTTATCTTGTTTATATACGAACTAGGTTTGTATATACTGCTAAAATGGAGGTATATGTGAACCAGGTTCGTATATACATCTTCCTTCTTAATGTTAACGAACTGGGTCATCACTTAAAACCTCTCGCCAGTAGTCTCCTCCTTGGCGAATCCTTAAAAGCATTGCTTTTAGTCTGGGTGGAAGCAAGTCTTCCCACCCCCTTCGTTCCTTCTTTTCCTTCTCCTTTTTCTGCTCAAAGGCATCTTTGAATTGAGAAGGCTGGACTTTCTTTGCTACCTTCTTTCCCTCAGCAGTCAATATTATCCAGGGATACCCCCGAATCCTTGTATATCCTTTCTCGTAGACAATAAGTCCCTTTTCAATGAGATTATCTATGCTTCTATGGAATGAAATCCGAAACTTATCATGTACAAATCCGCCACATCTTCCTTTAGCATAATCCCCACGCATCATTGCAATTCGCCTCATGATTCTTGCCCGATGGTCACGATATTTTGCGGACTTATAATTAGGGTAATGATACAGGTCATATAGAATTGCCTTCTGAATCTTGCTCAGTCTTTGTTTTGCCCCTTTTCTCATATCCTCCATCCTGAATTATTCATAAGTACTGTCAAATTAAGTGGGAGGAAAAATGATATTTGGACTCCCCGTTATACCTTAAATAAGAGGGAAAGAAAAAGATTTATTCCTTGCTAATACAAAACCTGTTCCTGACAGGTTTCGGGAATAGGACATCTCTATTGGGCTAAGAATAGGACATTCTTAGATAGCCCTTACATCTTCTTTGCTCTATATTCTGCTTTTGCTTCTTTTTCCTCAAGGATTTTCTCCATCCAGAGAACGGAAAACAAATAATGTACTGCTATTCCAATTCCCCAACCTAAGAGGGGATAAAAAAACCAGAAGAATCCCGGAGTATACAAGAAGTTGATTACCATCAGCATAATATTAACTAGCACATATACAACTAAATGAATCAGAAAACCTCTTTTCTCTTCCTCTATCCTAATTTCTCGATAGCCTTTTTGGTATTTCTCCAATGAAATTTTTTCTTCCATAATTACTCACCTCCCTTCTTCAAATTTTAAAAACAATTCTATTATTGGTAGCATTCAGTACACAATGTATTTTACTCTCTTTTGCTTTTGTAAAATAGACTTCAATTTTAAACTGGTCAATCTTTGGTTTTCCTAACTTAACCCACTTATCAATTAGTATTTCAAGTTCTTTATTATCAAGCATAGGAAAAGAGAACGAATTGTATTGATTAATTAATTCTAATAAAATAAATAATGACATGCTAATTAAATCTTATCAATTTCTCTTCATCGCCAGTAGTTCGTTTGCTTACATACTTAATAAGGGGGTTAAGCTTCATCATAACCTCATTTCTGTCTATTCTTTCCCCACCTAATAATGGCATAAAAATTAGCGGCATTCCCTTAAATTGTCCTGCAAATTTCCTATGCTTTCTATAGAGTTTTAAGGGGAAATAAAAATATTCAATTCCTTTACATTCACTCTCTATAAACCAGCAGGGTAGAAAAAGCGGCACTACCAAGATTCCTCCATTATTTAATTGTTTAAACCAACTATAATAAATTTTCTGCGCCTCAGCAGTTACAATTATTCTATCATAAGGAGAACCTTCTGGAAATCCATGTCTTCCATCCTCTTGGAATATATTTGTATTTTTATAACCTACTTTACTTAAATTATTTTTTGCCATCTGAACTAAATCAGGATTTATCTCCACTGAGTAGATTTTAGAAACATCTTTAACTATTTTTGCCATAAGAGCAAAATTGTAGCCGGTTCCTGTTCCGATTTCTAAAACTTTCAAGTTAGGCGATAAATTAAGCATCTCTAACATAAAAGCAATAACCATAGGTTGAGAAGAAAAACTGATAACATTTCCTAAGGTATCTTTTATCTCTACATTCTCATTTTTATATGCTTCTTCTAAATTATTTACAAACTCAGAAACAAATATATGTCGCGGTATTCTTTTGAATGCTATTTCCACCTCTTTTGAAAGTCTATCTTTTAATCTTTCCTTTATCTCCCTAACTAATGAATCTTTTAATGAGACTATATTTACTTCAGTATTTTTTCCCTTTTGCATAAGAAAATACCTCTTTAACTCGCACCCCGACCTACCCTTGTTGGATATAATATGTCTTTCAAAGGCTTGTAATTTTCATTTAATAATCTAAAAGTAAACCGAGTATTCTCATATTTAATATAGAACTTTAGCACTATTTTGTTTTCGCCACTCTTAAGAGTAATAGGTATCCT
>Ga0210049_1005898_pt1 | contig 10365 bp, 10 predicted proteins | sample CryGeyCG2014_300_2_FD_183964 | JGI IMG/M metagenome (GOLD analysis project Ga0210049, IMG submission 183964) | Groundwater microbial communities from aquifer - Crystal Geyser CG06_land_8/20/14_3.00 (SPAdes) (version 2) | ecosystem: Environmental > Aquatic > Deep subsurface > Groundwater | place...
AAAAAATAGGTTTTAATCCGGAAAAAGAACTGTATTCTGCCAAATTAACTAAAAAAGACTTCAAAGAGTCCGGGGCTGATTCTAAAGACTTGGCTGAGGTCCTTCAAGAATTAAAGTTCAATTTTGGAAGCGAGAATCTAACAAATCTCCTGCTTTTATGGGAAAGCCATGCTTCTCCCTTTCTGATCAAGGGAGTCTTCTGTTCTTCCCAACCAAACTTAATCGAGAAAGTTTTAGAAAATTTTGAGGGAACTTCCAGGGGAAAAGCAGTTTTGTTTTTAATCAGAGAAAAAGACATTGATACGGCTCACCAGAAATTTTTAGAAACAATATAATACGACACCAATGCACTAATAATTCACGAATGACACAAATCTTTTATTATTGGTGACATTTGTGGTAAATTCGTGTATTAGTGTCGAGTTTTATGCCGGTTAAAGTTTCTTCCGCGATTTTAAAAGAAATAGAAGACATTACTGGTTTTCGAGAGAAAATAGAAAAAAGCCTACAATCCCCGATTACCGAACTTTTAGAAATTATTCTTGGTGGAGGAATCGCCCTCAGGTCTTCTGATTTGCATTTTGAACCTCAAAAAAAAGAGGTTAGAATTCGCCTGAGGATCGATGGAATTCTTCAGGAGGTTTTAAGCTTTGATTTTAAGATTTATGAGAATCTTCTCTCTCGAATAAAATTTCTTTCTAAAATTAAATTAAACATCACTGATCGTCCTCAAGCTGGCCGCTTTACTATTTTAGCCGGCAGTTCTGAAAAATCCTTAGCCAAACAATCAATTGAAATCAGAACCTCTACCCTTCCCACTGAATATGGAGAATCAATTGTTCTTAGAATTTTAGACCCCGAAAGAGTAATTGAATTAGAAAATCTGGGATTAAGAAAAGATTTGTTGAGCTTATTTGAGAAAGAAATAAAAAAACCAAACGGGATGATTATCATTACCGGCCCTACCGGTTCAGGGAAAACCACAACTCTTTATGCTTTTTTAAAAAAAATTCAGAGGCCGGAGATTAAAATTATCACTATTGAAGACCCGATTGAGTACCATTTAGAAGGAATTTCTCAAACCCAGACCAATCCTGCCAAAGGGTACGATTTCGTTTCCGGACTTAAATCGATTATGCGGCAGGACCCTGACGTAATTTTAGTCGGAGAAATCAGGGACGTTCAAACCTCTGAAATTGCCATTCAAGCTGCCTTAACCGGCCATCTGGTATTTACTACTTTACACACCAATGATGCGACCGGCACCATAGCCAGATTAGCCAGTCTCGGAACAAATCCTGTTAATATAGGGCCGGCTATAAACTTAGCCATTGCTCAAAGATTGGTTAGAAAGATGTGCAAAAAGTGCGGGGAATTTAAAAAAGCAACTCCTTCAGAGTTAAAAAAAATAAGAGAGGGGCTAAAGAACATTCCAAAAGAGATTGAACTTCCTAAAATTTGGGACGGAATAAAGACTCCCAAGGTAAAAGGCTGCAAATACTGCAATTTTACCGGCTATCGGGATAGAACAGGAATTTTTGAGGCTTTTTTGATAGATGATGAAATAGAAAAATTTATTTTGACCAATCCCTTGGTTGCCACTTTGAGAAAAAAAGTGATTGAAAGGGGAATGTTAACCATAAAGCAAGATGGTTTAATTAAGATTTTAGAAGGGCTTACTACTTTAGAAGAAGTAGAAAGAATTGCAGGAGAATGAAATAGCCCCGGAGCTGGGGGAAACGCTTTAGCTTGGGAACTTAAAGTTTAGAACTTTTCCGAGGAGTGACCTCGCCTGAGCCAGGTCATCCGGCTAAGAAAAATTCCTAACCCCCAGCTTCGGGGCTACTTTCAACACTCAATTATAACAAACTATTATGAACTTGTCAAGACCTACTAGTCTATATACCTCACCAAAACCAACCCAGGAAGACCAGGGATTAGATTCAACTCTTAGGCCGAGAGCTTGGGAGGAATATGTCGGCCAAGAAAAAATAAAAAGAAATCTTAAAGTAATTATTGAAGCAGCTAAAAAAAGGAAAGAGACCCCGGAACACCTCTTATTTTACGGAGGGAGCGGTTTAGGAAAAACAAGCCTCGCTTATTTAGTAACTAAAGAAATAGGTGCTAACATTCGAGTAGTTTCTGGCCCGGCCGTTGAAAAAGCCGGAGATTTAGCGGCGATTTTGACCAACCTTTCCGAAGGTGATGTCCTTTTTATAGATGAATGCCACAGGATTAATAAAATTTGTGAGGAATATCTTTACCCGGCCATGGAGGATTTCAGATTAAATATTATTGTCGGTAAGGGACCTATGGCTCGAACCATGGAGCTTGACCTTCCCCGCTTCACCCTGATTGGAGCGACAACTCGCCTGGCTCTTTTAAGTTCACCATTAAGAAATCGCTTTGGAGCGACTTTTCAGCTTAATTTTTACGAAGAGACTGATATTGAAAAAATTATCCGGAGATCTGCTCGGATTTTAAATGTCGAAATTCGTCCGGAAGCAATTAAAATTATCGCTTCGCGCTCTCGATTTACTCCCAGGGTAGCCAATCGTTTGTTGAAAAGGGTCAGGGATTTTGCCCAGGTTGAGGGAAAGGGGGTAATTACCGAAGAAATTGCTAAATCTGCTTTAGGTTTTTTAGAAATTGATGAAAGAGGATTAGAGCCGGGAGACAGAAAAATACTGGAAACTATTATTGAAAAATTTGATGGGGGGCCGGTTGGTCTAAAAACTCTATCCGCCGCTACTTCGGAAGAACAAGATTCTATTTTAGATATTTATGAACCTTATCTAATGCAGTTAGGTTTTATTGAAAGAACCCCTCGAGGAAGAATGACTACCAGATTCGCTTACCAACATTTAGGAATAAAATACCGAGGCGCCCAAAACCTCCTGTAGTTGTTAAACGCTGAGTGTGTAACATACCAATAAAAAGTGCCCCGCAAAAGGAGGCATTTTGTCCAAAATCGTGCCAAAATTAAGATTTGAACTTAAATTTGTTCGGAACCACTAAGGTGACTGTCACCTTTGATTAGTCACCTTTGGTCATTTAAATTCGGTCACTCCTTCTTCCGGGAGTTCTTCACCACACTTGGGACACATTTTGACTAAATTGTAGTCATCTTTGATTCTGTGTCTGTTTGGGCAGTATTTCACTAACACCGTCGCTCTTTTCAACATCATCTCGGCGCCACAGGATTCACAATATTTTTCTCTCTTCCAGTCCTGCTTTTTGTTACACTGGGAACAAATCCAAGTCCATTTTTCAGCAAATCTAAAGCTTCCAATATACAGAACTAAGCCTAGAACTATCAAAAGAAAGAAAAAAGGGTTAACTAATTTACCTAGAATCCATCCTGCTGCCCAAAATACTGCAAAAAACAGAATGCCGCTCAGAACCGGATGTCTTACTAACCATGATTTTTTCATCTTTGCACCTCCAATTAATTTTTTAGAGTTCCAATTATATCTTAAACATATTTGATTTAATGTCAACAATCATGACCATGCCCTTGAGTAATGTTCTACTTTAAACGCCTGGCCTAGCTGCATAATGCCAGATACATATTAGACTCCATCAGGCCTTAAGCCTATGGAGTTTTTTAATCATATTCATTGTAAATATACCGGCATTAAAGGGTTTTTGACCGTGTACAATGACGGGTTAAAATACTGGTATATGATTACAGAAAGAGCCAAATACAAGGCCAAAGTATTAGTATTTTGGGAAAAGCACGGCCTTGAGGCTACCTTAGACGCTTTTCCCGAGAAAAGGCCGACTCTCTTTCTCTGGAAGAAGAAATTCCACTGACAGGGTGCGCTCCTGTACAATTTATGGTGCAGTGGCAAGAACAAAAGCTGCTACAGATTCCACAAGTTAATCAACTATTCAAAATGCCTGGGGAGTCTAAAATAGGGTGGCATTATACACGCTGTTGCAAGGGAATGCTAGAAGAGGTAAAATTAATTAATTAATGATTAATGATAAATAACAATATGGCAAAAACAATTTTAGTTTTAAATTCCGGCTCCACTTCTATAAAATATTCTCTTTTTAGCGAGGCGTTAAAAAAAATTGATAGCGGAGAAGAGAAAAAGATAGGATTAAAAGGCGGAGCTAAAAATCATAAAGAGGCCCTTAAAAAGATTTTCAAAAAAATTTCCGGCTCCGGACAAGTAAAAAATTTATCTGATATAAAAGCTGTAGGCCACCGCGTGGTCCACGGCGGAGAAGATTTAAGAAAACCCATCCTTTTAAACAAAAAGGTTCTTAATAAAATAAAAAAGTATTCAAAGTTAGCCCCTCTTCATAATCCTCCCAATGTTGCCGGCATAGAGGCCTGTCAGAAATTACTTCCCAAGGCAAAAAACGTAGCTGTTTTTGACACCGGCTTTTACAAAACTTTAAAACCGGAAAACTATGTTTATGCCCTTCCCTACCGGCTTTACCAAAAAGAGAAAATCAGAAAATACGGCTTTCACGGAATTTCCCACCAATATGTAGCTCAAGAGGCAGAAAAAATTTTAGGCAAAAAAATCCAAAAACTAATAACCTGCCATTTGGGCGGGGGCAGTTCCATTACGGCAATTAAAAACGGCAAGCCGGTGGAAACTTCTATGGGCTTTACTCCTTTGGAAGGATTGGTAATGACTACCCGTTCTGGAAATATTGATCCTGCTATCCCTGTTTATCTAATCCGCCAACTGGGCTACAAACCAGAAGCAGTTGACACTCTTTTAAACAAAAAATCCGGCTTCCTGGGAATTTGCGGAATTAGAAACTTTAAAGAAATTTTACAATCAAAACAAAAAAGAGCAAAACTTGCCTACCATATATATGTAAAGAGTTTAGTCCAGCACATTGCAGCTTATACCGCGAGTTTAGAAGGAATAAACGCCTTGGTATTCACGGCAGGTATTGGAGAAAACGCTGTAAGGTTGAGAAAAGATGCAACAGAACAGTTAAAATATCTTGGCTTGGAAATTGACAAAGAAAAAAACAAGAAAAACCAAACTATAATCTCTAAAAAAAATTCAAAGGTCGCAATTTTGGTAATTCCCACTAACGAGGAATTAATGATAGCCCAACAAACCTTAAAATTAATTTCTTAATATTATGAAAAGAGTAGTTTTCCCCGAAGGGGAAGATAAAAGAGTAACTGGGGCAGCTAAAATCCTGAAAAAGAAAAAAATTGCCACTCCTATTCTCATAGGAAGAAAAAAAGTAGAAAATATTGAGGTTATCAATCCCGACACCTCCAGAGACAAAGAAAAATTCGCCAAAGAGCTCTCTAAAATAACCTCTTTCCCTTTTCGGACGACCCGCAATATGATTTCCCATCCTCTATACTTTGGAGCTATGGTTTTGAAATCAAACAAAGCAGAAGCAATGGTTGGAGGGTGCGTTTTTACCTCCGGAGAATTTATTACTATTTCCAAACAAGTAATCGGTCTGGAAAAAGGAATTTCTGTGCCCTCTTCTTACTTTTTGATGGACATCCCCAATTACAAAGGAGGCGAGGAAGGAAGGTTAATTTTTGCCGACGCTTCGGTAAACCCAAACCCTGAACCCCAACAGTTAGCCGATATTGCCATAACCACAGCAAAGACTGCCAAAAATTTCTTTCATTGGAAACCCAAAGTAGCCCTTTTGTCTTTCTCTACCCAAGGAAGCGCTTCTCACCCTCTAGTAGATAAAGTAGTCAAAGCTACAGAAATCGCCAAAAAAAAGGCGCCCCAGTTAGCCATTGAAGGAGAATTACAAGCAGACAGCGCTTTGAGAAAAGAGGTAGCAGAAAGGAAAATGCAAAAAGTAGGAGAAGTCGGAGGCCAAGCAAATATCTTAATTTTTCCTAATTTAGACGCCGGAAATATTGCTTACAAATTGACTACCATTTTAGCCAAGGCATCTGCTTGGGGTCCTATTTTACAGGGTTTTCAAAAACCTTTGAGTGATTTGTCTCGAGGAGTAAAAGAAGAAGAAATTGTAGAAATTGTAAAAATTTTAGTAAAAAAATGATTTGGGGCATAGGAACAGATATTGTAGACACAAAAGAATTTCAGCGCCTTCTTAACTTAAATAGAAAAAACTTTTTAGATTTAATCCTTACAGAAAAAGAAAAATCCCAAGCAAATTCAGACAAAACTCTAACCGGCATTTTTTCGGCCAAAGAAGCTGTTTTTAAGTGTTTGAATCTTCCTGCTTCAGAAATTAAAGATTTCAATTATTTTAAAGAAATAGAAATAACTCACCTTTCTTACGGAAAACCGGAAGCCAAATTTCTTTATTCCTTGGCTCATAAATTTCCCAAAGAAAAATTTAAGGTTTTTGTTTCAATTAGTTATAACTCCCACCACACCACCAGCATAGCTGTAATAGAAACCCCGCCCCGCTAAAGCGGGGCGGGGTTTACTGCTAAGGATAACAGTTATCTTTTAGAGTCAGAAAGTTAAACTTTTTCGAATACAACCACTTTCATTCCTCCTACTCCGTTTACAATTTTTGCTTTTACGGGAGCTGGCAAATTTTCATTGCCTTTTTCTATTTCCTGAGGAGTACTCACCGGCACCCCTTCAATTTTGGTAGCAAACAACGCCTTTTCTTTCAGTATTACCTGGCCGTAAGCAAAAGGAGTTTGGGAAGCAAATTTTTCTCCGGGCAAAGCGCCTGAGACGCTATACATCAACAACATCCCGTCGCCTGACAACTCTTCCCATTTCAGATTCCTGCTTCGGCACTTTCTACAAGCTGAAATAGGAGGAAAATTCATACTCTGGCAATCTTTGCATTTCATTCCCATAATTTTTCCTTCCTCTAAAAAGTCGTACCATTTTTTAACTATTGGTTCCATATTTTATTTAGCTGGCCTATAAACAGCCACTGCCCGATGAAGGGCATAACCTGCGTTTTCTTGAACAGCTATTTTGATGGGCTTTTTAATTTGTCTTTCTCCCGCTTCTCCTCTCATTTGCTTTACTACTTCGTAAGTATCTGCTCCAGCTGAGGCCTCAAAAGCATGCCCTACTCCGTGCCTACCTCCGGAAGTATCCATTGGCTTGTCGCCGTCATATCTGGTTTTACCATCCAAAATTTCTTTCCAGGCCTGTCCTTTATTAAAGTAACCCATTACTTCACTGGTATCCAGGTAAGCGGTCTGGAGGCAATCGTGCACAGAAAGATAATCAATATCTTTTCCTTTGATGCCTGCCATCTTATAGGCCTCTTTGATGGCAGCGATTAAAGCTGAACCATCCCATGGCCAGTTGTAAGCAGCTGAACCAAAGCCGATTAGCTCAATAGGAAGTTTCTTGGTGTACTTTTTAGGTTGAGCGGACAAAATTATCGCCGAAGCCCCGTCTGCCAAAGTCAAAACAGATTTTCTCCTAACAGGCCAGGCGAAAAAAGGACATTTCTCTGACTTCCAGTAATCTTCAACGCTGGAAAAGCCTTCTTTTTTTGCCTCTTGCTCCAATGTCTGCCCCCAAAGAAAGGCTTTGGGGTTGAAAGAAGCGTGCAGCCTAACGTTTTTGTTAATCTGAAGCATCACCCGGTCAAAATCTTCAAAAGAAAGGTTGTTGTTTTTCATATAAGTCAATCCGAGCAGCCCAAACAAAGCATCAATCCCGTAAAAATGCTGATAAGCAAAATTGTGGTCTACTGCGTAATCAGTCCATTTCCACAATTTAACACCAGATAATGGCTTTCTGTCTAAAGGAAAAACAGAATTTTCATCTGGATAAGAATTGGTAATTTCTCCTCCTACCACTAAAATATTTTTATACTTCCCAGAAGCAATCATATCTCTGGCAGTACCCAAAGCAGTAAGGGTAGTAGAACAAGCAGTATCTATATGAAAACCTGGCTTATTCCTAAGCCCCAACCAGTCAGCTGTATTAGTGGCCTGACTCATACTTAAACTGGTATGAGGGAGCATATTCCCTACCAAAAAAGCGTCTATTTCTTCTGGAGAAATACCGGCATCGTCGTAGGCCTCAAAAGCAGCTTCGGCCATTAACTCCTGAAAAGTTTTGTCTTTCAACTCCGGAGTTTTCAGAAGATCGCCGAACTTTGTCATTCCTACTCCAATAATACTAGGATTTTTTGCCATAATCTCTTTATTATTTTTTTTATTTTCGACCTTTATTTTAACTTTTCAAAAATCCAATCAATGGCTTGGCCTACGGTTTTGTTTTGTCGCACTTCGCTCGGAGAAATTTTTATCCCGAATTCTCCTCCCAAGGCAGCAATTAAAGCCAGCATTGTCATTGAGGTAGGTTGAAGGTCCTCTACAAATCTTGTTTTGCGAGTGATTTGCGAGGGTTTTTTATTAAAAATATCGGCTATGGTTTTTATTACTTTTTTCTCAAGTTCTTTTTTCTCCATTTTTAAAATAAAAATAAATATTTAAATTTTAGACCTTTACCCGCTATTTTCATTATAGCACAAATTTATTTTTCTTCATAATAGTTGTGGATTTAGTAATTGTTCGAAAGTTCGTGGGTGTGCCTTAAATCACTAGCCAAGAACTAGTGATTTTTGATTGGAATAAAGTTAAAATGAGGTTAGAAAAAGTTATTCACCAATGAACATAGGTTTTCCCTGGGCACTATCCCCACATTTTATCCACAATTTCCCGGAAAATCTATGAACCAAATATCTTCTACTAAACCAAAAGTAATTGCTAATTTTTTGGAGAAGTTAGGTTTTGGCAACCAGGGGTGGCAGGAAAGAGCCAGCCATTATTTAATGGGGTTATCGGCCGGCTTTAAGAGGTTCAACATTGAATCTCTAAGCCTAGCTTCTCCTCAATTTACTTATCGCCAGAATTATTACTTCATCACCGAAGCTCAATGGAATGAGGAAGAACTAAATGAAAAAAGGATAGCTTTTCTTAACCGAGATAAAAGAACAAAAATCCAATCAGATGGTTTGTTGATTATCGATGACACTTCTTTTAAGAAATGGGGTTCAAAAACTGATGGAACCTACAAACAATATTCAGCCGAAGAAGGAAAGATAGCCAATTGCAAAGTTATTGTCAGCTCTAATTATGCTGATAATATCCGCAATTATCCTTTAGATCTGGAACCTTATTACAAAGATGACGTCTCTAAGCTCAGATTGGCAGAATTACTGCTCATTAAGGCTAAAAATCGTCATCCTCAATTAAAGCACACTGCTTTTGATAGTTGGTATTGTAAAAAATCAGTCATTAAAACTGCTGAAGAGGAAGGTCTCTATTTCTACTCACAACTTCGTCAAGATCGTAAAGTTGTTTACCGCAAGAGGCTGGTGAAGGCAAGTCGGCTAGTCAAACCGGCCTCTACCTCATCGGTCTCTTCTGGTAAGATTTACGATTTTAAAGAAGTCTATGTGAATGATTTAGGAACCTACCGAATTATCATTTGGAACAGTAAAATCTACATCACCAACAACTATCAAATCTCAGCTTCAGAAGTTATTGATTACTATGAGAAAAGATGGGCCATTGATCAATTCTATAGAGAAGTAAAAGATAATTTAGCTTTCAGCCAATTTCAATTCAGAAAAGGATTGTATATTTTCAGGCATTGGTTAATCGTTTTTCTGGCTTACACTTTTTACATCCATCAAAAATTGAAGGGAGTATTTTCCAAAATCTATCAAGGAGTAGTTGATACTGTTAGTAAAATGACAAAAGTTCTCCAGAATCTTAATCTAGCCAGATTATCTAAAAACCCAATGAACGTATTATTGGCTCAACTTGAATTAAAAACTATCAATTAAAGCCTCATTTTAGGCTTAAAATTGTAAAAGTACTGCAACTATTCAAAATGCCTGGGGAGTCTAAAATAGGGTGGCATTATACACTGGCTTGTCTTTTGGGAAAATTTTTGATAATTATGAAGTGAAAATATGAAAAATATTATTTCAATAATATTTCTTTCTTTTTTGTTTTTCGGGCTTTTTGGAACTCTGATTCAGATGGCTAATGCTTTTGATTGCGTAAATATAAATACTGCGCCCAAAGAAGAATTGGAAAAAATTATCCATATTGGTCCATCTCGCGCCGCGCAAATTATAAATTTGCGAGAAGAAGCATTATTCTCCTCTCTAGATGATTTAGAGCGGGTGGTCGGTATTAGCCCTGCCAGACTTGCCGACATCAAAAAACAGGGTTTGGCCTGGGTTGACCCAGGATTAGAGCCGCCAAAAATTAAAAAAGAGATTGAGCCTCCCGAAAAAGAATTAGCGGCAATTAGCGAACCGTTAAAATCTCTTGACCTTGTTCAAAACAAACAGATCCCAAAACCTCTTTCTGTTTTCCTGATTGCTCTTGGTCTGGCCATTTTTTCCGGAACGATAATTTTAATCCTTAAA
>Ga0210049_1005909_pt1 | contig 10348 bp, 5 predicted proteins | sample CryGeyCG2014_300_2_FD_183964 | JGI IMG/M metagenome (GOLD analysis project Ga0210049, IMG submission 183964) | Groundwater microbial communities from aquifer - Crystal Geyser CG06_land_8/20/14_3.00 (SPAdes) (version 2) | ecosystem: Environmental > Aquatic > Deep subsurface > Groundwater | place...
TACTGAAGAATTATTCCACACAGGGCAAGCAATGATAGGTGCTGGTGAAACCGAAGGTTTTGCAATTCTTTCTGAGGCAACAATTGGGGAATTCTTCCGTATTGCCAATACCTACCCAAGAATAACGTGGACGATGAATGTAACTGACCAGCTTGATTTGTTGCGAAATGTCCCCAGAGAAGCAACACAAACCATCAATGATGTTGGGAGCTATATTTTATCCCATAAAGGGGTAAGAGGTAATGCACTGGCAAAGGTGCTAAATGAGAGAGGCATCAATCTTGGTAATATTCTTGACCAGAGTTTCGCTGAAGCTGCAACAAGAATAGTGCCAACACTTCAAAGACCAGAACCATTGGATATAAGATTAGGAGCACCAGCGATGCCTCGTGCTGAAGCTGCTAAAATGGCTGTTGGGACTAAACTTATACCTATTTTGAAGGGACAAATAAACGATGTTCTTTTTCCAGAAAAGACTTATGTTAGTGAACATGCTGTGGTGCAGGGTGAGAGGGGATTTCCTGAACCTGAGTTTATTCCTAGGACACAATTCCCTCAAGTTCCTACAGGTGCAGCTCCAGAAGGTTATCGCCCAGCAATTGAATTTATCTTTCCGCCTTCACGAGAAGGGAAAGCAGAAGTCCCAACAATTGGAACTCCTAAAAGACTGCCAAGCAGAATGCGAAAACCAGGCTTTCCAATAACGACATACAGAAGGGCTAAATACTAAAATGGCTGAAATTACACCTCAAATCAATCCTCCTGCTCCTCCAGGTATATCTTATGCAAGAATGAGAGGGGCAAAAGCAAGGCAAATAAGAGAACCGCAAGTTGCCCAGCCACGCCTTGAGTTTCCTTTGCAGCTTCCAGAAATACCTAAAGAAGAATTTGAATTACCACAGCCTACTGCTGGGGAGGAAGCACCACCAGAGGACTGGTATCGCAAACCAGCAAGAATTTTTGGGAAAGGACTAGAAACAATTGGGAAACCTTTTGGTTGGGTCAATGAACACGTGGAGAAACCTTGGGCAGCTTTACTTGTGTTAGCGAAGGAAAAGATTACTCCTGGCAGGCAAGATATAGAAAAGGCTCTGGCAACAAAAAGCTACAATGAACCTTGGTGGGATACAATGAAGAGAGCTTATGAAGGAATGGAATTGCCTAAAGGAGCAAAGTTCTTCCTTGAATCCTCTATGCCTTTGTGGTGGGTAATTCCTCAGAGTGCAATAGCGAAAGCAGCAGGCGTAGGATTGAAAGGGGCAAGAGCATTGCATTTAACAAAGCTAACAGGTGCTGTGGCAAAATCTCTCAAAGGAATGCCAATTATCAGAAATGCCCTTCGAGAAAGTGCCACCTCCAAAGCTATCAATGCTCCGTTTAGAGTAACAGGATTATTTGAGGATTTGCGAAATGTTTATTCTAAATTTAACTTACATTCAAACCAACTTATTGACGATATTGTAGCTGGGGATTTGAAATCTATCCCCAATATTATGGACACAGCGGTAAAACTTGGAGGTTTCAAACCAGGGGCAAGGAAATTGGAAGTTCTTTCAACGCTTCTTACTGATGATGCCTTCCGAAAAACTTTTCTTTCCGAAGCACTTTCTGTAAAACAAGGTTTGTTGTCAACGGATGATTTTATTTCTTTCCTTGGTGGGAGATTAGGACAGCATCTTGCTGCTGTTGGGGGGAAGATTCCTTATGCAACCAATAATATGATGTCAGAGGCTTATGCTTTTTGGAAGGCGGGTGTTCTTACTACTCCTTGGTATGTGGCGCAAAATTATTTTGAAAACCTTTTCAGAACTGCCGTAAGTGGCTTTGAACCTTTCCGCTTTGGTGGTTGGGAGACAGCTTGGCCTGTTGGAAAAGTGCCTATACCTTATTTTAAGAATCTGTGGTCGGCAATAAAAAATACCCCTATGCCCCAAGAACTTAGAAACACTGCTCTTACCGCTGCTGCAAGAATGGATGGTTTTACCTCAGTAGGTGCTTTCCGTGCTTCCGCTCAGGCCTCTCTTAATGATGCTAAGAAGGCATTGGCTTTGGCAACTAATGAAGTGGAGAAGAAGGCAATTCAAGCTAGTATTTATAAATATGAACAAATTCTTGCAACAACTCCTTCACTTCCAGGATTGGCAGTAATTCCAGCACAAACTCCTACTGAGGCAATAATGCAAGGAACTTTGACAACTACAAGAGAACATCCTCTTACTAAATGGACAAATGCAGCATTGGAGAAACTGGTTCTGAAACCTGAATTTGAGGTAGAATGTCTGCTGGTGCAGATGACAAAGGGCACAGAAGCAGCGAAGGCTTACCGAGCAGCTAATATTGGAAGAATTGAGAAAGCCAAACATATCAGTAGAAGGGTAATAAATACACCAAGAGCTTTAGCAGGGGTGTCAGATAGTGGTGGAAAGCTGAAAGTTTATACAGTAGGCCGTGAGAAATACTTGAAGGCTCATAAAGGAGAAATCCCTGAACGTTTAAGTCTTGCTAGTGATATTCTTGATGATGCAACAAAAGGTGAACTAAAAGCACTAGGTATGGCAGATGACCAACTGAAGACTCTTTCCAAAGCTCTTCGAGATGCTAGAACCCCTGATGATATTGAACTGGCTTTTGCTGACATTTTTGAAGTCCCTATTCCTGGAATAGCTGCACAGCCAGAACATTCCCTTATTCCTGGTGTGGTCTGGAATACCCATCGTTCAGAGTTGCAAAGTGCCGTTCTTGCTGGCGATATAGAAAGGATAAAAGCCATTGGTAAAACTATGAAGAGCGATAGTTGGGCTCATATTTCAGACATCAGACCAAACTATGAGGCTTTCCAGAGACAAATCTTTGAGAATGAAACGGACATTCCAGCCCTAAAACGTATCTTTAAGCAACTGGATGATTATTCAGATTCTTATCTTGCTGATGCTGAAGAGACTTTAACAGGATTGAGTAGGATTTTTCCAGAGAAATTCCTGAAAGGAGAGGTAAGAAGAAGGGCGTTGGTTAATGCAGAAATCGAAATGAACCGTGCTGAAACTGAGGTCTTAAAGGGACTTTACCTTCAAAATTTGAAAGCAAGAGGTCTAACAAAAACACAAGCAGCAAGAACTATTACTACTGAGATGGAGACAACAGTTATAGCTAAACAAGCAGAAGCACGGCAGTTGGCTAGAAAGTTCACAAAAGAAACTTGGGCTATGTGTGATTATATGAAAGGTAAAAAACCTGCAGAAGTAGCAGAGGAGTGGGCAACTTGGTATGATAGGTGGTTAGCAAAAAGCACAGAGAATGTTTCTCTTGTTCGGAAACTAAGTAGAAATATTCCTGACAATGACCTTCTTTGGAAGAGCCACGACCTTGCTGTGTCTGAGATTTATCGAGATGTAAACGCTACAATAGCCACGCAATTTGGCTTAGACAGAGTGCTTCCTAAGTATTCCCCAACTACTTGGTGGTTAAAAGCAGAAAGTGATATAAATATAGCTATTAAAGATGCAATTGCAGCGATACCGGATGCACCACTAGCTGCCAAAAGATTCCATCTCGTTGAAGCACTTCAGGACAAAGCAATTTCTAAGTTTGTATCAAGGCAAGCTCCTCTTTTGAAAGAATGGGAAATTGAAACAGCAGCAATGAACTTTGGTAGTGCTTTTGCTGATGGTATTATGGGTAACTATGCTATAACCACCGATTTGGACACTTTTATGAATAGAATTGTGCCTTTCTGGTATTTCCCTAGCAGAAGTATTCCCTACTATCTTAGAACCTTTGCTCAAAAGCCCTATTTGCTTGCCCATTTGGAAAGATACCTCGAAACTACAAAGGAAAGTGAAATAACCCCTGAAGCTCTAGTTGGCTACTTTCCAGTCCATGTAGGAGACCAATATTATTATATCAATCCTTTCCGACCTTGGATGGGCTATCAACTTCTTGGTTGGGAGCCAATGGCTGGTCTTGGTCAACCTGTGGTGCAGCAAACTATGCAAATGGTAAATATGATGGGTATTGGTTTCAATCCTGTAGCTACTTGGTCATTGGAAGCAATTAACAAAATCTCCGCTCCTCAAGGGGTTTATCTTACTCGTGGTGAACCAATGCCATTGTTTCCCCAACTGCGATGGTTACAAGACCTTATAGGAGCAAAAGGAATCTGGGCACCATCACCAGAACAGGCTATCTTTAGCCAGAATATTGATGGAATGCCTGATTGGGAAAGAAGAAATTTGGACAAAGAGCTTGCTAGATGGATTGGGAATAATCCAGACTTATCGCAGACTAAAGGATGGCCATACCCAAGAGATATAATTGAAGCTGCCAAAATAGACCCAGAGGCAAAAGAAGTTGTCAATAGTCAAATTGCAAGAATGTCTCGATATGGTTTGCTTTCAGTTGTCCTTCCAATTTATAACCGTAGAAATGCTGAAGAAATTAAAATGAGCACTGATAGGAAGGCAACTCTTACCGAAATCTTCAAAGCTAATGGTAAAGACCCCAAGGCTTTGTTTGAAAAAGCAGAGAATATCGGTTTCTCTCCTATGATGTATCTTAATAAGGCACAGAAAAGGGAAATCTATGATGCTCACCCTGAATGGGAGCCTTGGCAGGGATTAACAAGGGTAGGAATTAACCCAGAAGAGAGAGAAATGGAAAGGCAAACCACAGATTTCTACACCAAATTAGATAAGACCAATCGTATCTTGCACCAGAGACTTGAAGTTGCTGATGAAGCTTTTCAAGAAGGATTGCTTAGTGGTTACAACTGGAGACTGATTTATGAGGATATTCAAGCACAATCTGCTGCTGTCTGGGATTTTATGGTTGGTGATGGTCTTGCTCCTGATACCACAAGGAATCCTGGTGTTTACCCTCTAGCTCGTGTAACTCCAGAGAGGATGGAATATTTCCGAAAGAAGTTCTCAACTTCAATTCCACCAATCCACCCTGAAGATGTTGCATTAAATTATTACTATTCTATTATACCTGAAATTGACCCAGAGTTGGGAACTTATGATTACGATACCTATTTTGCTAGAAAAGATAGATTCTTATCTTCAATGCCTAAAGAGATTCAGAAATACATTGCTGAAGATAGGCAAAGGTCAAGGTATGATAGTCCAGTTGAGGAGGATTATCGTGTAGATAGGGAGCAACTTAATACTTACTTTGCTATCCGAAGACAGGTAATAAATGAATACCCTGAGTATAAGATGCTTCTTGCAAAGATAAACCAAGAGCAAGACCCCTTTGAAAGACAAAAGATTAAACAACAGGTTAATCGTTATGCTCAAATAGTCTCGGAACGGAGACGGCAATTGCGATTACAGGATGCTAAGGTCGAGGCAATGTTATACAAGTGGGGATTTATTTCAACTTTTCTTAACCCAGAAACGCCCCGCTTTCTTAGTTGACAAAAATAATGGTGAGGTGATAGAATAGAGTATGGTCGAGAACGCTAAGACACCTGAGCCTAATGCACAGCCAGTAGGTTCGGGACAAAAAAGCTCTGAAGACTCTAAAGGGCAGTCTCAAGATTTAGAGGGCATAATAATTGGTCTTCGCAAGCAATTAGCTAAAGCGAAAGAACAAATGAAAGCTCTTGAAAGTGAGGTGTCCGCATCAAGGGGTGATTCTGAAGGAGAAGGCGGTCATCCAAGTTGGACTGAAGATGACCAAGCAAAGAAAGAGTTTGCCAAACTCCAGAAAGAAATAAAAACCCTTAAAGATGCCAAGGCGCTATCAGACAGGAAAGCCAAGATTTTGGAACTTTCCAGCCAAACAGGGATTCCTTTGGAAGTGCTTTCTGATGCTGGGGATGATTTTGATTTAGCTAGAAAGATAGCTGAATTCAAAGTTGACAGCCAGAAGCCAGAAGGCAAACCAGAACCTCCTAAGATTCCTTATGAAACAGGACACGTAGCTCCTGGTGCAGAAAAGGGTGTTTGGCAAATGTCTAATAGAGAATTTGCCGAAAGCTATGGGCGGAAACAGGCTGAAGCTAGAATAGGGAAATAAAGATGGCACAACCGTATGTTCTCACGTCAACTTATGGTATAGCCTTGCAGGATTTCTACGACAGAAAGCTGCTTGAAAGGGCTTTACCCAATCTTGTGCATCTCCGCTATGGTGTAGAGAAGGAAGTCCCTCCTCACACTGGAGCTACCATAGTCTGGCGTAAGCTCAACCCAATTGCAATGGCAACCGTTGCGTTGGTTGAAGGAACGTCCGTTTATGGGTCAGTTGGTGGAGTTGCTGCGAAGGTTGGAGCTACTTTCACCAGCATAAGCGTAGCCGTTAGCCAATATGGGCAATATACAGATTTCTCTGACCTCGTTGAGACGCAAGCCTTTGACGATGTTATTGGGGAATTTGTAGAAGCTTTTGGTGAATCTATGGGTAGAACCCTGGATGTATTGGTCAGAGATGCAGTCATCAGTGGCGCATCAAAGCAATACGTTGGAAACTTGACCAATGAGGCAAGTCTTCAATCAACCACCAATGCTACTCCTGCTGCGAGCTATTACCTTGACAGTGCTGAATTACTAGAGGCTGTGAACACCTTAAAGAGTGCTGATGCTGCGCCTCTTGAAGGCGGTCGTTGGATTGCAATAGTTGACCCTGATGTAGTCCGAGACCTCTTCCAGGACACCAGCATCGTTCAGGCTTTCCAATACGCTCAAGAGCGTGGCGGAGCTAACCCCCTGTTCAGTGGTGTGCTAGGTGACTACATGGGAATCCGTTTCGTTGAAACAACCCATGCAGGTTCATTGTATAGCCCTACTTCGGGTTTGCATAATTATGTGAACAGAACCCTGATTATTGGTAAAGACGCTTATGCGGTTACCAGATTCAGTGCGTTAACTGCTCAGATGATTATTCATCCTCGTGGTGGAAACGATAAGTCTGACCCACTGGAACAGATTAGCCAAGCAGGTTGGAAAGCTGCGATAGCTGCAAAGGTGCTAGACTCTACTAAGGTAGTTTGCATCTCCAGTTTGTCCAGTAGCGTGTCTGTCAACTAGAGCTAAGGGCTTAAAAATCGGCAAGGAGTTAAGATAAGGAATAGCCTGAAAAGGCATCCTGAGAGAACCTTCTCCCAACAGCTAAGGAACTCTCAAAAGGGGTGAAAAATGGGTTTAGTAATAGGATATAATCCAAGAACCAAACTGTTCGAGATAAAGGACAGTGCTAAGAATAGGGGCTTTGCTGCCGATGGTATGAATGTTGGCTTTCTAGGAGCTACTCCTACTATCCGACAGACCAATACTGGCACGACAAGCACTACCTATTCTGTGACTGGAAATGGAAGCGTCAATATTGCATCAATCAATGTTGCACTTGGAGCTATCCAGAATAAAGTCAACAGCATTGCCAATGTCTTGGCAGCCTTTGGATTAACAACGTAAGGAGGGTAAAATGGAAGTAAAAAGGAAGCGAAAGCTCCCAGAGAACCCTGATATGTCTTCGCTTGAACCTGGAGCTAAGGTAATGATGGGTAAAATCTTGCGTAAAGTTCCCTGGACTAGACGCAAGGTAGAAGACCGCTATAAGATGATTACCTTTATGCCAGAGTGCACCGATAGCATTGTGTGGAATGGAGTTCGCTATGATGTCTTTGAAGGTATGGAAGCTACCATACCGCAACCTCATTATGAGGAATATCTAGCAAGGCGGAAGGCAGAACACGCTCCCAAATCCTCTATGCAGGTTATTGGTGGTCAAGTGATAAGCGTTCAACACGCAGCAGGATTACGAGGTTTCCCAGACAATCCTGAAAGAGGACGAATCAATCTTCGCACATTATCTGAAGGTATAGGAAAGGAATAACTTGGCAATAGCAGCCAACCTAATAGCTCGTGGCTTCGAGAAATCCCTGCCTGATTGTATCAAATCGTTAAAACAGGCTGGGGCAGACTTGCTCAACATTACCCTCAATGGTGTAAAGCAAAGAGACCTCATTGAGGATACCTGCAAAGAAATTGGGCTACCCTACAAAATAACTGAATTTGACTGGATAGACGATTTTGCTGCTTGCCGTCAATTTAATCTTGAACAGCTACCTCTAGGTTTCGATTGGTATTTATGGGTGGATTCAGATGACATTGTAGAAGGTGACCTCAAGAAAGCAGTCGAAGAGGCGGATAAACAAAAAGCTGATGTTGTTTGGTTTTGGTATCACTACTCCTTTGATGAATTTAACAATGTAACCAATATGTTCATTAGAGAGAGGCTAATCAGAACCAAATGTTTAACTACAATGAAGTGGAGTGGGAAAGTCCACGAAACTTTGGTGGGTGCTGAACAATTCAAGAACTTCACCTATGAAGAAGTAGTTATTAAACACAAACCTACAGATGAAAATAGAGCCGTTCGTAATGAACAGTGGTTAAAGACTGCCTTAGAAACCACTGATGATGTGCGATATAAAATGTATATGGCACACCACTTCTCTGCAAGTGGTAAACCCTATGAGGCTCTTAAATGGTATCTTGACTTTGCTAATGACCCTAGAAGCGGACTTGCTGAGAAATGGCAAGCATTGTGCTATGCTGCTTCACTTTACCGCCTTGAGGGGGACTTCCAGAAAGCAGTAGATACAGCCTTCAAAGCTATTGCCCTTGCTCCTGCTTGGCAAGATGCTTATATTGAGTTGACAATTGATTACCATCTTCTTGGAGACTCAGCAAGAGCACTTCATTGGGCAAGTGAAGCTAAAAAGAAATCAAAAGCACCCGACTTAATCTTCTTTAACCCTCTCTTCTCTCTTCGTGATTTGAAAATCTATACTGCGTTGAGTTTGGCTCAAATTGGACAGTTTGATGCAGCAAAGGAGCTATCCACGGAGGCGGTAAAAATTTATCCGAGTGGTGCAGTGCAAGATATTGATTTGAAAATCAAAGAGTGCCAGATAAGACAACGCACACTTGATGGGATAAAGACCCTTTGCGTAAATCTTCTTGGACACGGCGAAATTAAAAAGCTATCTAAAGTAAAAGAAGTTCTACCTTGGTGGTTAGCTGATGTTTTTGATGAATACCAGATAATCATAAATGGTATTGATGCCCACACTCGGTTACTTGACCCTGAAAATCGCAGGCAATGGTATAGTGAAGAAATGCTACTTGATGATAACTCCGTTTGGTGTCAACCAAATTGCCCAAGGTATCGTTGGCTTGTGGATAAGGTTAATGAACTTGGTTCAAATCTCCGCATTCTTGATGTTGGTTGCGGGACAGGAATCCTAACAGAACAACTTAAAAACAGCGGTCATCGTGTCTGCGGTATTGAACCATCAAGGAAAGCTGAAGAATACCTCAAGAAACGAGGTGTGGAATATGTTTCCTGCTTCTTTGAAGATTTCAAAACCGATGAACACTTCGATGTAGTTATAATGACCGAATATCTTGAACACCAAACAAATCCTGTGGAACAATTTAATAAAGCACTCCGCTTAGGGGATAGACTTCTTATTACCGTGCCTTTACCTATTAGAGGCAATGCAGGCAGTGCTTATCTTGAGCATCTTCAGGTTATAACTGTGGATGATATAGAACAATGGATTGCCACAGAGAGCGGTAGGAGACCAGAGAATATATTAACTCTTAGCGGTGTATCCACCGAGATGAACCAACTAGCGGTAGAAATCTCACATAGACTTTGGAGTAAAAAGGAACGGTTCATTAAACTATTCAGTGCTGCTTGTAGCGAATCTTGGTGTCCGCATACATCAGTTCCTGGTGGTAGTGAATATGCTATTCGTGAAGTATCACAGAGGTTCGATGCTAAAGGTAATCTGGTCTTTGTCTATTACGAAGGTGATAGTAAACGTGCTTACAAAGGTGTAGTTTACCGCCCTTCCAGATTCTTTGACCCAGCGGGTAGCTGTAATATCTTCATTGCAAACCGCACACCACAAGTCTTCCAAACACCTATTGCTGCTGAAAAGAAATACCTTTGGGCACACGATATTACTTATGGTGAAAGTTATACTCAAAGTGTAGAAGATTCCATCAACGGGGTATTTCTGGACAGTGAGTATCACAAACAAGAATGGCTAAAAGCCTACCCTTGGAGCAAGAAACTTTTCGTTACAGGTGAGGGAATCCAAACCAGTCTTTTTAGACATTTCAAGGAAAAGGTATCCCACCGATTTATTTACGCTTCTGCACCAAATCGTGGTTTATTGCAATTGCTCCAAATGTGGCCACATATTAAGAAGATGTTACCTGATGCAACTTTGCAAGTATTTTATGGCTGGAATTGGTGGGACAAATGGAGTGGTGAAGCAAAGTTGCCAGGTCTGAAATCTGCAATTATCCAGTTATGCCAGCAAGAGGGTATTGAA
>Ga0210049_1005910_pt1 | contig 10347 bp, 7 predicted proteins | sample CryGeyCG2014_300_2_FD_183964 | JGI IMG/M metagenome (GOLD analysis project Ga0210049, IMG submission 183964) | Groundwater microbial communities from aquifer - Crystal Geyser CG06_land_8/20/14_3.00 (SPAdes) (version 2) | ecosystem: Environmental > Aquatic > Deep subsurface > Groundwater | place...
GTGGCGGGCGAAGTGGCGGCTGAAGGCTTTATCAATATCTCAACCAGCGAGGCGAAAAAAGACATCGGATTTTTGGCGGACGAAGACGAAGATGAAATTTTGCAAAAAATTGCGTCAACCAGCGTGGCTACATACTATTATAATAGCGATTCAGAATGTTCAGCCTTAACGGAGGTCAGACCTCCGTTAGCTAACGGAGGTCTGACCTCCGTAAGCGGCGTAAGAGATTCTTGCGCCAAAAAACGTCTGGGTTTAATCGCCGAGGAAGCGCCTTTGGAAATTTTGTCGGTTGACGGAAAAGGAGTTGATTTATACAAGATGACGAGTTTTGTCTGGGCGGGTCTGAAAGCTCAACAAAGGCAAATAGACAAATTGGCGGATGAAATCGCGGAATTAAAATTGCAGTTGAGCAGCCTGGCGACCTCTACGGATAGCCAAAGCAACAGTTTCCAATTATTTACTTTCGACCAGTTTATAGACGCGTTTAAAAATATCGGCATTGTCATTACCAGCGGCGCGAACAAGCTCATTAAACTGGTGGCAAGCGAGATTGAAGTGGCGGCTTTAAGAATAAACCCTGAAATTCAAAATCCGGTTGCGCCGACGTCGCAAGCAAATTATAAAACCATCGGAGAAGGGGAGATCGCCGCCGGCGCCAGCGAAGTTTTTATTGAAACTGACGCGGCTGAACTCGGAAGTAAAATTTTTGTAACGCCGCTCACAATTACCGAACAGCCTTTGGCGGTAACGCAAATAGAAGCTTGCGCCGCGCCCCACGGCTTCAAGGTCCAAATTAAAAATCCCGCCGGCGAAACCGTTAAGTTTAACTGGTGGCTCGTGCAGACAGGGCCGAAGCAGGAATGTCCGGCGCCGCCGGAGCCGGAACCACAGCCGCAACCAGAGCCCTTGCCCGCCGACTTGTCCGCCGAAGCGCCGCCTAGCGGGACGGAGGAGGGAGCGCCAACCGAACAACCTGTGATTGAACAGCCAGTGGTTGAACAGCCGCCAGTAGAAGCGCCGGCAGAGCCAGAGCCAACCGAACCCGCCGTCGTTCCTTCAACTTCTACGGAGGCTTCTACGGAGGTCAGACCTCCGTTAGTTGCGACTGAACCAACAGAGCCAACACCAACTGATTAAAATTCTTAAAAGATTCAGCCTTTAAAATTAAAATGAAAAACTTTTTTCAAAAATTTAAAAAAACCCTTTCTTTTTATTCCAATCGTCTTGGCGTTGGTTATCACGGCTGGTGTTTTCTGGTATTTCGGTTATTTTGGCGAAAAAGCGGTTGAAAAAAAGAATAACATCGCTTTTGTTTTGCCCGAGGTAAATACGGAGGTCTGACCTCCGTATTTTATTCGAACTCCATTTCTTCAAATTCTGTATCCTTGCCGTTCACCCAATTTAAAACTGCTTTTCTGCAGCCGATTTTCCCGCTGAAAACTTCGGTAAAAAATTTTCTCTCCGTGAGCGAAGGAAAATTTTTACCGCCGATATAGTCAATAAAGCTTGACCATTTATAATCTCCCAAAAATTTAATCGCTTTTTCTTTATTCTTCGTTCCAGCTTCTTTCCATTTAAAATCTACCAAGGAAACAGGATTGGTGTGGACGTAGACGAAAGCGACCCTCAACTGATTGTCGGAATCAATGTGAATTGCACGGAATTTTCCTTGGAATAAATGACCCTTTCGGCCATATTTTTTATTAAAATAGCAAGCATAACCGGTCCCAAGTTTTCTCATGAATTGAGTAATGCCATTATTTACTTTTTGTTTCAAAATAAGATGAATGTGGTTAGGCATGAAGCAAAATGCCAAAATTTCCACAAGTTGTTTACGCTCATCGGAGGTCAGACCTCCGTTTTTGGTTTGCTGGCGTTTCTTGCGTTGAATGCGAATTTCGACTGGACTGGAAGTGTTGAATTCATAAAGGGAAAAAATGGCGCGCCAATAATCGTCTTTTGTTCTGAAAATTTTAGAATCGCCGACACCGCGTAAAATCACGTGATAAATTTCATCATTAGCTAATTGCGGTCGTTTAGTTGCCATAAAATTTTCTACCGGAGGTCAGACCTCCGATAGCTTCAGTTTGACAAAAATTAGCAAAAAATACAAGAAAAAAACTAAAACGGAGGTCTGACCTCCGTATAACTATTCAACTGCGCGTTGTATGTCGATATACGATGTGGGCAGAGTCGGCGGGGTCGAAAGGCGGACGGTTGACGCCGGTGGCGCAAATTTGCTACGCTTACTTTAATGTTAAAACAAAAGTTTTTTATTTTCGGATTTTTTATTTTCGGGATGTTTTTGCCTGTTTTCGTTTTTGCTTCGGTTAGAATTAATGAGATTATGTATGATTTGAAAGAGGGAAGCGACACGGGCCGGGAGTGGGTGGAGATTTTTAATTCAGGAAGCGAAGTAGTTGATTTAACTGGATGGAGATTCTACGAAGCAGAAACGAATCACAAAATAAATCTTTTTAGAGAAACCAACACTTTTTTATTGCCGGCAGGTGGCTATGCTATTATAGCGGATGACCCAAATAAATTTTTAATTGATTGGTCGAATTTCTCTGGCGTCGTTTTGGATAGCTCATTTTCTTTAAGTAATACTGGCGAAACTATTACGCTTCGCAATGGCGAATTAGTTGATATTGATAATGTCACTTATAGTTCGGGATGGGGAGCGAATGGCGACGGGAATTCTTTGCAAAATGTGAATGGAACTTGGGTTGCGCAAGCACCGACTCCGGGAGCGGCAAATTCTGGTTCTTCGGAGCCGCCGCCTGCTCAGCAACCAGAAAGTCAACCGTCGGGAAGCGGTTCTTCTGCTTATATTCCTCCGGAAAAATTGCCGAAAATAAGCGCCGACGCAGGCGCGGATAAAACTGTTGTTGTCGGCGCGAATGTTGAGTTCCGCGGCCAGGCATTCGGCTTAAAAGACGAGCCGCTCGACAACGCGAGATATTTGTGGATTTTCGGTGACGGCGCGTCAAAAGATGGAAAAAACATTACTCATATTTATCAATATCCCGGCGAATACATCGCCGCATTAAATGTTTCTTCCGGCGAATATTCCGCTTCCGATTATATGCTGGTGAAGGCGCTTCCAAACCAGGTTTTTATTTCCGAGATAAAAACCGGCGCCGATTCCTTTATCGAATTTGAAAATAAATCGAAGCAGGAAATTGACATTTCCGGATGTCAAATTAAATACAATAATCAAACTTTTATTTTTCCTCAATCAACAGCCATCCGGCCTAACGCCTATCTCGCGATACCATCTTCAATTTCGGGAATGGTTTTTAATTCGGGAAAAGGAATAATTGAATTTTTATATTCAGGAGGATTTAAGGCGGATGTTTTTAATTATGACGGAATTTTGAAAGATGGACAGAGTTTTAATCGCGACGGGAAATCAAGTTTTGTCGGCGCTCTAACCCCGGGCGGTAAAAATTCGAGCGGCGTCAGCAACTTTTTGAGCGCCGATAAAAATCCGCAGCCAAACGCTAAAGAACAAAAAACAGAAGCGCAAAAAGCAGATTCCGAAAAATTGTCAAAAGAGGGAGCGAGGCAAGGCGATGGAATAAACGCCGATGCAGGCGCGGGGGCGATAAATTTGACGAGTTCCAAGGGCAGTTCGAAAACCTATTTTATTATCGTCATTTTGGCAGTGATTATTTTCGGCGCCGCCGCGATTCTATTCATACGCCGCCAGCGTGGCGTTTAGCATTTTTTCTAGCGAAAATTCGCCGACAATTTTGTGCCATAAATTTGTGGCTAGTAGTTTTCCTTTTTCGGGATTATCGATTATTTCTTCAATTTTTTCCGCCAAATCATCAGCGTCAGCGGGTTCTGCCAAAAATCCTTCATCGTGGCTGATAATTTCAGGAATGCCTCCTGTTTTTGTTGCGACAACCGGCAATCCAGCCAATCCGGCTTCGAGTAATGTATAAGGCAATCCTTCCTTAAGCGACGGCAGAACAAAGATATCAAAAGCCTTGAGATAAGGACTTGCCGGCGAAAGATTATTAATTAAAAACACATCATTTTCCAGATTGAGATTTGAGATTTGAGATTTGAGATTTGAGATTTCTTCTCCCCAGCCGACGATTAAAATTTTAAATTTTAAATTTTTAATTTTTAATTTTTGCGCCGCCTCTATTAAATATTCCTGGCCTTTGTTTTTGGTAAATTCACCGATTGTGCCGATAACATCACACTTTTGTGTAAAATTTTGCATATGCGAGATTTTACACATTTCAAAAAATTTGTTTCTGGCTTCTTCTTTCGGCGAAAATTGATAGTCCTCCATTTTTATGCCGTTATGAATTGTTATTAGTTTTTTCGCCGGCGCAACGCGGTTTTTAATGGCGGATAGCCGGTCGTATTCAGAAACGCAGATTATTTTTGAGTAATAGAAACAAGTTATCTTAGTGAAAAATTTTCTTAAAAAGAGTTGCCGCCAGGGAAGGCTTTCATGAAATGCCCAGCCGTGGGCGGTGAAGATAATTTTTAGTTTGAAATTTAAAGTTAAAAATCTATAATCCATAGCGGCTACGCCGACAATTCCACCGGCTTTTGAGCTGTTGACGTGGATGATATCAGGCCTTATTTTTAACAAAAGAAAAAATATCTCGAAGTATGCGAGAATATCTTTGAGAATACTCACGTCTCTTTGGAAGTTTTTTATTTCGAAATAAGGAATGCCGGCATCGATTAATTTTTGCGCCAATTCACCCTTACCGCCGGCCGCTACCATTGGCCTAAACTTAGTTTGGGGCAAATTTGTCGCCAAATCATAGACATATTTTCCCGCTCCGCCCCAGACGGATTTCGTTATGACGTATAGCACTTTTTTCCTTGATTTATCGGTCATTTTATTATATTATTTTAACAATATCATATTTATGAATGTTTCAGAAGACAATTCTAAAAAAATTTTAATTTTTTCTATTGCTTATATTCCTTTCGTGGGCGGGGCGGAAATTGCCGTAAAGGAAATTACCAACAGAATCAACGACATTCAGTTTGATATGATAACACTAAAGTTCAATAAAAAATGGCCAAAATTTGAGAGAATCGGCAATGTTAATATTTATCGCATTAACACTTCAAAATTATTTTTTCCATTTACGGCTTTTATAAAAGCCAGAGAATTAAACAAAGAAAATAAATATGACATAATTTGGGCGATAATGGCCAATCGCGCTGGTTTCGCAGCTTTGTTTTTTAAAATTTTTCATCCGAAAATAAAATTTCTTTTAACACTTCAGGAAGGCGATACACTTGATTACCCAAAAAAACAAATTGGTATTTTTTGGATACTCTTAAAACCCTTATTTAGGGCCATTTTTTTACGAGCAGATTTTATTCAAGTGATTTCAAAATATTTGGGAAATTGGGCAAAAAATATGAGAGCAAAAAATCCAATTGAAATTGTGCCGAATGGAGTAGATTTGGAAAAATTCAAATCTCAAATCTCAAATCTCAAAATTAACGAATTAAAAGAAAAATTCGACATAAAAGAAAATGAGAAAATTTTGATTACGACGTCGCGGCTGGTGGAGAAAAATGCTATTGGAGACATTATTGAAGCGTTGCAGTATTTGCCGGCGAATGTCAAGCTTTTGATTTTGGGTGCAGGTCTTGAGGAAGAAAAACTAAAGTCTCAAGTTCCAAGTTTTAATCTTCAAGATAGAGTAATATTTTTAGGTCATATTGAATCCCAAGAAGTGCCGCAATATCTGGCGATTTCAGATGTTTTTGTCCGGCCGTCTTTATCCGAAGGTTTGGGCAGTTCTTTTTTGGAAGCGATGGCCGCCGGAATTCCGGTAATCGGTACGCCGGTGGGCGGAATTACGGATTTTTTGCGTGATAATGAAACAGGGCTTTTTTGCGAAGTAAATAATCCAAAAAGCATTGCCGAAAAAGTAAAAATCTTATTGGAAAACGGCGCATTGCGGCAGAAAATTATCGCTAACGCCAAAGAATTAGTCGTAAAAAATTATGATTGGGATTTGATTGCGGAGAAAATGCAAAATATTTTTAATAAATTATTATGAAGATTTTAATTTGTACAGGAATTTTTCCACCCGACATCGGCGGCCCGGCTCAATACGCTAAAAATCTAAGGGAAGAATTTATCAGAGAAAAACATCAGGTTAAAGTGATGAGTTATAAATTTGAAAAAAAATTGCCGTCTGGTCTTCGGCATTGTTTTTATTTTTTGAAAATCATCCCCTTAGTTTTAAGAACAAATTTGATAATCGCTCTTGATACTTTCAGCGTTGGCTTGCCGGTGGTTTGCGCCGCTAAAATTTTCAGGAGAAAAATTATTTTTCGCATTGGCGGCGATTTTCTCTGGGAATCTTATGTCGAAAGAAGCGGGAATTTAATGCCTCTTAAGAAATTTTATGAAACAGCGCCGATTTTATCTGTAAAAGAAAAAATAATTTTTTCTCTCACAAAATTTGTTTTAAGAAATTCTACGGCACTTGTTTTCAGCACTTCTTGGCAGAAGGAAATATTTGAGAAAAACTATAATCTTAATCCGAAGAAATCTTTTATAATCGAAAATTTTTACGGAGAAAAAATCGCCAACCTTGGCTTTAAGGAAAAAAAATTTCTTTGGGCCGGCCGGCCGCTCAGACTGAAGAATTTGGAAAATCTGAAACAGGTTTTCGTCGAGGCTAAAAAAGAAAACGGAGATATAAAATTGGAAATAGTAAGCGGAGTTTCGCAGGACGAACTGATGCAAAAAATTCAAAATTGCTACGCTGTAATCTTGCCCTCAATAAGCGACGTGAGCCCAAACCTGATTTTAGAGGGGATAATGGCGAATAAGCCATTTATTTTAACGAAAGAAACAGGTCTTTACGGAAAATTAAAAGATATAGGTATTTTTATTGATCCGTTGGATGGGGAGGATATAAAGAAAAAAGTTTTATTTTTGGCGGATGACAACAATTACAAAGAATATAAAGAAAGAGTTGCGAATTTTAATTTCACCCATTCCTGGAAACAGATTGCCGGAGAATTTTTAGAAATTTACAAGAAATTATGAAAATTTTAAGCATAGGGTCGGATAAAAAATTATTTGATGAAAATTCCGAAGTAAGGCGGAGAGTAATTGAATATGGCAGATTGATTGACGAATTGCATATTATTGTTTTTAACCAAAAAACCAAAAAGTGTACATATAACTGCGATAGCAAGTATATGCGCATTTCAGAAAATATCTATGTTTATCCAACGAATTCGCTTACTAAATGGTTTTATGTTTTTGACGCGGTAAAAATTGGTAGAAATATTTTAAGTTTTACTTCAGCAAATACCAGCGATCGCAAGTATTTGCCAGATTGGCTGATTACTAGCCAAGATCCGTTTGAATGCGGTTTTGTTGGATGGTTGTTAAAAAGAAGATACAAAATTCCTCTGCAACTGCAGATTCATACCGATTTTTTGAGTCCTTATTTCAAAAAAGAGTCTTTTTTGAGCATTGTAAGAGTTTTGATTGCCAAGTTTTTAATCAAGCGCGCGGATTGTTTTCGCGTTGTTTCTAGGCGGATTAAATTGTCTTTAAGCGGAGCGAAAGTTCTTCCCAAAAATCGTAGGTGTGGACGCGCAAATCCGCCAGCTGGCGGATTTAGGGATAAGCGATTTTTGGAAGAAGCTTTTGCGGAGCGTTGTCTTGCTGTTTTGCCAATTTTCGTTGATATAAAAAAAATTCAAGAGGCAGTCGTTAAAACCGACCTCCATCAAAAATATCCGCAATTCGATTTTATTATTTTAATGGCTTCGCGTCTGACGCGGGAAAAAAACATCGGCTTGGCGATTGGAGCGATGCAGGAAGTTGCCAAAAAACATCCGAAAACAGGATTAATTATTGTCGGCAATGGCCCTGAAGAAAAAAATCTCGCGCTACTCGTTACTCGTTACTCGTTACGCAAAAATGCAATTTTTGAGCCCTGGACAGATGATATTATTTCTTATTACAAAACCGCCGATTTATTCCCGCTCACTTCAAATTACGAAGGGTACGGAATGGCGGTTGTTGAGGCAATGGCCGCGGGGTGTCCGGTTGTGATGACTGATGTCGGCTTAGCAGGCGAGGTTTTAATAGATAAAAAGGACGGGATTGTAATTCCTGTCGGAGATAGGGAAAAATTAGTTGAGGCGATTTTAAATCTGATAGAAAATCCCGAACTAAGGGCGGATTTGGTTAGAAATTCACAGAAAACGATGAATTTTTGGCCGAAAAGAGAAGATTATCTTAAGGCCTATCGAGATTCTTGGTTATTGTGCAAAAAGTTTTAAAATAAGGTTATGAATCGACTTCTCGCGTTTTTATTTTTAGGCTCGTTTATTTTTTCGTTGGGATATGCCTTTTATTCACGGATACCTCCGGCAGTTGACGCCAAGGCCTATGACGCTATTGCCTGGAATTTAGCGCAGGGATACGGCTATAAAGAAAATAGGGATTTGGCGTATGAAAAGGATTACGCCTTGGGCAGAGCAGGCCCCGGCTATGAATTTTTTTTAGCCGGCGTTTATACGGCATTCGGTCATCGGTATTGGCCAGTTTGGATTTTACAGTCGATCTTTCATGTTTTAAGCGGTTTTTTCATATTGCTTACATATCGTCTTTTTGCAAAAAAAGAAAATCCTGACGATAAAAATAAAAATTCCTGGCTGGATTGGTTTGTCGTTTTGGGACTTTTTCTTTTTCTTTTCCATCCCGATCTGATTCAAATGAATGGTATGCTGATGACCGAGCCTCTTTTTATTTTTCTGACTGCGGGAGCTCTTTTTGCCGGTTTGCGTGTTTTGGCCGATTCAGATTATAATTTTTCATCAAAATGGCGCTTGATATTGATTTTTGCCGCGTTAGCTTCTTTCGCCGTTTTAGTCAGGCCCGCGGCATTTCTTTTTTTCCTTATATTCGCGGCTTCATTTTTATATAAAAAATATTGGAAAGAAGCCGCGATAATTTTTGCGATTTTGTTGATTGCGGCAGGCCCGTGGATTTTAAGGAATTATTCTAGACACGGGATTTTATTTACCAATGCCACCGGCGGACTTGAACTTTGGGTAAGCGTTTTGCCGGAATCCGGCGGAGAATTTCAAATGAACGAAGAAGTAAGTGATTATTTGAGCCAAAACGGCCTTTTTAAAACCGCTGAACGCGGCAAAGAAGAATTTAAAAATTTTATTTTCAAAAATCCGCTTTCTTTTTTAACCAGACAATTGGAAAAGACATCGATTTATTTCAGCATGCTCAGGACTTCCGGTTTTTGGCTTTATCTTTCCGGTTCAAGACGGCTGATAACTACGATTTTTTCGGCAATTTTCAATTTTCTTATTTTTTCCCTGGGCTTATCCGGTTTCTACGTTCTTTTCAAAAAGAAAAAATTTTTAAACAATTTATTCTTGCTGATTTCGGCCTCATTGCCCATATCCGTTATTCCCATTATAGTGACCGGCCGCTATAGATACGCATTTTTGGCTTTTTTGACTATTGGCGCGATCGTTATTTTGCGTTTTATATCGGAAGAAAAACGTATTCCTGGATTTGTTTGGCTGATTTCGGCATTCCTTATTTTAAATAGCGGTCTTGACGCCATTTGGCATTTTTCGAAAGTTCTTTCGCATCTCAAAGCGCTCGGTTTCTGAAAAAAAACAAATTATGCAAATAAGTAGCGTAAAATCAAAGCCATGGCAGTAATTTTACGCTACGATTTTTTGTTCTTCGTATTGATGAATAACCTGTTCGTATTGATGAATAACCTGACGGTACTTTTTGGGTTTTTAGGCGTGTTCTGGCGCTAAACTCAATTGCGAACTTTTTATCGCTAAAAAATACGCCCCAAAATAAGAGGCGCATTTTATTTTAAACTCTGCCGTAGTCATCTTCATGGCGGATGACATCTTTTTCACTGAGATTACCGAATGCTAATTCAACGTAGAATCCTTTTAGTAATCTATGTTTTTCGTTTTCGGGAATTTTGTAGATTCCTGCATGCCATTCGGTTCTTTCGGCATGGGATTGCAGACTTGTTCGGCTTCTGACGAAAATAAGTTTCAGCCAAAATTTCTTAGTTTTTATTAGTCGCCACATTTTACCCCACGGCCTTTTCATAAAAAAGCCCAAATCGACTTTATTTTCCTTCCCATATTTTTTAAACAATTCTGAACTTGATCTTATTTTTCCACCGCCTACATTCCAAGCCATCTCAATGCCTAATTGTTTGCATAATTCAACTTCGGGAACATTATCTTCTTTTTTGTCTCCGCCATTGGCGAAAATATCGGGCCTTATTTCTTTAAGTTCTTCACAGACACTCATAT